>JAEEGL016719364.1_pt1 | contig 17091 bp, 9 predicted proteins | sample 9134231 | NCBI WGS metagenome assembly JAEEGL01 (sample SAMN16246548, study PRJNA631951) | gut metagenome | biome: gut microbiome; feature: rumen; material: fiber-attached | host: Bos | place: Iran: Karaj | collected 2018-10
AACGCTGGCGGATACGAAGAAATACTGCTGCTTCAGACGAAGCTCTTTTCCTGCATAGTGGTTGTCGTTCGGATAGAGAACCTCACAGATGGTACGTGCCAGGTTCTGCTGCTCGACAGCCTGCTGGTAATCACCCTTGTCAAAGTGATCAAGGTTAAATGTATCGATAGCCTCTGCATCCCAGATACGAAGTGTATTTACAACATGGTTTCCGTAGCCCACTACCGGGAGATCATACGGCACTGCGAGTACCGACTGGCAGCCCTCCTGTACGAACTTATCACGGCCTGTAGCCTCATCCTTGCGTACAGCCACGTATCCGCCGAAGTTTACCTGAACGGCATACTCAGGACGCTTGATCTCGAACGGGTTACGATCCTTCAACCAATCATCCGGAGTCTCAATCTGAAATCCGTCTCTGATCTCCTGCTTGAACATACCGTATTTATAACGGATACCGCATCCGTATGCAGGATATCCGAGCGTGGAAAGAGAGTCGAGGAAGCATGCTGCAAGTCTTCCGAGACCACCGTTTCCGAGCGCTGCATCCGGCTCCTGATCCTCAAGTACATCAAGATCGAATCCCAGATCATCGAGCACGTCACGTACTACCTTATCCTGCTTCAGATTGATAATAATGTTTCCGAGCGCTCTACCCATCAAAAACTCCATTGACAGATAGTAAACGGTCTTCACATCGTCCTTATCATACTTTTTGTGTGTTGCCATCCAGTCATCGACAACATCATCCTTTACCGCAAAAGCCACCGCCTGGAACATCTGCTGCGGAGTCGCCTCATCAACGGTTTTGCGGAAAAGAAGCTTCATGTAATCCTGGATTTTGTTCTTCAGATCCTTTTTTCTTTCCGCGTCAGTCATTACATTTTTTGCTGCCATCATGTATCTCCTTTCTTATAATCTCTCAGTTCCGAGTGTCACTGCCTCACCGTTTATCTTCCACTCTTTAGCGGTGCCGCCGGTCTGACCGTATACGATCTCGTCGGCCAAGGTATCATGCTTGATAGCCTCTTCATTGGCAGTAAAAATATCACGTATCTTGTCATTTTTATCTACATAGATACGAATGTGATCCATTACCTCGTAGTCAGCTTCCTTACGCATCGTCTGAACCTTCGAGATGATCTCGCGTACGAATCCCTCCTCGATCAGCTCATCTGTAAGGTTGGTGTCGATCACGACGGTGATGCCGCGGTCGGTCTCCGATACGAAGCTGTCCATCTGCTTAGACTCGATCACAAGGTCGTCTCTGCTGATAAACTCATCGAGACCCTCTAATGTGATCTTCACTTCGTTTCTCTCATTCAGCATAGCCATCGCTTCATTGCCGTCGAGCGCGAGAAGAAGATCCTTAACCTGATTGATCTTGCCTCCGAAGCGCTTGCCGAGAGTTTTGAAGTTCGGCTTGATGGTGTAGTCGGTGAAGTCTGCCACATCGTCCGTGAGCACAACTTCTTTTACATTTAACTCATCCGCTATGATATCAGTATAAAAAGCGTCGAGCTCACCGTCTGCTTTTACATATATCTTTCCGATAGGCTGACGGTTTTTGATATTTGCGGTATTTCTTGCCGCACGTCCGAGCACTACTATCTGCAGCAGCTCGTCCATCTTTTTCTCAAGCTCGGTATCGATATGATCCTCATTTACCTTCGGGAAGTCACAAAGGTGGATGGACTCCGGAGCATTTTTATCGAGGCCTCTTACAAGGTTCTGATAGATGCTCTCTGTCATGAACGGGATCATCGGTGCCGCTGCCTTTGAGATGGTAACGAGTGCGGTATAAAGCGTCATGTATGCGTTTATCTTGTCCTGCTCCATGCCCTTTGCCCAGAAACGGTCACGACAGCGTCTGACATACCAGTTACTCATCTCCTCAACAAAGGATGTGAGTGCCTTGGCAGTCTCCGGTATGCGGTAATTCTCGAGGTTCTCATCTACTTCTTTTACCGTAGAGTTCAGTCTCGAGAGGAGCCACTTGTCAATAACCGCGAGCGAGTCGTAGTCAAGCTCGTATTTTGTCGCATCGAAATCATCTATGTTTGCATAGAGTACGAAAAATGCATAGGTGTTCCACAGTGTTCCCATGAACTTTCTCTGGCCTTCGGTAACGGCCTTTCCATGGAATCTGTTTGGAAGCCACGGTGCACTGTTGATGTAGAAGTACCATCTGATCGCATCAGCACCATAAGTCTTTAATGCCTCCATCGGGTCAACAGCGTTACCCTTACTCTTGCTCATCTTCTGACCGTTCTCATCCTGAACGTGTCCGAGGACGATAACGTTCTCATACGGAGCCTTGTCAAAGAGCAGTGTCGATTCAGCGAGCAATGAATAGAACCATCCTCTGGTCTGATCCACGGCCTCGGAGATAAACTGTGCCGGGAACTGCTGCTCGAATAACTCTTTGTTCTCGAAAGGATAATGATGCTGCGCAAACGGCATCGCTCCGGAATCGAACCAGCAGTCGATAACCTCAGGAACCCTTCTCATGGTCTTTCCGCACTTAGGACAGGTGCATGTAACCTCGTCTATGTACGGACGATGGAGTTCAACTTCTGCAGCCTTCGGATCACCGGACTTCTCAGCGAGCTCTGCTCTGCTTCCGATGGAGATCTGCTCACCACACTCTTCGCACTCCCAAATATTTAACGGAGTACCCCAGTAGCGGTTACGCGATACTGCCCAATCCTGGATATTCTCAAGCCAGTCACCAAAACGTCCCGTACCGATAGACTCAGGGATCCAGTTGATGGTGTTGTTATTTTTGATAAGGTTATCCTTAACCTTGGTCATCTCGATATACCACGACTCTCTCGCATAGTAGATAAGCGGAGTGTCACAGCGCCAGCAGAACGGATAATCATGCTCAAACTTCGGTGCCGAGAAAAGGAGTCCTGCGATGTCCAGATCCTTTAATACCATCGGATCCGCATCCTTGACGAAGGTTCCCGCATACGGTGTCTCCTCGGTAAGATTACCCTTGTCATCCACAAACTGTACGAACGGCAGGTCATAGTTTCTTCCGACTTTCGCATCGTCTTCACCGAATGCCGGTGCGATGTGTACGATACCGGTACCGTCTGTCATCGTAACATAGCTGTCACAGGTGATGTAATGTCCCTTTTTATGCTGCTTTTCGCAGGTCGGTTTTACAAAATCAAATAAAGGCTCATACTCTTTTCTCTCGAGATCAGTACCCTTGAAACTCTCGAGAACCTCGTATGCGCTTCCGTCGGCGTTTGCATCGAACTTCTCAGTAAGCGTTGAAAGAACGGTATCGAGAAGCGCCTCAGCCATATAGTAGGTATAGCCGTCGATAGCCTTTACCTTTACATATGTCTCATCAGGGTTTACGCAGAGCGCAACGTTTGACGGAAGAGTCCACGGTGTCGTCGTCCAAGCGAGGAAGTATGCATCCTCACCCACTACCTTGAAACGAACGATAGCGGAACGCTCCTTGACATTTTTATAGCCCTGAGCTACCTCGTGTGAAGACAGAGGAGTTCCGCAACGCGGGCAGTAAGGTACGATCTTAAAGCCTTTGTAAAGGAGTCCCTTGTCCCAGATTTCCTTGAGTGCCCACCACTCCGACTCGATAAAGTCGTCATGATAGGTGACATACGGGTTCTCCATGTCGGCCCAGAAGCCAACCACATCGGAGAACTCCTCCCACATGCCTTTGTATTTCCAGACTGATTCCTTGCATTTATTGATGAACGGATCCAGACCGTATTCCTCGATCTGCTCTTTGCCGTCGAGTCCGAGAAGCTTCTCCACTTCGAGCTCGACCGGGAGACCGTGTGTATCCCAGCCTGCTTTTCTCGGAACCTTGTAGCCCTTCATAGTGCGATATCTCGGGATCATATCCTTGATAACACGTGTAAGGACGTGGCCGATATGCGGCTTTCCGTTGGCGGTCGGCGGTCCGTCATAGAACATATAAGATGGCGCACCCTCACGGAGCTCGATACTCTTTTTGAAGATGTCGTTATCTCGCCAGAAATCCTCGATCTCTTTCTCTCTCTCGACGAAGTTCATATCCGTCGTGACTTTCTTGTACATCAGTTATTCCTCCCTGTGAACATAAGTAGATATATTTTAGCAAAAATACGCCGATTTGTCAAATGACTAACCGAAATCGATATTCCTGTCTTGATTATGCGTATGAAATATGATATACTTTTGAATCGTAGGATAGATTACGGATGAACTGCTGACATAGCTCATCCGGCATGAACGAGAGGAGATAAGGATGCGAGTTATCAGCCCCGCCGTTGAGATCATCGATATGGATGATTATGACAGGATCATTAAAAAAATAGAGAAGATAGGACGCGTATGCTACAAATCAGAGGATAACATCTCCGATGGAACGGCAGAACGCTTTATCGGAAACATTTTGAAAAGAGGACACGAATCAGTTATTGAACATGAGGCGATCACAGTTCGTTTTGTCTGCGACAGAGGTGTCACTCACGAGATCGTGCGCCATCGTATCGCCAGCTACTCACAGGAGAGCACCAGATACTGCAACTATACAAGTGATAAGTTCGGCAACGAGATCACTGTGATCGATCTCGCAGGCGGATTTAACTACGACCTGAATAATCCTGATGACAAAAAGAAATACGATATCTGGACCAGATCGATGGAGGAAAGTGAGAAAGCTTACTTCGAGATGCTCGATGCCGGTGCTACTCCGCAGGAAGCCCGTTCGGTACTTCCCAACTCATTAAAGACCGAGATCGTTATCACGATGAACATCCGCAGCTGGAGAAACTTCTTCCGCCTGCGTACCGAAAAGGCCGCACATCCTCAGATGAGAGAGGTTGCGAACATCGCACTGAAGGAGTTCAAGGATAAACTCCCGCTCTTCTTCAAGGATATAGAGCCGTACGAATAAAGAGTAAACAAACCGGATACAAAAGAGCCGCGATCAAATGCGATCGCGGCTCTTATTATTTTATTGTTCAAATGCATCACTCTGCAACGGCTTCGATATCCTCATCACCATTTGCATTAACCGTAGCCTTCAGATCCTGGATGCTTCTAAGCACATCGTCGGTCTCGCCAGCGATCGTGTCGGAGTGAGTAGCTATATTCTGGAGTGTACGGTTTACCTCCTGAACAGCCTTGTTAACTTCCTCCTGTGAATCCTCGATCTGACTCAGGATACTGTTGATCGTCTCGACTGAAGCTGTCAACTCCTCAGCGGAAGCACCGAGATCCGAGCTGACCCTTGAGTAGTAGGACGCGTCTCTGTCGTAATCATTAGCGAGTGTCTCCAGACCCTCGTAATCCTTCATAACCTTGCTGTCGATAAACTCGAGAATACCATTACTCTCACCGGAAAGCGCCTCTACTGAAGCGATCACCTTATCCGTAAGATCATTGACCTTGTCAATCTCGTTAGAAGTGCTCTGTGCCAGGGTACCGATCTCGGAAGCCACGACTGCGAATCCCTTACCTGTCTCACCTGCTCTTGCAGCCTCGATGGAAGCATTCAATGCGAGAAGATTTGTCTGGTTTGCGATAGCCTGTATCGACTGGGATACACCGACGATCTCCTCGATGATCTTTGCACCCTCGATAGCCTTCTCCAGCTTCTCGCGGCTTTCCTTTGTGATCTCCATAGCGGAGTTTTTATTTCTGATGATACTCGGAACCATCTCCTGTACATGACTCTGTATCTCATGTGCCTTTGAAGCCATCTCCTGAGCCTCTCTGGCCAAAGTATCAACGGCGATGCTAACCTCATTACATGTGGTGCTGATATCCTCGATGGCATTCGTCTGAGTATCGACGTTTGCTCCTGTCTCCTCCATGGCAGCACTGATAGATGTGATATCCTCGTTCATATCACCGATCTTTTCATGAGCATCACTCATCATGCTCTCGATCAGGATCGACTCATCACGCGTCTTGTCCACAGTCATGAGGAACTTGTCTTTCATAACTCCGATAAGGAATCGGATATTGTCAATCTCTTTTTTGCCCTCAAGAACACTCGCATCCTCAAGGATATTGTCAATAACGAACTTCTCCATCTCATCGACAGGCTTAAGGTTCTTTTTAACAAGAACCAGCATGAGGAAGATAACGAGAGCAACTGTCACCGCAAACAGTCCTACACTTGCAATAAGCATGATATTTAACGGTGCCGCAACCGTATCGTACAGCGATGCTATACCAAATACCCAGTTACAAGCCGGAACCGTTCCTGTAGCAAAGTAAGTCTTCTTTCCATCGTAATCAGTAGCAGTCGAAACCTCCGATCCCGGTGAACTGATCATCGGAGCAACATCCGGCATAACCTCCGCAACGGCTGTTGCAACCTCATCACCCGGCATCCATGCAGCATTCGGATGGATGACATAGTTTCCTGCCGTATCTACAAGGAATCCGTATACATCTTCACCTGATGTTGCGGCATTTGTAATTTCCGTAATGGTGTCAAGCGTGTAATCCGCACCGATGACACCGAAAAGCTGATCATTGATATAAATAGGAGTAGCCACCGTAACGCACATACCGCCGATAAGCACGTCCATATAAGGATCGGTAACTATAGTCCCCTTGGCTTCCTTCGCAGCGATATACCATCCTCGCGCGGTCGGATCGTAGCCCTCAGGCACCTCCGCATTCGGATCGAGCTGAAGATGATCCTTCGTCTCCTGTCCGATATAGATATTCAGAAGCTGATCACGTCCCGTTGCCGTAGATATAAGTATCTGTGACATATGCTCTCTGGTCGGCTTATCCTCACCGAGAGCCAGGATAGAATCTCTGATACCCTCCGTCATGGTCTTTTCTTTGGAAAGCCATGAGCTGATCTGCTCAGCATGAAGGTTTGCCTTTGCCTGCAGTCCCTCCTGCGCAGAGCTGTCCAGGTTTGCACCGGAAACCATAAGCATCGTCAATGAAAGCGCTATCATAGCGATGGCAACGACGATAATGACTGTGCTTGTCAGTGTTCCTTTGATGGTCTTGAACATAATTTTTCCCCCTGTAATCAAGATAATAATGCACTTTACATTATATTACTTTCGCTTTCATACGTCAAGATTTTTCTATCATATCTCTCACGATTCTCCCGACACGCATGGATTCGGCGTATTCGTAGCATTTCTTCAGATTCTTCTTAGATGATTTCCTGTATGCCTGAAGTATCTCATCAAGCGTTTTTTCGTCGATAGAATCCCTGAACCTGATCGAATCCGCCACGCTTCTGTCGATATCATAGATCTTTATCGTCACACCGTTTTTCACGTAGGACGTCATATGGTCCTCGTATCCGTTTTCAGAGAAATAGTGTCTTGAGACCGGAAAGTCCAGCTTCATACCACCTCTGTCGGTCCTTTTGGTGGCAACAAACAGCTTATCCGGCTCATTTTTCAAAAGCCCGTGATAAAAGCACGCACTCGGGCCACAGATCACAGCCTTCCCATTGGCCATGCTCGCCTCCAGGTATTTGTAGTCCTTTGGCTTTTTGATATTCAAAAATGCCCCCCAGTAGTTTCCGTGAGACACCTTCTCGATATCCCCGTTTTCGAGAAGCTCCTTAATATGGATCGTTGAAACTCTGTTATCGATCAACGTCCGTGTCGGCAGATAGCCTCCTGCCTTTTCAAAAAGTGAGTAGATTTTTTCGTAAGTTCTTTTCAGCATAAAAATGCACGCTCCTAACTCACACCACTTTTTAATCGCCCTTCTTCGATCGTCCCTACAGTATTATATTTCCTTCAATAACCCGGTACTCTAATTGTTACAATACCATAATGTACATATAGTACAGCTTTTTGATGATGTTTACATCCTTATATACATGGCGGCAAATAATCTCATATACCTCCCGGAACCTGAATACCGACTGTTCCGTCAGATCGTCAGGGCCGAATGCCGCATGATATACCATTTCAACGTAGAACCGCATCACCTCTTCGGATACGCCCAGCGCCTCCGTGAGCTCACCGGTCAGCTCCTCCATCGACTGACCTGTATATCTCACCCCCCTGCTCGTAAAGAGCGGTGTGAGATGCCTGTGCGTCATGCGGATCCGCCTTCTCTTGTTCTTCATATCAGAGAGGTCCCTCTTGAACAGATACTTTCTGATCCGTCTCTGTCCCTCAGCCACGCCCGCTGCGATGGCCAGTATCAGAACTATTATTAGGATGACACCGATGATATTCGAAGAATCCGCCTCATTACTGCCGAGTTCTCCTCCATCGAGTCCTTTCTCATCCTCTTCTTCCGGATCCTCGTTTCCGTCTATATCCTCAAACTCCATGCTCTCGCCCGGCTTCTCGGTAACCATAGGTGTAGGAGTCGCCAAGGCAGGTGACTTTCCTGCGTCCATGTATCCGCTGTCATAATTCTCTTCATTTCCGTACTGCTCGCCGTGTCCCGGAGTAACCTCCATAGTCACGAATCCATATCTGCGGTCATAGACCTCGATCCATGCATGTGCATCGTAGTCAGTTACGATTATCTCTTTTCCTTCACCTTCCTTCAGCTCCTCGGGGCTTACATACAGCCCCTCGACAAACCTTGTCGGGATCCCGATAGATCTTAACAGGATCGCTGCTGCAGAAGCATAATAAGTACAGTAGCCTTTCTTGCTTTCCTTAAGGAAGTACTCAACAGTATCCCTACCCGAAGGAGTCTTGCCCGGCGTATCGGTATATACGGTATCGTGAGATATATAAGACTTCACCGCGCGAAGCACATCGCTGATATCACACTGCCCCTCATCGTACTGTTTGATAAGAGCCTCGTGTTGAGTTTTGAACTCATCGCAAACATCCTTCAAATCGTCAGGGATCTGCAGATAATATTTCTTGGCAAACTTTTCCAATGCGTTCATTTTTTCTTCGTATGTTGTCCAGAATACCGGATCGACCAGATCCTCAGATGGAGTGAGCAGCATTCTTCTGATAGCATACGGATAGGTAGTATAGTACTCCTCGTCATATTCCACGCCCGGAATCCTGGTTTTCAGCTCGCCGTCCTCGCTCGTTTGGAAGCCTGTAGTCGGCAGTACCGGTATCGCGTATTTTCCGAATCCGAAGGCAATATTTCTCACATGAAGCTTGCCCATGGACCAGAGATTTTCAACACCGCTTCGCTCGTTATCACCGATATCATTTCTAAGCTGAACATGATACATATCAGGTGTTATTTTTTGCGAAGTAAGCGATGCAAGATCCTGTTTGTACTCCGCATCTTCTTTATTTGATTTCCACTTATTATTCTCATAAACATTGGCCACAAAGCTCTTTAAATATAAGCCGTAGTTCATGTTCACATCACCGGATAGTTTTAACAGTGTTTTTCCGGAGTGATTGATCTGAGCTTTGTTTCCAACCTTTCCGTAGTCTATCGCGGAAGCACCGAAATACGCGCTTATCCACTCGAACACCTCGTCGGGATCCCAGGTAGCCAATGAAAGAATAGTGTTCTTTGTCTCAAGTAATTTTTCTTTATTTCTATCATATCTTGAAGGCGGAATAATAATGTATGAAACAAGTCCGCTGACAAGTCCGATACCGATAAGAATCAACGATAATTTCTGTCTGAGTTTTCTGTCTGCAGAGTTGGTTTTTAACTGTCTTGTTCCGATGATGGATATCAGTATTACAAGGTAAATAAATACATCTATAAATGACCCTACTCTTCCGACAAAAAGAGGCACGATCATAAATGGTGCAGTGCAGATCATAAATACACTTGATTTTCTTCTTCTATAGAAAAATGCACTGATGACCGCCACCATCAAAACTCCCACGATAACCAACACCAGGGTTGTCGAGAAGTTCACACTTATATCGTAACTTTCATAGGTAAGCAGCGAAAGATTGCTTCCGGTAAAGTTCATAAAAGCTTTTAAAAAGCTGTTTGTTATAGTGATGATTCCCTTTCCGAAATCTTCACCGAAACGTATACCTATAGCAATATAGAAAACAAGCAGGCCTCCTATGCCGTAAAGCTTTCCGTGACGAATCGTCTCAAGCACCGAAAACAGCGCATAAAAAAGTATGGAAGCTATCAAAAGGAAAACTAAAAACAGTGTACGGTTATATACAAGCTCAAGGCCCGCTGCCGTACAGGTGAGTGCGGAAGCTACACCCAGAAACACCATCATGATCTGGATGACTTCCATTAAAGCATTGAATAACTTACTCGACTGCTTCACCAAAACTGTCACCTCGTAAATCCATTACTTCCAATCGGTTTCTCGTCAAACCGCTACTCTGAACACCCGTTGCATCACTTACCGTAAGGTACAAAGCCTGCTCCAACGGCATTCCCTGATCCCATGCCAGATATGCCTCTACAAGTTCTGAAGGGTTTTTCGTCGGCCTTAAGCTCAATAAATCCTGGAGCATCCACAACAGCTCCTCCTCGTGCTCAACAAGCCTTTCCTCAACCACATCATTTTCTTTGTTATACCAGATAAAATGCTGCGGTATCGCATGATCGATCATGTACAATGAGATGGAATATATCCCCTGCACCAAGAGATTTCCGTTTTTATGACGTTCTTCACCCTCTCCCGGCACACACATATCAATAAAAATGTGAAGCGCCTTGGTAAGCGGCAACGACCCGTCCTTAACCATGAGAGAGCCTGTCTTTGAACTAAGCTTCCAATGGATGCGCTGTATCTTATCACCATCCGCAAAGTCTCTTATATCGAATATTTCCGACGGATCATCACCCTTTTTATAAGGAGAAAATCTGTCCGAATCCTCATCTGTTTCGTTGTACCATCTGTCCTTACCCAGATAAAAATCCTTGGTAGGCGGAACAACCAATATATGCTGTGTGGGATAATTTTTTCCGATATGCCATGCAAAAATACTGAGATAGTCAAATATCTTGACTCTTTCCACCTTGATCGACAGGTTTCCGCAGTTATCCATCGGGATCACTATACGTCTGTCTCGCTTTCTGCCGGCATCGACGGAAAAACGAACCTTCATCCGTCCGACCTCGCCTGAAAAGCGGTTTTCGTAGCGTACCTTTGCAATACCCTTTGTTATCGGGAGAATCTTGTTTCTGTTTTCCAGGGAAAGTGTGACCACTGCACGTGCGGGCTTGTCCATGTCGTCCTTCTCTGTCATGGGATTTTTCGAATCCACACTTGCATCAACTCTGGATTTCATGAAAATCAGAAACAGGAACATAAAAATCGGAATACACACAAGAATACCTGCAATCGCAACCGTGCCGAATTCCAGGTAGAATACGCATATGACAGCCCCGATCAGACACAAAAGGGCGTAGATCAATGTTCCAAAGGTCATGGGTTACCTCCTAGTTACGCGAGCTTCGGCGCAGGGATACGTCCCACGATCTCCTCGATAACATCTTCCTCTGTGATATGTGCCATACGGGCTTTACCGTTTAGGAGAACTCGGTGGGCAAGAACCGCTCCCGCAACACTCCTGACATCCTCAGGAAGAACGAACGCACGACCTGCGACATATGCGCGCGCTCTGGACATATCCATAAATGCCAATGTTCCACGGGGGCTCACACCGAGCGAAAGCATCGCATGACTTCTCGTACCGTCAACTATGCGTGACAGATAAGTAAGAACCTTGTCATCAACATGTATCTGCTTAACCTGCTCCTGCATAGCCACGAGCTCTCTTTTTGAGATGATCTCGCGAACCGAATCGAGCGGGTTGGTCTCCTGACGCTCCTTTATAAGTCGCATCTCCTCCTCCATAGTAGGATAACCCATGGAGATACGGATCATGAAACGATCGAGCTGAGACTCCGGAAGAAGCTGGGTTCCCGCGGATCCAACCGGGTTCTGCGTAGCCATAACTATAAACGGAACAGGAAGCTGTCTGGTCACACCATCTACCGTGACCTGACCCTCCTCCATAACCTCCAGGAGCGCTGACTGAGTCTTCGTAGAGGTACGGTTGATCTCGTCCGCAAGAAGCAGGTTACAAAGAATAGCGCCCGGCTTGTACTGGAACTCACCGTCCGCACCGATCATATTGAAGCCGACGACATCCGAAGGCAACACGTCCGGCGTAAACTGAAGTCTCCTCTCCGTAAGCTCCATCGCTCTCGAAAAAGCGACCGCAAGCGTGGTCTTTCCCACTCCGGGTACATCCTCTATAAGAATGTGCCCACCTGCCAGAATCGCCGTCATAACAAGTCTGATCTCGTTATCCTTACCTCTGATAACCTGCGCTACCTCATGTAAGATTTGCTCCGTTCTCTCATTCATAGTTTTGATTATCCTTTCTAAAAAAATATACAGGGGCGTGTGATCAGATGGAGTTTCTCCGGCATTTTATCCATGCCCGTAAAACCCGTCAAACGTCAGCCGCCCCGTCAAATTCTATTTAACCAACCTTCATCCTAAACTTACGTACTTCTCTCTCGTCCTCAACATCCACCTTTTCAATCCGGCCGCCGAGTCCTTTGATCTTGTCCTCGAACCTCTCATATCCTCTTTCGATATAATGTATCTGATCTACAGCGGTGATACCCTCTGCCGCAAGACCTGCCATAACCAGCGCCGCTCCTGCTCTCAGATCCGGGGCACTCACCTCTGCTCCGGTGAAGTTTTCAACTCCTGTTATAAATGCCGCATTGCCCTCAACGGTTATGTTCGCACCCATACGTCTGAGCTCACCGACATATTTCAGTCTCGTCTCAAAAATAGTCTCGGTGACGATACTGGTTCCCATAGACAGCGCCAAAAGGGTCGTCATCTGCGGCTGCATATCCGTAGGAAATCCCGGATAAGGCATCGTCTTTACGTTTGCGTATGAAAGTCTCCTGTCTGCTCTGACTCTCACACAATCATCATACTCATCCACCCTGCATCCGATCTCGGTAAGCTTTGCCGTGATAGCCTCCAAATGCTTCGGGATGACATTTTTGATAAGAACATCTCCCCTTGTAGCCGCCACCATCAGCATGAAGGTTCCGGCCTCAATCTGATCGGGAATAATGGAATACTCGCTTCCATGGAGCTTCTGTACACCTCTGATCCTGATGGCATCAGTACCTGCACCTCTGATGTTCGCCCCCATCGAGTTAAGGAAGTTGGCTACATCTACTATATGCGGCTCCTTGGCCGGGTTTTCAATAATAGTCTTACCCTCCGCCATGCAGGCTGCCATCATGATGTTTATTGTAGCGCCCACACTCGGGCAGTCGAGATATATGTGATTGCCATGAAGCTGCTCAGCCTTGGCATCGATCTTTCCATGGTGGATACTTACCTTGGCTCCAAGCTGCTCAAAGCCCTTTATATGCTGATCGATCGGTCTGCTTCCTATCTGACAGCCTCCCGGAAGCGCAACCAGCGCTTTTTTGTATTTACCGAGAAGGGCACCTACCAGATAGTAAGAGCCTCTGATCTTGCGGATCGCGTCCTGATCAACATTTACATCGTTGATAAGAGCGCCGTTAATACGTACCGTGGTCTGATCAAGCCTCTCAACGATGGCACCGATACTTTCAACGGCATCCAAAAGAACACGGACGTCATCCACATCAGGTATATTCTCAATCGTGACCGGCTCGTTTGCCATGATGGCAGCGACGATGATACCGAGTGCTGCGTTCTTCGCACCACCTATCACCACTTCTCCGGTCAGGGGTTTTCCACCCCGGATCATATACTTCAACATACTCATTTAAAAGCCTCCATAAGGAGTATTATAACATATTTATTACATACAGGCAAGGATTTATTCTACAAATGTATGCAAAATCGGTATCAATATACCATCCTTACCTTGTAAGCCAGTTCTTCAGAGAGCTCCGGATATATCTGCAGGAAGCAGTCTATCTCGTCAAACGGACCCGAAAGCACTACCACGAATTCGTCTCCAAACTCGTGAATAACCTGCATAAGCTCATCGACAGACTCACGGGTCAGCTCCGCTGCCTCGGTAACAAGCAGGCATCTGCCTATCAACCTGTCTATCTGATCCATGAGATGGATCGAGTTCATGCGCTCCGCAGTGATACGCATCACCTTCTGGGCAGAGTTGTAACCGAGCCTCGTGAGCTCTTTTGAAATCTTTTTCGTCATGGTGAGAGTGATCTTTTCCTCTCCGCCCGCCAGTACGAAATGAGGCGGTTCGAAATCCCTACGTCGTATCTTTGCCACGATATCTCTCGTGGTCCAGTAGCGGATACCGTGATCCGAAACGTCCGCAGGCCCTTCCTCGTAATCATCATCTACCGCAAACATAGCCTCCAGGCGATGAGCCTTCGAAGGATCGTCGGTCTTTACAGGCTCTCCGACGGTTTCTGCCGGACCGCGCCTGTTCAAATACTGAGCCTCCAGGCTGATATGCTCCTTTTCCCCTATGGGAGCACCCGATACTGTCTTCGGGATCCCTACACTTTCTATCACCGGAGCATCCGGATCCAGCTGCTCCTGCGGATGAGAAGGCTCCACCTCCAACTGCTCAATCATCGTACGTCCTGTCTCGGACAGCATCTCATCAAGCGTTGGTTCCTTGGACTCCTCCACAGGCTGAACATCACTCGACTGCTCCACTATACGGCTGACCTCGGATCCGACATGCTCGGAAATCGCATTCTCAATATCCGATTCCGCTTCCATACGGGCTGCCAGGTTTTCTTCTATGATGCCGCCAACCTTTTTCTCCTCGTGGTCGATCTCCGGCTCCTCATCAGGAAGGATACGCGCTCCACCGAACCACAGATGGAGGTCTGCCATCTCCTGTTTGAAATCATCGATACGGCCTGCCGCCTTATAGAGCTCCGCGAGCTTTTTCCCCCAGATTTCCATGTACTCTTCGGCTTTGAACTCCTCCAGGAGTTTTATTTTTTCATCAGCGCCCGCATCCATCGCATCAAGCATGGCATATCTCAGTTCAAAATCGTCTGCAACGGCGCCGTCCATTTTTTCGAATTCTTTAAGATAAACCTTTGCGTCCCCAAACTCGCCTATGCGGATAAGAACGGTTATAAACTCTTTCAGATCGCGACGTACATTCGTAGTATTGATAAGGTGAAGATACGTCTTTTTCATCTCATCAAAATGACTCGTCTTTTCCTGCGCCAGAGCTATATTTCTCAAATCCTGGACAGAATCTATATCATCGAGAGGAAGACTCTCAGAGAGGCGATAAGCCTCTTCAAAACTGTTCTCGTTAACCAGCTCGTAAAGAGTCTCTAAGCATCTTTCGATCTCGCGTCGTTTCATGTCAACCCACCCTCCATCAGCGAACAATCTATGCTTCCAAAAGGAACTTCCTCGTTTTTTCAATCTCAGGCGGTATGTCACACCCGTTCTTGGTAAACTTATGCATCACGTTAGTGATATTTTTCTCGAGCTTTTTCTGCTCCATGGTATGTCTCTTCGCGGCATCCGCATAGGATGTCTGCGACACCAGACCGGCGGCGATCTCCTGCGCTATCGGACAGTATGTAAACAGTATGTCGCGGCTTACCTTGTTGAGCCTCATCGCACCGACCGCTTCCTTGGTGATCCAGTCTGTATAATCCTTGGTAAATACATCCCTGTGACGGTTACCTGCCTGCGTGAGCTGCGCCTTGACCTTTTCCTTTTTCTCAGGCGACAGATCAGAGTTCTTTTTGTAGAACTGCAGGTAATCGGTATACTCACTTGTAAGTGACGGATATCTGAAATTGTTCCAGTTGGCACCCATATCGGTACGACATTTTTCCCAACGGAAATGCGCCATCATCCTGAGTATCATGCCGTCAATATTGTTTTCGGACAGGATCGGCATGAGCACTCTGGCGTGCGTGACTTTTTTCTTGCCCTCGATATCCTGCCACATCTGGCATCCGCCGCCGCATACCGGAAACAGAATAAAGTCCGGTGTGTATCTGTCGATATTTGAAAAATTGTTTAACTCGATCTCTTCGTAATAAGACCTGATCTCCCTGTAGAAAATGGAGTAGTCGATCTTTTCGACCTTTCTAACGGCCGCGTTTATCGCAGCGCCGGTCACCGCTGCCGAGGAGAGTGTGGTAAGAATTCCCTCGGAACAAAGCACCGGAACAAAGGTCGAGATGTTTCCGTTTATCAGACGGTCGGCGTACTTGAAGAGGTTTTCAACCTCGAAGTGCATCTTCGCCTCTCCGTCTGCCATGGCAGCCTCCGCCGCCTGTTTATTTTTCGCAAAATCTTTTCTGACATGCTCCTCATAATCCTCGTCGAACTCATCCTTCGACGGGAGCTTTCTGCCTTCGTAAATCTCCTTGAGCCACTCGACCATCGTATAGACATGACAATCAAGATCGCCCGAGCCCACATCAGGGAGCGAAAGAAGTGTCCTTAAATCCTCCTCGGTCAAAAGCTCCTCGCTCACATATCCGTAGTTCAAAAAGAGCTTAACAGCCAACGGCGGTTTCGGGTCGACAAAGCTTTTTTTGGCTGCCGCCTCGAACACAACGAAAAACGGTTCCGTGACCTTTTTCCTGATGGCCATGGTCTCCTTGGTTCTTCCAAACTTATCGGTAAGACGCATGAATGCGTCGAGTGCGTCCGAAAATCCCTTCGACACCTCGGGATCCACTCCGCTGTAATCCATGATCTGCTGGAACGATCCGTTCAGTGAGCTCAGATCCTGCTCGTCTATCTCCACCTCCGCGTTTACATCGTCCGAGAGCAGCGCCATGTACATAGCCTGCATATGCGTACGGTTCAGCTTCGGATCAGTGCCGACAGTGTCTATGAGAACCGTCTCTATCTCATCGATTTTTGCTATGATCTCATCGACAAGTCCCGAGATACGGTCATTCGTCTGGCCTGCTTTTTTCAGGTCCAAAGCCGTCTTTGTAACGTAGGAGAAAAGATTCTTCTCATCCATGATAAGTGAGCGGAAAAACTTAAATACCCACTCTCCGTAGATACGGCATCCGTCGATAAGAGGCGGGAAAAGCTCACACTGCTCCATGTAGTGCCTGAAGGCGATAAGCGATTTGGATCCCAAAAATGCCCTCTGCGCCTCTACCTCCACACTCGCCGCCTCGAGGTAATAATTAACCCCCGAGGGAAGATGAGGATCCTCGATGGCATCCTCC
>JAEEGL010609846.1_pt1 | contig 17090 bp, 12 predicted proteins | sample 9134231 | NCBI WGS metagenome assembly JAEEGL01 (sample SAMN16246548, study PRJNA631951) | gut metagenome | biome: gut microbiome; feature: rumen; material: fiber-attached | host: Bos | place: Iran: Karaj | collected 2018-10
ATTATACGTTAACCGTTGACACCCTATGTCACTTTTTGCCACGAAGTGTCGTTCTATAAACACAGAGCAGGAATCCGTTAATTATAGTAACCTGTCAGAAACCATTGTCAACTCTGCTCACGATGTGGCAAAAACAAAGCCTCGTAAATTCCCTGCGGTAGAAATACGTTGCAAATTTATAGGGAATTTCCGAAGCAACCAAAAACAGCCCTCAAAGTATTAAAACTTAGATATGACTGATAATCAACTATTTACACCTGGCTATTCTTTGTTATTCATGGTTGTTAAGGTCTATCTAAATACATATCAGTAATATGAACAGAATTCAAGCCTGTACATCCTCCAAAAGCGCCATTACCTATGGAAGAGATACTGCTGGGGATGTTCACAGTAGTTAGGCCTGTACTACCATAAAAAGCTCGGTTTCCAATGGAGGTTATACCATTATGTAATGTAATTGAAGTCAAGAAGCTAGCACCTTGTAAAGTTCCATTACCAATAGTTGAAATATTAGAAGGGACTATCAAATCTTTTACTTCCTCATCATTTAGATACAAATGATTTGTAGTTATCAATGGATTTGAATAAAAAGAGCCGTTAAGGTCGTCATCTTCAAAAGATATATTAAACCATGCTTCTAAATCAGTAATATGAACAGAACCGATGCGAAGATAATAGGAAAAAGCTTTTTCTATTTTTTTTATACTACTGGGAATGTGTAGAGATGTAATATTATTCAACGTCGCCATCGAATAAAAAAAGGTCTCTGACTTGATTGTTTGGACAGAATATGTTTGATTATTATACTCTACTGTTTCAGGGATTACAATATCTCCGTTATATCCATTTGGATCAGACGTCACCTCAGCGATTCCTGCTTTGCTGATTAGATTGTAGTAAATCCCGTCAATCTTCACGGCATCGGCACTGGCCACTATCGGCAACAGCGCCAAAAGAAATGAAAGTAATGTTTGTTTCATAATTGTTATTGTTTTTGAGTTAATAAATGAGTTCGAATGAACGCAAAAAGAAAACGTGAGCAATTTACTTCGCTTACGCATTCTGAGGTATTGGGGAGACCTATCAATCTTAAACGAGTAAACGCTCCCGCCAACGGCGTGAAAACTCTACTTCAGTTCTTGATTGATTCATCTAATTCCCCAATTATCAGAATGCAAGAATCAAAGCGGACGCTTCAACTTATATGTTTGTTTATTTCTTTCTTCAGCCCATAGGCATCTGCGGTTTTAAGGGTTATACATTATTTAAAGTAAAGAAGAATTCCGCAGCAGTATATACAGGAATATTACTTTTTTGGAAGTCTTTCTTGTTACGAGTCACTATGCAATCAGCCCCTTCAGCAAGTGCAGAACAATGCTGTGTGGCATCTTCGTAGTCTTTCCAGTCGCTACTTAACATATCGACAACATTCTTACCGCTTAAGTCAGCTACTTCTACAAAGTCGGCTATAAGGAGAAGCGTGCTTGACACTTTCTCAACTGGATATTAGTACTTCCTTGCCAAATAGATGGCGTTGACGAACGACAAAGCCGAGACAACAAGCTGCGCCTCTCCTGCATACCCTAATGAAAAGATGTGCTGGGCATCTGCCAACCATTCTTCCCTTGAGAGTACAAGGTCAACCAGAATATTTGTGTCAATGTATGCCTTCATTATTTGCAATACTTCTCCTCTAAGAGTGAATCTATGCCACGCTCGTCAGCAGGTACGGGCATACCTCCTGTTACTGACAAAGACTTCACAAACGACAAAGCATCCTCCATTTTCACGTGATGACGAGGCACCTTGACATTCCTTGAACGACGCGCAAGACGCTTCACATAATTGGAGACATTTTCTAACATCTCCACATTAAGCAAGTCAAGATCTGCCGAGATTGATGTCCTAAGTTCTGTTGTTGTCATATCTTTCGTTTTACTATCCGTCGGCAAAGATACAAACTTTCCGCGTCACTTCCAAACTTTCGTCGCACTTTTTCTGCTAACAACAGGTGCTCTAATGAGATTTGCGTGTGATTCGTGATGATTTTTGTTGGTGTTGGCGGGTAAGTGAATGGACAAAAATCCGCACAAATGGAACACAAATCTTTCACTGTGAAAATAATCGGCTGACATATATTATTTGTGTACGATTTTTGTAGATTTTTGTTCTTAAAGACACTGGGGCTGAGTATTACGCCAAAAAAAGTGTACAGTTATTATTGTGTACTTTTCTGCGAAAAAACTTGCGGAAATGTTTGGTAGTTTCAGATATTTTTTTGTACCTTTACAATGTAAAAAGATAAGGATAACAAGCGGGATGCGGCCACCCGGTGTAGCTGGTCGCACGGCGTTTCTGATACCACAAAAAACACAACAAAATGGCAAGAAATGAGATTACTTTCCAGGTGAACCTGAAGAAGGACACCAACTCGGCCTCGCGTACCTACGGCATGTACTTCGGAGAGGCCGAAACGAAGGAGCCGTTGAACTTGAAGGGCTTTGCAAAGCACCTGTCGGAGCACGGCAAGTTGACCACCTATGAGATGATGGTGCTGGTGCTGCAGAACATCGTCTCGTGCATGAAGGAGCTGATCTGTCAGGGACAGCCGGTGAAGCTGGAGGGGCTGGGCACGTTCTATCCCACCATCGAGAACAAGAAGGGTGGCGTGGAGTCTCCCCTGGCTTACGACCCGAACGTGCAGATTGAGGGCGTCCACCTGCGCTTCCTTCCTGAGGGTGCGAAGGGTGAGGAGCTGACCAGCCGCAACCTGAAGCAGGACTGCGTGTTCGAGATGCGCGACCTGATCACCGTCCATGTGGTGACCGTCGACGGCAAGAAGAAGCGCTACCAGACGCGCCAGCCCATCGCTACCCTGGCTTTGGCGAACCAGGACCAGGAGCCGGTGGAGCCGTAAGGCAATTGATAATTGACAATTGATAATTGATAATTGACAATTGTGACTCTCCCCTTGCCCCTCCCTAAGGGAGGGGTTTTCTGTTTAAAAAAGGTTAATAATTGTCGGGGTTTCTTTCGTTATTTCTTGGTTTTGCGTATTTTTGCAATTCATAAGGAAACAAACTGCTACTTTATGGAATCTAACGAACTAAAACAGAAATCGGAAGAACTAAGATTAGAAGTCATCAATCTTATCCATTCAGGAAAAACGGGCCACACGGGTGGCGACTTGTCGGTACTGAACTTGTTGACAGTACTCTATTACCGTGTGTTGAACGTGAAGGCTGATGACCCCAAGATGGCCGACCGCGACCGTTTTGTACTGAGTAAGGGCCATTGTGCCGAGGCGCTGTATTGTGTGCTGCACGACAAAGGTTTCATTCAGAAAGAGGAACTGGAGGCTTACGGTAAGGACTTCGCTCACTTAGGCGGCCATCCCGACGTGACCATCCCAGGCGTTGAAATCAATACCGGAGCCTTGGGACACGGGCTGTCGGCTGGTGTGGGTATGGCGTTGTCGGCCAAGATGTCGGATAAGTACTACAAGACCTTTGTGGTGATGGGCGACGGCGAACAGGCCGAGGGTTCCATCTACGAGGCTGCTATGGCTGCCAACAAGTACCACTTGGACAACCTTGTTGCCTTTATCGACCGTAACGGGCTGCAGATATCAGGCTCTACGGAGGACGTGATGCCCTTGGAGAGCATCAGGGCCCGATGGGAGGCCTTCGGATGGGACGTGAAAGAGACGAACGGCGACGACATAGACCACATTGTGAAGACCATTGAGGACATCGACTTCAAGAACGGTCGCCCACATCTCATTATTATGAAGACGACAAAGGGCTACGGCGTGTCGTATATGGAGAATGTGGCCAAATGGCATCACGGCGTGCCCAACGAAGAGCAGTATGCTACTGCCGTTCAGGAGATTGACGAAAGGATTGAAGGATTGAAAAACTGAAGAACAGCAATGAAGGAAGCAAACAAAATACCTTGCAGGAAGAGTTTTACGGACACGCTGCTTGAGCTGGCGAGAGAGGACAAGGAGATTGTAGCCGTCACATCGGATGCCAGCGGTTCGGCCACGTTGACAGACTTTGCCAAGACGCTGCCTGAGCAGTTTGTGGAGGTGGGCATAGCCGAGCAGAACGCTGTAGGCATCTCGGCAGGTATGGCCTCTACGGGTAAGAAGGTTTTTATTTTCGGCCCTGCCTGTTTCTACGTGGCAAGAGCCCTCGAGCAGGTGAAGGTCGACATGGCCTATTCGCAGATGCCGGTCAAGATAATGGGCGTCAGCGGAGGCGTGGCCTACAGTCAGTTGGGAGCCACCCATCACAGTCTGCACGACATAGCCGTGCTTCGCACTTTCCCAGGCATGGAGGTCTATCTGCCCTGCGATGTACGGCAGACCCGCAAGCTGGTGCAGAAGATGGTAAACCACCCCAAGCCAGCCTATATCCGCGTAGGCCGCAATGCTGTACCCGACGTGTATGAGAACGACGACTTCGAGTTTGAGCTGGGCAAGGCCAACACGCTGATGGAGGGCAACGACCTGACCATCATCGGAACGGGTGAAACGGTGGCTCATTGCCTGGAGGCAGGACGCCTGCTGAAGGAACAGGGCATCAATGCCCGTGTGCTGGATATGTGTTCCATCAAGCCCTTCGACCGCGAGGCCGTCGTCAAGGCTGCCCGCGAGACCGGGCGCATCGTGACTGCCGAGGAGCACAGCATCTACGGCGGACTGGGTGCCATCGTGGCCGAGATTACGGCGCAGGAGTGTCCTGTCAGGATGAAGATACTGGGTGTGCCCGATGAGAATGTCATCCACGCCAAGCCGCTCACGGTATTCCGCCACTACGGTTTTGACTATCAAGGAATCTATCAAGCGGCGCTTGAACTATTTAATGGTTAATAATTATGAATCAATATATTATTGCGATTGACCAAAGTACTTCTGCAACGAAGGCGATGCTCTTTGATGAGGAGTGCAAGATGGTGGGCAGGTGTGATGTGGCTCATCGGCAATACTATCCCCAAGAAGGATATGTGGAGCATGATGCGGAGGAAATTTATCGGAATACTGTGGCTGCCATTCGGCAGGTAAGGGCAGGTATGGCGGCAGCAAATTATTCACTTTTCACTATTAACTTTACCCTTTGTATAACCAACCAACGGGAAACGGTGGTGGTGTGGAACAAGCATACCGGGAAGCCGATATCGAAAGCGGTGGTGTGGCAAGACACGCGGGGCGCAGAAATCTGCCGTCAGCTGCGTGAAGCCGGAAAGACGCAGATGGTGATGGAGAAGAGCGGCCTGCTGATAGACCCCAACTTCTCGGCCAGCGGCGTTAAATGGCTGCTCGACAACATCGAGGGAGCCAGAGCTGCTGCTGACAACGGCGACCTGCTGATGGGCACCATCGACACGTGGCTCGTCTGGAAACTGACGGGTGGCCGCAGCTTCTATACCGACACCACCAACGCCTCGCGTACCATGTTGTTCAATATCCACACGATGGACTGGGACGACGACCTGCTGGAACTGTTCGGCATACCCCGACAGATGATGGCCGAGGTGCTGCCCTGTGATGCCGTCTATGGCGAGACAACGGTCGAGGGACTTTTCGAGCAGCCCATCCAGATAGCCGGCGTACTGGGCGACTCTCATGGTGCGCTCGTCGGTCAGATGTGCTTCAGCGAAGGAAAAGCAAAGGTGACCTACGGCACGGGCTCATCCATCATGGTGAATATCGGCGAAGAGCCCTTACAGGCACCTGAAGGACTGGTGACCTCGGTAGGTTTCTCGGCCTTGGGGAAGACGTTCTATGGCTACGAGGGCAATATCTACAGCACAGGCGCCACCCTGAAATGGATGTGCGACCAACTGAAACTCATCGATAGTCCTGCCAACATGGAAGCCGAGGCCACATCGGTAGCCGATAATGGCGGCGTGTACATCGTGCCGGCCTTTGCCGGACTGGGTGCCCCTTGGTGGCAACCCGAGGCCAAGGCGGGTATCGTCGGCATGACCTTTGCCACCACCCGTGCCCATGTTGTGCGTGCCGCTATTGAGAGCATAGCCTATCAGATAAAGGATTTAGTCGACGTGATGGCTCATGCTACCGGCGGTCAGCTGCAGGAAGTCTGTGCCGACGGCGGCCCCACGAAGAATCGGTTCCTGATGCAGTTCCAGGCCGACCTGTTGGGCACTCCCGTCGTCTGTACAGAGGTGGAAGATGCCTCTGCCCTCGGTGCCGTCCTGATGAACGGTTTTGCTCGCAAGACGTGGACTTCGTTCGAGGAAGTAACCGGTTTCCGCAAGGTGACAAAGGTGTATCGGCCTGATGAACAATGTACCAAGCACCACGGACAATGGTACGAAGGTTGGCTGAAGGCCGTGAAAACAATTATCAATCATTGAAAACAAAACAACTAAAAACATAAAACTATGAAGAATGGTAAGACCTGTTTTGGCGTGATTATCGGTACCCGCGCCTATTTTAACTCAGAACTTGCGCGTGATGTGCGCAAGCAGTTGCTAAAGACCATCAGCGAACTCGGCTACGAGTATGTCATTCTGCCTGAGGATGCTACGCCTACGGGTAGCAGTAGCATCGAGACCCGCGAAGACGGACTGAAGGTATCCAGGCAGTTTCGTGAGCATCGTGACGAGATAGACGGCATCATCGTCTCGCTGCCCAACTTCGGTTTCGAGATTGGCATCATCAATGCCATCAGCGATGCCGACCTGAACGTCCCCGTGCTGGTGCAGGCTTGTGACGACGAGAACGACAAGGTGGACCTTGACAGTCGCCGTGATGCCTTCTGCGGCAAGATTTCCGTCTGCAACAACCTCTATCAGTATGGCATTCCCTTCACAGACACCACGCTCCACACCTATTCTATTTATAGCGACCTGCTGAAGAAAGACCTGCAGAAGTTTGCTGCCGTCTGCCGCGTGGTGAACGGGCTGCGTCATTGCCGTCTCGGACAGATTGGTACGCGTCCGCTGGGCTTCAACACCTGCCGCGCCAGCGAGAAGCTGCTGCAGCGTAGCGGCATTACCGTAGTACCTGCCGACCTCAGCGAGATATTGTTTGCCGCCCAGAAGATAGAGGACGATGATCCAAGTCTCATCTCTCATCTCTCAAAAATCAAGTCTTACGCAAAGGTTCCCGAGAGCTACCGCGAGAAGCTGACCTTGCAGGCCAAGTTCGGCGTGGCGGTTGAGAAATGGATTGAAGCCAACGACGTGCAGGCCGTAGCCATCCAATGCTGGGACTCCCTGGAGCAGAACTATGGCTGTGCACCCTGCATCACGATGTCGATGCTGAGCGACAAGCTCATTCCTGCCGCCTGCGAGACCGACCTGGCTGGAGCCGTATCGATGTATGCCCTCGCCCTTGCCTCGGAGAATGCCCCTGCCCTACTCGACTGGAACAACAACTTTGCCGAAGAGCGCAACAAGTGCGTCTGCACCCATTGCGGCAACTTCCCCCGACAGTTTGTGGGCAACGACGACCTGAAGCTGGGACCGCTCGGCGTGCTGGGTCGCACACTTGGCAAAATCAATACCTTTGGTGCCGTCTACGCCAAGGTGTCGGAAGGTCCTTTCACCTTCTTCCGCATCTCGACCGACGACCCGAAGGGCTGCATCAAGGCCTATCTCGGCAAGGGACAGATTACCAACGAACCATACGGTATGGACGGTTGCATAGCCGTCACTCAGGTCGACAACCTGCAGCAGCTGATGAAGTATATCTGCAAGAACGGGTTCGAGCACCATGTAGCCATGTGCCGCACCGATGTGGTGGAAATCCTCGATGAGGCCATCAATACCTATTTAGGTTGGAACCTCTATGTACACGAATAATATTTGGGGATGAACTATGTACCATGTGCTATTTTCTATGTACAATGTACTATTTAGGAGGTGCAATGTACTCATCATTGTGGCTTTGCTGCTGGCGCTTCCGGCTACGGCAGGCAAGCCTTGGGATAATGGCAGGCTGAGGGTTTCAGACAATCAGCGGTTCCTGCAGTTTGAGAACGGTAAGCCTTTCTTCTGGATGGGCGAGACGGCCTGGCTGATGCCCGAGCACTTAAACCGCGAGGAGGTGCTCTACTACCTGAAGACCTGCCGCGAAGCAGGCTACAACATGGCGCAGGTGCAGGTGCTCAACGATGTGCCGGCCTTCAACATCTATGGGGTGCCTTCGCACGACAAGCAGGGAAAACTGCTCACCAACGTGCCCTACTCTTACTGGGACCATCTGGACTACATCGTCGATGTGGCTGCCCAGAACGACATCTATATCGGTATGGTGTGCATCTGGGGCGGACTGGTGAAGGACGGCAAGATGAACGTGGAGCAGGCCAAGAGCTACGGCCGCTTCTTAGCCAACCGTTACAAGAATTGTCCGAACATTATCTGGATCATCGGCGGCGACATTCAGGGCGACATCAAGGCTGAGGTGTGGGAGGCGCTGGCCACCACCATCAAGGGCATTGACAAGAACCACCTGATGACCTATCATCCACGTGGGCGCTACACGTCGGCCAAGTGGTGGAGCAAGGCTTCGTGGATAGACTTCCACACCTTCCAGAGCGGTCATCGCCGTTACGGTCAGCGAATGGGTAACAAGGACTACCCCATACCCGATAATACGGAGGAGGACAACTGGATGTATGTGGACTCCACGTGGAGCTACAAACCCATCAAGCCCGTGCTCGACGACGAGCCCAGTTACGAGGGAATACCCAAGGGACTCCACGATGCCAACGAGCCGCTATGGCAGGCCTGCGACGTGCGCCGCTATGCCTACTGGAGCGTGTTTGCGGGCAGCTGCGGCCACTCCTACGGCCATAGTGCCATCATGCAGTTCTATCGCGAGGGCTACGACCCGTCCTATCATAACAGGAAGTCGTGGACGGAAGCCCTCTACGACCCGGGCTTCAACCAGATGAAATACCTGAAGCAGCTGATGCTCACGATGCCCTACTTCGAGCGTGTTCCCGACCAGAGTATCGTCCTCGACAACGGCACGCAATACGACCGTCTGGCTGCCACCCGAGGCAACGACTACCTGCTGGTCTACAACTACACCAGCCGCATGATGAAGATTGACCTGCGCAAGATTTCGGGCGACAAGAAGCATGTGTGGTGGATGAATGCCGGCACGGGCCGTTTGACGTATCTGGGTCTCTACGACAACCGGGTGCTCACCTTCCGTCCGCACAAGTTGGGGCCAGGCATCGAGGACGGCGTGCTCATCGCTATTGATGCCGCCAAGGACTACCTCTCGAAGAATCAGATGAATATCACATCAAAAGCAACACCAACCCAAAAAGAAATAGACCGAAATGAGTAGTCTGAAGAGTACAATAGCCGTATCGCTGACCAACTACCTCGATGCCGGCGCCATCGTGGCAGGCGCATCGGGACTGACCTTGTGGAAGGAATACCTGGGGCTTACCGAAGGCCACTTGGGATGGCTGAATGCCATCAGCGCCAACTGCCTCGGGGCAGCCATCGGTGCCATCATCGGCGGATTCCTGGCCGACAAATACGGCCGCAAAGCCATCTATACCTATAACATGTTGCTGTATATGTCGGGCGTGTTGCTGATACTGCTCTCCACCAGCTTTCCCATGCTGTTGGCGGGCTTTCTCGTGACGGGCATATCGGTAGGTGTAGGCGTGCCGGCCTCGTGGACTTACATTTCTGAGAGCAGCGAAGTGGGCAATCGTGGCCGGAACATTGCTATCTCGCAGATGGCTTGGGGCATAGGGCCTACCATCATCTTGATTTTAGGCACGTTGCTGGCACCGCCAACGGGCGGCGCAGGAACCGAGGGACTGTTGTTTGGCTTCGTTGAAGGGGTGGCTTCACTCTTTGGCGTAGAAGACGGTGGTTCGCTCAACGTGTTCAGCTCCCGCATCGTCTTCGCCTCGCTGTTCGTCGTGGCCTTCATCGCCTGGCTGTTGCAGCGGCGGCTCGACGAGTCGCAGGAGTGGCAGGCTGCCCAAGAGTCAGGCGAGCCACAGCAGAGCACCTTTGCATCCTTCGGCTCGTTGCTGACCAATCGCATCAACATCCGCACCATACTCTTCCTCGCTGGCATGTACCTGACGTGGAACCTCGTCAGCAGCGTGATGGGATTCTTCCAGCAGCACATCTACGAAACGGCTGGAGGACTGTCGAACGAGTATGCCAATATGCTCAGCGTAGGACAATGGCTCATCATCATAGCCACCACGTTTGTATTTTCTTTGATTGTCGACAAGGTGAACCAGCGGTGGCTCTATTTCACGGGCGTTGCATGTGCCGTGTTAGCGTGGCTCTTGGTGCTGACGGTGGGCATCACCAGCATCGCCGGACTGCTGGTCTTCACACTCTTGTGGGGACTTCAGGGCGGTATCTCCGTGCAGACGTTCTATGCGCTGTGGGCCAGCGAGCTCTTCCCCGCCAAGTACCGGGCAGCCGCTCAGGGCGTGATGTTCTTCATCGTGCGAGGCCTGTCAGCAGCTTGGGGGCTGGGCTTCGTCTACATCTACGGTGAACAGGGCGAGGGCTTTACCGTAGCCGCCTACGTGATGTTGGGCTTGCTGTTGGTATCGCTCATCATCGGTACGGTGGGCGCTCCGAATACAAGCGGAAAAACATTGGAGCAGATAACCAAGGAACGGTATGGCGACGGCGTCTAAGGCAACATGGATTTGGTACCCCGGCGACTTCGAGGTGTGGCTTGGCAACATCTTCAACAATCGCCGGACAGAGCGGGGAGCCTTCTTTCCTCCGTTCTGGAAGCAGGATTCCCATTGGCCGACGGTCGAGTTCACCACTACCGTTGACCTGAAAGAGTCTGAGGAACTCACCATCCGGGCTGAAGGCCAGTTCAATCTGGCCGTCGATGGAAAGTTGCAGGCTGTCCACACCATCCCGACGGGCCATCACCGGCTGAGTATCAAGGTGTGGAACCAGGCCACTCCCCCTACCCTGTTCATTTGTGGCAGGACGATTCATACCGATGCTACATGGCAGGTTACCTACGAGGATAAGATATGGATTGACGAGAACGGCGTGGCCCACGGTTCAGGCATCTATGTGCCCGTAGGCTGCTGGAACTTCGACAGCATCGACACCCCGCCCTCTGCCTACCAATTGGAACGCAGGGAGCAGCGTCCCGTCAGCAGCGAAAACGGCCTCTACGATTTCGGTCGTGAGACCTTCGGCTATCTGAAGCTGAAAGGGTTGAAAGGCACCGTCCGCATCTATTACGGCGAGAGCCGTGAAGAAGCCCTCGACCGTGAGCATTGCGAAACCCTCGACGTGCTGACCGAAGGTGAATCACTTGGAAGCAAGGCGTTTCGTTTTGTCAATATAAAAAAGGAAGAGGGCGCCAGTTACGACGAGGTGCTGATGGACTACGAATACGCACCTTTCGATGCGTCTCGCAGCGGTTCATTCCGCTGTTCCGACGAACTGCTGAACCGCATCTGGCAGGTATCGGCCTATACCCTCGACCTCACCACCCGCGAGTTCTTCACCGACGGCATCAAGCGCGACCGTTGGACGTGGAGCGGCGATGCCATCCAGTCGTATCTGATGAACTACTACCTGCGGTTCGACGTGGAGTGCGTCAAGCGTACTATCCGGCAGTTGCGGGGCAAGGACCCTGTAACGGCTCACGTCAACACCATCATGGACTACACCTTCTATTGGTTCAAGTCCATCGGCGACTATTATGACTATACGGGCGACATAGCTTTTATCCGCGAGCTATGGCCGCGAATGGTGACGCTCATGGACTATGTGCTGGGCCGCACCAATGCCGACGGAATGGCTGAGGCTCAGGCCGACGACTGGATATTCGTGGACTGGACCGACTTCCCCATGCACAAGCGGGGTACCCTCTGTTTCGAGCAGATACTGTTCTGCAAGGCTTTGGATACCATGCAACGCTGTGCCGACCTGCTGGGCGTCAGCAGCGACTATGGCCGCAGAGCCGACCGTCTGAGGCAGAAGATTCAGGCGACATTCTGGAGCGACGGACATCAGGCTTATCTTCACGCCATCGAAGACGGACAGATGAACAGTCAGATTACCAAGTTCCCCAATATGTTCGCCATCCTCTACGGACTGGCCGACGAGCAGCAGCAGAAGCAGATCATGCATAGCGTGATGACAAATCCCGATATCGACCCCATCACCACCCCCTACATGCGCTTCTACGAACTGGAGACGCTCTGCCGTGCCGGACTCCAAGAGCAGGTGCTGCATGAAATCCGCTCCTACTGGGGCGGCATGCTGCGCGAAGGAGCCACCACCTTCTGGGAGAAATACAACCCTCACGAAACCGGCACCCAACACCTCTCCATGTACGGCCGCCCCTACGGCAAAAGCCTCTGCCACGCCTGGGGAGCCTCGCCCCTCTACCTGTTGGGCCGCTACTTCTTGGGAGTACGCCCCTTGAAGCCCGGCTACGAAGAGTACGAAGTGCGCCCCTGTCTTGCCGGTCTCGACTGGATGGAAGGCACCGTCCCCACCCCCTGGGGCATGATTCACGTCTATGCCGACAAAGAAACCGTCCGCATCAACAAAATCCAATTAACAAAATAACAATGAAGACAAACTATCCTAAAATTGGCATCCGCCCCACCATCGATGGCCGTCAGGGCGGTGTCCGCGAAAGCCTTGAGGAAAAGACCATGAATCTGGCCAAGGCTGTAAAGAACCTTATTGAGACCCATCTGAAGAATGGCGACGGTTCACCTGTGGAGTGTGTCATCAGCGACACGACCATCGGCCGCGTCGGCGAGAGTGCCGCTTGTGCCGCCAAGTTCGAGCGCGAGGGTGTCGGCAGCACCATTACGGTTACCTCGTGCTGGTGCTACGGCTCCGAGACGATGGACATGAACCCGCACTACCCGAAGGCCGTGTGGGGCTTCAATGGTACGGAGCGTCCGGGTGCCGTCTATCTGGCCGCCGTCCTGGCTGCCCACGCCCAGAAGGGACTGCCCACTTTCGGCATCTATGGCCACGACGTGCAGGACTTGGACGACAACACCATCCCCGAGGATGTCGCCGAGAAGCTGCTGCGCTTTGCACGTGCCGCACAGGCTGTGGCCACCATGCGCGGCAAGAGCTACCTGAGTCTTGGCAATACCTGTATGGGCATTGCCGGCAGCATCGTCAATGCCGACTTCCTGCAGCAGTACCTCGGTATGCGCACGGAGTATGTGTCGCTGGTGGAAATCCTGCGCCGTGTGGACTTCGGCATCTTCGACAACGAGGAGTTCAGCCGGGCTATGGCTTGGGTGGAGAAATACTGTAAGCCGCAGGAAGGCCACGACTATAACGAGGACCGTCCGCTGTTCCCAGGTGTCCCCATGACCACCTTCAATGGCAAGGGAAAGGGTAAGACCCGCGAGGAGAAGGACGAGGACTGGGCCTTCACCGTGAAGTGCATGATGATAATCCGCGACCTGATGCAGGGCAGCGACCGCCTGTTGGAGATGGGCTACAAGGAGGAGGCTATCGGCCACAACGCCATCGCCGCCGGTGTGCAGGGCCAGCGCCAATGGACTGACTACAAGCCGAACTTCGACTTCCCCGAATCGATGATGTGTACCTCGTTCGACTGGAACGGCCCGCGTGAGGCTTACACCTTAGCTACCGAGAACGACTTCCTCAACGGCATGTCGATGCTCTTCGGCCACTTGCTGACCAACCGGGGCGTGATGTTCAGCGACATCCGCACCTACTGGAGTCCCGAGGCCGTAGAGCGCGTCACAGGCCACGTGCTGAGCGGTCTGCCTGCCCAGGGCTTCATCCACCTCATCAACAGCGGAGCCACTACCCTCGATGCTACCGGTGCCATGAGCGATGCCGACGGTCAGCCCACCATGAAGCCTTTCTGGGAAATGGACAACGACGACGTGGAGGCTTGCCTGAAAGCCACGAGCTGGATGCCCGCCGACCGCGACTACTTCCGTGGCGGTGGCTACTCGTCACACTTCCTGACACGTGGCGGAATGCCCATGACCATGATACGCCTGAACTTCGTGGCTGGCCTCGGCCCTGTGCTGCAGCTTGCCGAGGGTTGGACCATAGACCTGCCGCAGGATGTCAACGATACCCTCGACCGCCGTACCGACCCCACCTGGCCCACTACCTGGTTCACGCCGCGTCTCGATCCCTCGAAGGACTGCTTCAAGGATGTCTACTCGGTCATGAACAACTGGGGAGCCAATCATGGTGCCATTGCCTACGGCCATATCGGTGCCGACCTCATCACGCTGGCCAGCATCCTGCGCATTCCCGTCTGCATGCACAACGTTGCCGATGCCGCCATCTTCCGTCCCGCCGCATGGAACGCTTTCGGCATGGACAAGGAGGGTGCCGACTACCGCGCCTGCCAAAACTTTGGCCCGATATACAAGTAGTTACATCAGCTTCCCTTATAGCACAAGGGAAACTGATACCTTAAAATACGTTTAATGTCACGTTGTCACGTTAGAAACAAAAACGCCCTTCTTCCGAGGGGCGTTTTTCAAGACGGGGGGCATTGCCATGCAGTCGATAGCGACGAGCAACCCGTAAATCACTGAGCAGGTGTCGTTCAAGTACGTGTAGAACAGTATCCACCAGCGGTTGCCGATGTCGAAAATGCGTGAATTGAGGTCGAAAATGCGTTAATGAGCGAATCTGTGGGGCGGAGCAACTCTCGGCTAATGCAAAAAAAATCTCAGCTAATGCAAAATCTTCGCTCGCGGTGATTTTGACCTTGCAAGCTTCGGGCTTTTTGAGTATCTTTGACGCAAAAAATTAAACAATTACAATAAAAGTTATGAAAAAGATTCTAAATCGGATGCTTGCCGCCATAATGGCAGTGGTGTTGTGCGGCTGCAAACAAGAGGCACCGCTGACGTTTCAGGCGGGCACGTACGAGGTTACCACGCAGGGGCAGAACGGCGATATTCGCCTGAGTGTGACGTTCAGCGACTCGTGTATTACGGACGTACAGGTCCTGGAGCAGCACGAGACGCCCCACATCGGCGACATCGTGTTCGACGAGCTGATTCCACAGATTGTCAAGGCCAACGGTACTGGCGTGGATGCCATGACGGGTGCCACGGTGACAAGCCGGGCGCTGATGAAAGGCGTGACGGAGGCAGCCAGCAAAGCCCAGGTGTCGGACGTCGAACAGTTTAAGACCGCCAGTCTGCCCAAGGAGGAAACGACGCCCGTGGAAGGCACGTGGGACGTGGTAATCGTGGGTGCTGGTGGTGCCGGACTTGCTGCGGCTGCCGAGGCAGCGCAGCAGGGCAACACGGTGCTGGTGATTGAGAAAAACGCCGAGATGGGCGGCAACACCTTGGTGTCGGGCGGCATCTTCCAGAGCGTGATGCCTTACTTGGTGTGGGACCCTGCCCAGCCTGACGCCAAGACAGGTGTGGGCTACGACAAGACGTACGAGAAGGCGAAGTCGGGGCCCGGCTGCATCAAGGACCTCGAGACCATTCTCGCATGGGACGAGAAAGAGTTTGATGCCGCTTACTATAAAACGCATGCTTTCGAACCGGGTAACATCGTGGAGTTAGCGCCCCACGGCGTACACAGCGAATACCTGCCCGTGCTTCAGGCCTTGAAGAAAGAGATTACGGCCTATTTGGCGTGGGCAAAGCCAAAACTTGCACGCGGTGTTCCGGAGACCGACCTAACGTTGTTCTCGACCAAGAACCTTCATATCTTCCAAACCTACTACGGCGGTCTACGCCAGAGTGCCGATAAGCAGGAGTGGGTGTATAGCGACCTCCGCATGGTGAGCCAGATGGTGGAGCAGGGACAGGAGCTGAAGCCCTGGCTGGCCTCGATGGGTGTCACGTTCCTCGAACGGCAAATTATCATCGTGGGTGCTCTGTGGTTTCGCGGCAACAAGATGTTAGGCGCTGATATCGACACCGACGGCGACGGCACGCCCGAGCACTACGACGGCAACTGGGGTGCCTACATCATGGCACCTTTCACAACGTTCATACGTGCCAACAAGGAAAACCGCATTCTGAAATCGACGTCTGCCCGCGAACTCATCGAGGAGGGCGGACGGGTGAAGGGCGTGAAGGCCGTAATGGCCGACGGTACACCCGTGACGGCCCTTGCCCGCAAGGGCGTCATCGTTGCTACGGGCGGCTATGCTGCCAATATCCGCAAGGTCATCGATACGAACCGCTACTGGAACAAGGAATACCTTACCAGTCGTATGGCTTCGACCAATCGCAGTTCGCTGCAGGGCGACGGTCTCGACATGGCTGAGAAGGCTGGAGCGGTTCTGACGGGGATGGGCTGGACGCAACTGATGCCGCTATCATATATCGACTATGGCAATCTTGCCTTCGGCAGCGTGTCGGATGCCGTGTTCATCAGTGCCAAAAGCGGCCACCGTTTCGTGGACGAGTCGTTAGAGCGTGACGTCCTTTCGGCGAAAGCCTTCGAGAATGGAATAACCCTCTACGGCAAGCAGGGTGCCTACCTCTATATTGGCGGCGAGGAGACCACTGAGCCGAACGAGAAGCGAGGCATAGACGTGCCCGGCAAGCAGTATGCCCGTACGGCGGCACAACTGCCCGAACTGCTGAAGACGCTGAAGGTACGTGTCAGTGCCGACACTATCCTGAAGGCCATCCGGGACTACGACATGGCTGTGATGGACGGTCAGCAGCCCGCCGACGTGAGCAAGCGGTATGCCACCAACACCATCGGCAAGGTGAAGCGCCTGAAGGACGGCACCTATGACAAGTCGACTTATTCGCTCGACTCGGCCCTGCTAACCATCCGCGTGCTGGCACCAGCCACCCATCATACCATGGGTGGTCTTGTGGTCGATGAGCAACGCCATGTGCTCGACACCGGCGGCAAGCCCATCCCCGGCCTCTATGCTGCGGGCGAGGTGACGGGTGGCATCCACGGCGGCAACCGTCTTGGCGGCAATGCCCTCACTGAGATCCTGGTATCTGGCCGCATCGCTGCCACCAGCGTCACACAGGATGCAAAGAAATAGAAAAGGGAGCTGTGTGTGAGGATTTCGGCATTTGTTAGGAGTTGTTTATTTAATGACCACGAGA
>JAEEGL012437599.1_pt1 | contig 17090 bp, 21 predicted proteins | sample 9134231 | NCBI WGS metagenome assembly JAEEGL01 (sample SAMN16246548, study PRJNA631951) | gut metagenome | biome: gut microbiome; feature: rumen; material: fiber-attached | host: Bos | place: Iran: Karaj | collected 2018-10
GAACGCACGGAAAAGACTTGCATGGACATTCAGCGCGAGGAATATCAGGGTCACCGTTATGCCGATGATATCCGATATCATGTCAAGACGGCTGCCCTCCTTTCTATAAGCGAGGAATTTCTTATATTCCTCTTCGTCATATACATCTTTTACATTATCGGGCAGATCCTTTTTCAGATAAGTGTGATCGAGATATTCTATAACTGCCTCAAACGCTTTGTCTGAAAGGTATAATGCTATGATCAAAAGCTTCAGCATTCCTGTCTAATCCTCTCCGACCAAATGTACCGTCTGATACTCATGTCCTGTTGCGGGAAGGAAGCTTCCGATGACATCAGCCGTTTTCATCTTCAGGCTCGATGTACAGACACAGGGATGACATCCAAGATACTCTTCCTTAAGCACATCCTCATCGATAAGGAGCTGTACATTTTGACCCTTATCATTCATCAGCCCCATGATACTGACTGCGCCGGGTTCTATATCCAGATATTTAAGCATATCTTCGGGATCCGCAAATGACAGCCTTGCTGAATGGATCTGTGATGACAGCTCTTTTGTTTTGAATTTCTTGCCTCCCGGCATCATGAGCAGATAGAATTTTGTCTTCTGTCTGTTGCAGAGGAAGAGATTCTTGCATATGACCACTCCGAGTACTGCATCTATCTCATTACAGGCCTCCATGTTGTCTGCGGGTTCATGGTCTGTTCTTTCATACTCTATTCCAAGGTTGTCGAGATAATCATATGTCCGGACCTCCCGTGGCAGTCTGCCTTCTATATTCTCCGGTCTTCCTTTATGTAATTCCATTTTCGTTTTTGACCTCACTTTCTGTAGCTTCCGTCATTGTTAAGCGTCAGCATGAGATCCGCCGTCTTTGAATACTCCATACACAGTCTGGCATTATACATATCACTGTATTCTACAAAGCTCTCCGCTTCCTCTGCCGGATGCCCGCTTGCGATCCTCCTTGCTGTCAGCCTTTTCTTCAGAGTGTTTTCCTCAGCGCGTATCATGATGGTGTAGTCTGCAAAGTCTGCGAGTTCTCTCCAGCCGTCCATATCCAGAAGAAGATAATTACCTTCCAGAAGAACTATGCTTCCGTTCACCTGTATGGCATTCTCTACCGGGTTATGAAGAAGCCTGTCATATACAGGCCATCCGCAGTCCTCACCGGACGCTATTCTCTCTATGCCGTGTTTAAGCTTATCCAGATCAAATGTCTCCGGAGATCCTTTTACATTCACCATCGGTATCTCTTTGCCGTCCCTGATCGTGGTATGAGAAAGAAGATACTCCTGATATCTGTGGAAACCGTCCATTCCTATTGTCTGGATAGCGTCTGTATCGGGAGTCTCCGCTGCCAGTCTTTCAAGGAAGCTGAGGAGGGTGCTCTTTCCTGCTCCCGGAGGCGCCGCAAGCATTGCCAGTATCCTTTTTCCCTTACTCCTGTGAAGCTCTGTGAGTGTCCGCAGTAAGGGAATGAATATCCCGCAGACATTATCTTCTGTATATTCAGCACATACTTTGATGCCGTTTATTATTACATCATGTTTCCATATCATGTTGAATTCCGTCTTTAGCTTATATTATTTACTCTGCCTATAGAAACATATTTTCCCAGTATCGCTCCGTAATCACTGCCCTCTTCTGTCACAGGTTCATGGATTCCCTCCACCATCAGTTCTATGCCTCCGTTCGGAAGTTTCCTGACTTCGTTATAGTGATCCCTGTAATAAGCCAGTCTCGAAACCGTCCTGTCCTTTAAGACACCCTTGCATTCGCTGACCGTGCATCCCGGAAAGTTCACATTTATGATCTGCCCCGGTATATATGTTTCTTTGATGAGTTCTCCAAGGATTTCCGATAGATATCTGTCCGTCACTTCATGGCATTCACATGCCGCTTCTGACAAGGCAATTGAAAGATAACCCTGGAACTCACCCTCGAAAGCCGCTCCTGCCGTAGCGGAATACTGTATATCTGATGCCATGTTGTATCCATAGTTTATACCGGCCAATACAACATCCGGCTTTTCCGGCATTATGCTCAGGCTGCCGACTCTTACGCAATCTGCTGGTGTTCCGGTGCATGAAAAGGCAGAAACATTATCTACGGGGAAATCGCAGGGAGATACTTCCACTGAATGACGCAGCGTAATACTGTGTGAAGCCGCACTGCATTGTTTTTCCGGCGCAACTACCCATACCTCGCCGAATTCCTTAGCTGATCCGGCAAGCCGAACAATCCCGTCAGATCCTATTCCGTCATCATTTGTTATTAGTATTCTCCGCATATGACCTTTTTGCAGCACCGAAGCCTGTTACTCTTTTTGAAAAAACTGATCTATTGAGGAAATAGCTTCCTGTATCATTTTTTCTGTATCTGCGCCTATTATATCCAATCCTGTTAATTTAATAAGCCGGACGTTCTGTATCCCATAAAAGTTTTGGGCCAGTGACTTTACATATCCGAAGCCATGCCCCTCCGGAAAAAATTCTCCCCCCGCAGTCGTAACGTAATACAGCTCCGTTGCTTTGCATAGACCTTTGGGCATGCCTTCATCCGTATAATAAAATGTAATACCCACGACATTTATCTGTTCGAAATACTGTTTGAGTGCTGCCGGAAATGAAAGGTCCCAGAACGGAGCAGCTATTACTATCTTATCCGCTTCAGAAAACTGTCTTGCCAGATTGAACATCGGATCCTCGAGATCACCCTTTGCTATCAGCTCATCCCTGCGTTTCAGGAAATCCTCATCTGCGACAGGGAAATCTATTTCAGATAAAATTACCTCGTTAACCGGTTCGGCTAGTTTTTGAAGAAGTGAGTCCGCTATTCTTTTTGTTCGAGATCCTTTACGCACACATGCATTTATGAATAAAACCTTTTTATCTGCCATGACTTTTCATTCTCCGTAGATTCCCTTGTTATGAGATTATTCTATTCTTCCGAAAAATCAGTGTCCATTGTAACCTGTAACTGATAGTCAGGATATTTTTTCTGTACATCTTCAATGATATCTTTATATACGGTTTTTCGGTCTTTAGCATCAAAACTGATGACAATATCAAATCTCATGGTCTTCTTTTCTTTATCCATGTAAAATCCGTGCATCTGTAATACATGAGGGTGAGAAAACACAATTTCAGTAACCCTCTTTTTTGCTTCGATGATATCCTCATCTCTTGTATTTACGGAATACACACCAATGGCAGTCAGGATGACCTGGTACTCTCTATATACCTTTAGCTGAATACTTCGTATAAGCTGATCCAGCTGATCTGCAGAGTAGGTATCCGGAACTTCTATATGAACCGATCCGTTCCATGTATCGGGTCCGTAATTATTAAGCACAAGGTCATATGCGCCTTGTACATCAGGAAATGATGTTACGGTTTCCTTGATACTCTTGGCCAGATCAGGATCATTTCGTTCTCCGAGGATCTGTGAAATGGTATCTTTCAACATCTCAAAACCGGATTTTATGATCACTACTGAAATTATCGCACCAAGCCATGCTTCAAGAGATATATGAAAGATAAGGAAAATCCCTGCTGCCAAAAGCGTTGATGCCGATATTATCGAATCGAGTGTAGCGTCCTCACCCGAATTGATCAGCGATGATGAGTTGACCTTTTTTCCGACACTCTTTACATATCGTCCAAGAACTATCTTTACAACAACAGCAACAGCGACAATAGCCAGCGAGACGGCTGAATAATCCGGAGTATCAGGATTTATGATCTTTTTAACGGACTCAATAAGCGATGTTATGCCTGCATATAATACTATAACCGATATGATCATCGCGCTCATATACTCGATCCGTCCAAACCCGAACGGGTGCTTTTTGTCAGCTTCACGTCCGGCCAGTTTTGTTCCGATTATCGTAATAAGAGAGCTGCCCGCATCCGAGATATTGTTCACTGCGTCCATAACGATGGCAATGGAATTGCTTGCAATCCCTATGACCGCCTTAAATACGGCAAGCAGCACATTAGTAACTATACCTATAATGCTTGTCCTGACTATTGTTTTTTCTCTTTGATCAGTTGATTTGTTCACTTTATGCCTCCTGCAGCGCCCTGATAATATCTGCCAGTTTTTCGGCAAGTATCTTATGTCCTTCCGGTGTCAAGTGAAGTGAATCTGTTTTAGACGGATATATATGCTCCGCTGCATTAAAGAAGATGCACCCCTTCTTCTCTGCAATTTCCCTGTAAAATTCCGGAAAATGTTTTGACTCTTCTATCGCTCTTTCACTAAAAGCGCCGTAAAACGGCGATGATTTTATGCCTGTTCCAATCTCAGGAGGGGATATAAGGATTATCTTCGGGATAAATCCCTGTTTTTCTTTTGTAAATTCCTTTATCACATCAACTAACTGTCCCGCTCCTTCTGCTATCTGCCCGGCGCTTAGATGAAATGTTTCCTTTAGGTCATTACTCCCCAGCATCATGGCTGCGATATCTACAGGTTTATGCGAATGTAAGCAGGGCCTGAGATAATCCAGTCCGTTCTTCCAGCCGTCTATGGGATCGTCATGGATGGTAGTCCGGCCGTTACAACCCTCTTCTATGATCTCATAATCATTACCTAAGATTATCTGAAGCCTTCCCGGGTACCTTACATCCCTTGGATATCTCATTCCGGTTTCCGGTACATATCCATATGTATTTGAATCTCCATAACACAGTACTGTTTTCATTATTGACTCCCTTTTCCTGTTATTCTTCTCACACAGGCCCTTACCCTTTCATAAAAAGATAAGATAATAATATAATACAATATAGTATAATATCTTTCACCCGACTGTCTGAACTATGTGGCTGCCACGCGTATCCTCCTCAACCCGAAGTTTCGACGGTATCTGATCCTGTAAGATCTGTACATGAGATATGATCCCCACAAGACCATTTGCCTCCTGAATGCTGTTAAGTACATTCATTGCGTCCACGATCGAATCATCATCAAGCGAGCCAAATCCCTCGTCAATAAAAAGTGCCTCTATCTTTATCCCGCTCTTCTGCGCTACAGTGGACATACCGATTGACAATGCAAGTGAAGCAAGGAATTTCTCACCGCCGGAAAGCGTGCTTACAAAACGCCCGTCATGCTCCTCACTATTCTTATCGAAGACCTTAAGTTCCAGTCCGCGTTTATTGGTCCCCTGTGCCTTTGCATCAGAGCGATATAAGCGATATCTGCCTCCGTGAACCATCTCAAGCATCTTATTCGCTGCTGTGACCACGGAAGAAAACATGATCCCGAGCACATACCTCTGAAGACCGGTTCCGGAATCCCCCCGAAGCCTCTTGGCAAAAGCGAAATCTTCATCCGCCTCCCGGATCCTGTCCTCTATACCTTCGCCCTCTTTCTTAAGTGTCTCCACTTTCTTCTCAAGTCTTTCAATTTCCTTAGATATTACTGCTTTTTTCTCCCTGTATTCTCCTTGGGCGTCTGAGGCATTATCAAGGATCTCCTGGCATTTTTCTTCATCCGGTTCTTTCTTTCCGTTTAATTCCGCCTTTAATGACTTCAGATTCTCTTTTGCCGTCTGAACGTTGGCATCATATGCTGCTATCTGCGAAGCCAGATCTTCCATTTCTTCAACATCCAGCATGTATTCTTCGGCATCTTCCCTGGATACAAAGTGGTTATCCTTCAGGCCCTTTTCCAAAGCCTTCACGGCATCTATATGCACTTTGTCTGCTGCTTTTGATTCCTTCTCTGCCGATCCGATCTTTGTTTTGGATTCTAGATAAGCATCCTTAGCTGCTTTTTCAGCCTCGACCAGCTGAGCTTTAAGCTCCTCATACTCTTTAATAGATCCCTGGAGCCTTGTGATCTCCTCTTCAAGTTTCCTGGCGGACTCTATACCGGGGGCAAGATCCTTCTTTATATTATCCAAGCGTTCAGAAAGTGCAGCGACTTCCGTATTGGCTTTTTCTACTGCAGCATGTTTTTCTTCTACCAGTTTTTTAGCCTTTTCCTGCTCGCCTATCTGATCCTGAAGTTCCCGGTATTTCTGCTCAGCTGCCTTCTTTTTTGAATCCACCTTTGCTTTTGTGGTACTGTTCTCGGCTGCCTTTGCTTTATGCGGATGATCAGTGCTTCCACAGACAGGGCATGGCTCTCCTTTCTTCAGCTGTCCCGCCAGTTCGCCGGTAATTCCCGCAAGATAGGAATTCAGTAGCTCTTCATGCTCATCCTGTAAAGCTGTGTACTCGCTCTGAAGCCTGATGATCACCGCTGCGAAAGCTTCACTGGCTTCTTTCGCGTTTTTCTCTGCAGCCAAAGCCTCTGAAGCGGCTTTTCTCTTAGCTTTCAGTTCATTTTCCGCTTCTTCGAGTCCGTCATATGCCTTACGTTTGCCTTCAAAAAGGATCTTCTTTGCCTTAAGATCCTCTATATCCTTTTCTTTCTCCGTATGAAGTTTGATCTTTTCCGAGGCATCCTCGGAGGCCTTCCTTTTATTCTCCGCAGTCTTTTTTGCAGACTCTTCCTCTTTTTTTCTGTTCCGAAGAGCTTCTGCCGAGCTTTCCTCTGCTTCAATAAGCGTCCTTACCTTATCGGCACGCTTTGCATCATTTAAGGTCTTTTCCCAGCCTGAACGCTCTTCTTTTTGCGCTTCGAGCACAGCTGCCCTTTCTTCTGCTTTATGAAGATCCCCAAATCGCTTGGCAATAGCAAGTATTGCCTGCTGTTCTTTTATTATCTTTTCATAATCTGCTGCTTTATACTCTTCTTCGAGCGCCTGTGCCTGTGTCTGCTTATTGGTTACTGCAAGTTCAAGCTGAGATATGGTATCACAGCTTTCCTCGGCAAGACTGTTACGTATCTTTTCCTGAATACCTTTTAACTCATTCTTGCGGCTCTCTGCCTTAGAATAAAAGCGTTCCGCTATGATCTGCCACTTATCTTCGCCGAAAATACTGGTCAGTATTTTCTCCTTCTCATCCGAATTTGATGTCAGCAGCCGTTCAAACTGTCCCTGTGGAAGTACAATAACCTGTCGGAACTGTTCGTATTCCAGGCCTATTATTTCTACCGCCTTATCATTTACCGCCTTATCTTTGGCATTTTCCATAAGAGGACGCCAAATCCCGTCATCTCCTCTTTTGGATACGTTATACGCTGCCGAAAGATTCTTCCTTTTCCGCTCTAATCTGCGCTCGAAAAGATAGTATTCACCGTGGTTTTCAAATTCAAATTTTACAAATGTATCCGTCTCGAAATCTGCATTCGTACAACGCATGGATTCAAAATCATCCCTTCCATGTCCGCTGCTCTTCCCAAACAGGGCAAAGGTCATGGCATCAAGGATCATCGTCTTGCCAATGCCTGTTTTCCCGCAGATAAGAAATAATCCTTTTGAGGAAACGGCCTCAAAATCAACCATCTCATACCCGACGTAAGGGCCAAAAGCCTGAAATTCAACTTTTACAGGTCTCATCCGTTGACTGCCTCCTTCTCGTATTCTTTTAATGCCTCCTTAAACAGTGTGATCAGGTGTTCGCCGGGCGTCTCACCTAATATATCCTTGCAATACTGTGAAAGCACCGCCCTAGGATCCGTATCAGCATTCTCAAACTCTTCAATCGTCATTGTGATCTTGGCATCATCCCGATCAAAACCCTTACCGGTCACCTCCAGCAGATTCCTGTACTGTTCCCTGAAGGCAGCAATGGAATCCATGCCCACATAGCTGTCTGTAACCTCCAGGCGCACATAACCATCTTTGATATCATCTTCAAAATCGGCTTCCATAAGTTCCTTGAAAGTACCTGTAAGAGTATTTCTCTTATGAAGCTGAGGTATCGGTATGAGCTTCTGTTCCCAGGTATCAGTATCAATGATCGTTACACTCTTCTTCTGTTTTTCCTCCTTGCCAAAAGAATATGCCATCGGAGAACCGCTATATCGAATTTTCTTATTTATTTTCTGGGGTCCATGCAGATGTCCTAATGCAACGTAATCGAATCCGTCAAAGACATGCGAACCGATCATGGTTGCTTTACCCACCTCAGCTGCCCTGTCGCTTACAGATGTTTCGGCATCAACAATAAAAGCATGAGCAACAAGGATATTTTTATGGCTTTTTACAAATGTTTCCCGATACTTATCGAGAACAACCTTGTAAGCATCTTCCATAGAATTAATATCGTCTGTTTTATCGGGATAGACAGCCCTTACCTTGTCTGTAGATATCCATGGAAGCAGATAGATATCTACATCACCCGTACTTATCATCTGAGGTGCTTCAGACAAAGAGCCTGCTATAAAAAGTCCGCTTTTCTTAAGAAGCTCATTACACTGAGAGATCCTTTCGGCTCCATCATGGTTACCTGCTATCACATATACAGGGATATTAAGGGTTGCGCATATATAAGTCATTACTTCATCATAGACATGAAGCGCTTCGGCAGATGCTATACTCTTGTCAAAAACATCTCCGGCAAGCAGTATTCCATCAACTTTCTCGTCTACAGCTATCATGCATATCTTCTCAATGACAAATTTCTGATCCAGGACATATGAAACACCGCCGCGAAACGTCATTCCTAAATGCCAATCGGATGTATGTAAAAATTTCATCATGCACCTCCCGAATTGCAGAGTCCTATATAATAAATATATCTTATCACGCCTTATGCACAAAATTTTGTACACAATCAAAATGGGGCTGCCGCACAAAATAGTGCGTACAGCTCCTTTTCTTTTGCGTGTTTTAATTTATTCCAATCCAGTCAGAAATTACTCCCGTTCCAGCCCCAGTCCGTCGTAGCAGAGTATTTAATGTACATATGATCCGGAGCGATGCCAAGCACCTCACCATATATCTTTGTAAGCTCTGCTGTCATCTTCTCAAAGGCATCCCTGTTGGGTCCCCCGAATATCCTTACTTCAATAAAGGCCATGGGCTCACTGTCGTCACCCCTGAAATAAAGACTGTACTCATCCTCTATTCCTACCATGAGCCAGCTCTCGCTTTTGCCGGGTATGATGGATATCGCCTGTCCCAGCCTGCTCTTCAGTTCTGTTTCCTGCTCCTTTGATACCTTTACGCTCACTTTTGAATCAATGAATGGCATTTTGATTTCCTCCTTTGTATCACATCGTCTTCCATGACCGGTATTATACCAAATATATATTCTGCTGTCTTTGTCAGTATATCTTTTCAATATCTCCGGTGATGTCATACTGCCTCTTGAATTCCTGCAAGTCACTGTCATTCCTTATCAGCATGATCTCTTCGAATACACCTGAGTGTATATCTTTGAACCCTGCCACCTGTTCTCCGTTACAGATACTGCATTTAAGTACAGGCCTTTTCATTTCCGGATCATATGTTTGGTGTGGTTTTTTCTTCCTAAAAAGCATGTCCTGCCTTTATCATCCTGAATACCTGCTCCGCTGTATCGGACAGATTCTTTCTTGCGTTATCAGGATCCATCGCCTGTTCTGATGTTACCGGTTGCCTCACTATAGGAAAATAGGCATCTATCCCGCATGAGTTACATTCTGCCGCGCCTTCACCGATGCACCCTGCAAACGCTATCGCCGTTTTTCCATATTTCTTTGCTATGCAGGCCACTCCTATTGGAGCCTTCCCCATAGCAGTCTGCCTGTCTATCCTGCCTTCTCCCGTGACTATGATGTCTGCATCCTTAATATGTTCTTCTAGACCTGTCTCTTTCATCACGATATCTATTCCCGGTTCAAGTATTCCGCCCAGGAAAGTCTTGAATGCAAATCCCATTCCGCCGGCTGCGCCTGCTCCCGGATGATCAGGATCTGCATCCGGGTAATACTGCTTCACTATATCGGAAAACTGTCTGAGCCATGAATCCATCTGTATGGACATGCTGCCGTCCGCCCCCTTCTGAGGACCATATATAAGACTTGCACCATTTTCGCCGCATAAAGGATTATTCACATCACAGGCTATTCTGAAGCGGCATTCCTTTAGATCTTTTATTACCTCATCAGTCCTGATATCCGTGACAAGACCGGCTCCCAGCGCTCCGCGAGGTACCTGTTTTCCGTCTTCGCCAAGCAGGCTGAATCCGAGAGCCTGCAGCATACCTATACCACAGTCATTTGTTGCACTGCCGCCTATTCCGATGATGAAATCCCTGCATCCCTTCTCGATAGCATCCCTTATGATCTCTCCAACTCCATAAGTGGTTGTATGCCATGGATCCCGTTCATCATTTTTCAACAGAGTGAGTCCCGCGGCAGCGCTCATTTCGATCACTGCAGTCTTTCCGGAATTTACAATGCCATATCCGGCAGATATTTTTCTTCCAAGCGGATCGGACACTTTTACATCTTGCAGCTCTCCGTCCATCCCGACTGTAAGTGCCTCTACTGTGCCTTCTCCTCCATCTGCAAGAGGGAAGACTGTCACATCCGCATCAGGAAATACTCTGAATATGCCTTCCCTGGCGGATTCACCGGCCTCGACAGAACCGAGGCTGCCTTTGAATGAATCTATCGATACAACCGCTTTCAGCATATGATCTTTTTTGAAAACTCTTTGCTATGCTTCATTTGCTGCTGCGATCTCAAGCATAGTCCATCTCTGTGCCATCTTAGTTCATAATAAAATGCGTCCATGCACGTTCTTCTTTTTCCGGAAGTCCGTATTTTTCTTTGCCAAGCGCTATGCTCTTCATGAGAAAAGTCATATTGCGCGCAAGCACCCGCATGATCTGAAGCCCCTCCAGATCCTTCACGGCCTGTCCCGGCTCCCTTCCGTGCACACTGTTCCAATACTGACTGGATGCCAGAGGCATACCGCTGATCGTAAAGTACTTATTCAATTCGTCAAATGTGGCAGAACACCCGCCACGTCTCGCCACCACCACACTGGCACCGACCTTCATGGTCTTATCAAAATGCGTGCTGTAAAACAGCCTGTCCAGACAGGCTATAAGCGTGGCATTCGCAGATGCATAGTATACCGGAGAAGCGATCACCAGTCCGTCAGCTTCTTCAAATTTGGGTGCCAGCTCGTTCACCACATCGTCAAATACACATTTGCCGTTTTTCGCACATGAGAGGCAGGCTATGCATCCCCTGATATCTTTGTTCCCGATCTGGACAACCTCAGTTTCAACCCCCTCATTTTCGAAGGTCCTGACCATCTCGTTCAGTGCTATGGTAGTATTACCGCCCACTCTCGGACTTCCGTTGATAATCAATACTTTCATAATCCCGTACCTCCTGATAAAGCTTAAATCTGATGCCTTACGACATTATACTCATATCCGTCACGATAAATTATTCTTTCTAAAGCAAGACCCCGGCCGCATGTCTTCGCTTCCCTCCGGTTATCTTCCTTCGATCCTTTGAATGATCCCCCCCGCGTCTATCCCCGGATGGGTAAGATACATACGGCAGATGTCATCTGCAAGAGAGGGGCTTATGCTGCATGAGCGGGCTATATCTTCTACGCCTTTGCCCTTGTCGGTCATTTTCATGGCTTTTCGTATTATGCTGTCTATATCCCCGGCGTGAATGATATGATCCGCGCCGCTCAAAGCTTTCCTGACCTCATCACGTAATAACCCGTGTGTATCTGATAAAATGCCGACCTTCATATCGAAAAGAATATACCCGGACCGAATACAAACATACAATAGCTCATCTCTCCGCTTCTTACAAGCGGAAGATTCATGGTTGCCAGCCCGCCTACGATGTAAGATCTTTCCTTTTCCATAATCAATCCTTATCCTCCATCGCAGGCATATATCTGTCGATCCATTCGCTGTCTATTCCCTGTTCCTCTGCCTGCTTCCTGTACTTCTCTGTCACTTCCTTCGTATCAGGGACATAGATATTGGAACAACGCAGGGATTTCATGAATTCATCGTCTTCGTTCTTCTCGCTGATCTGCAGCTGCTCGATATACTCTTTATACAGGCTGCACTTGTGATATTCTATCGCCATTTCTTCAGTGATCATGCTCATGAATGCTCATCTCCTTTCATACAATAAGAATCTCTTTTAATTGCCAACTATAATCAACTCATCCGGCTTCACATGGCATCTCAGAAATCATCCCGGTATAAGAAGCTCCTTACACCTTCCGGTGTTCTTTACATGAACCTTCTCTTTGTGCCCGTCTATTTCTACTTCGGCAATAAATCGATTCGGACGTTTTATGAAAATTGCACGGGTAATATTATCATACTTCATTGCAGACATTCCTCAGTCATAGCTGATCTCTTTATTTCAGATTCCCTTTTTTGATATGCTTCTGTATTATCTGGTCTGTTATATCATACAGCTTTTCTGATCCGAGTTTTGTTCTGCTTTGTCTGCCGTATACCTGCTCCGCTGATACTCCATGCTCTCTCCAGTCGTTGCCGTCATTACTGTCATTCAGGATCAGAGGCTGAAGGTTATCCATGGCATGGACGTATCTCGCCTCCGCCGTCTCATTCTCCTCAAACTCTTCAAAGAGGGACATCAGTTCATCCCGCTGATCATCCGGAAGAATTGAAAAGATCCGTTCCTTCGCAGCTTCTTCCCTGTCTCGCTGGGTCTTCTTATTTTCATCATCATATGCGTATGTATCTCCGGCATCTATCTCCACAATGTCATGTATCAGGCACATAAGCATCACTTTTGCTATATCTACATCTTCATTGGAATATTCCCTGAGAAGATAAGCCATCACAGCCATGTGCCATGCATGTTCTGCATCATTCTCATTGCGTCCGTTGCCTGACAGGTGTGTCTGTCTGAATATGTTCTTTTCCTTATCTATCTCCAAAGAGAAATCCAGCTGTTTCTTAAAACGCTCGTCCATATATACCTTATCCTTTTATTGTGTCAAAGAGTATCGAAGAAGCATCATCTAAGTTCCCTGATCTTTCTGTTGATCTGATCGGCAGTCCTCATATCGATGAAAAACTCTATCAGATGATTCCCGAAAGCGATCACGATGATGACAAAGCTCACGATGATCATTCCGGGCACGGAGTGCCAAAGCCCGGCATAATCAAACTTCGGTCGTCTTCTTTCCGATCAGCTTTGTGATGTTTGTATCACCGGCTCCCGGGAACTGTTCTCTGATTCGGTCTGCTATCCTCTGCCAGCTCTTCACAGGGCTTTCCTTATATGCCCTTGTCACAGTCTCATATCCCCATACCGATTCCGGCGGGAGCATTACGGATACAGCCATGCCATATTCTTCTCCGCGTTTATTCCTTCTTCGGTGGAAATCCGTGATCACGAGGTAGGTCTGCATCTGTAGGCCGGTAATGATGCCGGGATAGTTCTTCTCCCCGCCTTTGCCAAAGCCTGCTTTTTTCTTGAGCTCTGTAGACAGGATCTGTTCATCGGGAAATGTGATGTCTCCTTCATCATCCTTTGAGGTCAGAAGATCCATGATCTTCTTTTCACGGCGGTTCGCAAGCCCGTCTTCCCAACGGGCATCAAAATCATATCCATTTCGTCTGTAGTTGGCGAAATACGGAAGCCAGTCAAGGCTTATAAACCCTGCCTTCTGGTCAAAGAACTTGCCGTATGCCACCTGATGGCTGGCAGCGATGATCTCCCTCCACTCCCAGGGATCTTCGTCACGGTCTCCCGTCCACCAGAAATCCGGGGATACATGCTCCTCTGCAGAGAATCCCTCTATGCCGTTTGCAAAAAGAGGAAGAAATCCGACTTCATTTATCCAGTTTATGAGTTCCTGCCAAGTGCGGATTCGGTAAGGATTGTCCCAATCCAGCCCGCGCATGATCCAAACGCCGTCTTCTACTGCCATATAATACCGTTCCTATATATAGATGTTTATCATCCTCATCTTGTTAGAGCAAGGAATACTCCCATCGCGGTTGCTTCTGTTATGAGAGAGATCATTCCGAATACATACCCCGTGTCAGGTTTAACTTTGTAATAAAGCAAGTATAGTATCAGGCTTGCTACTGCCGCAATACTGTTCACTGTAAGCTGGATCATTAATTTTGATCCGTCCAGTACTCCGTATCCATATGCTGCATTCGCCACTGCAATCTCAAGCATGATCCATCCGACTATCAGCAGAAGCTCCGTCGTGACTATCCTGTGCAGAAATACCCTCGTACAGTAGAGCAGAATCATATAGACAACTATGCCCGTTATGACGATCACTATTCCCGGTACGAAGCCACGCTGCCCGTCACTTTTCATCATCATGTCCTCCCCATCTTCTTTGCAAATTTCTTCAATTCTTCAGGTATGTGGATCGTCTGCGGACATACTTTCTCACAGCTGTGACAATTAATGCAGCATTCCGGCTGTTTATCCGAATCTACTGACATAAGTGCCATCGGAGCGATAAAATCACCGGATCCCGCTATCATCGCCTCATTGTAAAGCTTCAAAAGGAATGGTATATCCAGTTTCTTCGGGCATTTGGATACACAGTAGTGGCATCCCGTACATGGTACAGTTGTCTTACAGATCATATCGGATGCTATCTCAAGAATCTGCTTCATCTCTTCATCATTAAGAGGTTTGCTTTCTTCGTAGGTCTTGATATTCGCTTTTACCTGATCCAGATCAGACATTCCCGACAGAGTGACTTTCACGCTCGGAAATGTCTGCAGGAATCTGAACGCCCACGCAGGTACATCCTCATCAGGTCTTAAAGCTTTCAGCTTAGCGGCATACTCATCATACAAAGTTGCAAGCTGTCCGCCTCTTACCGGCTCCATGACCCATATGGGGATATTCCACTTATCAAGCAGTTCAACCTTGCCCTTTGCATCCTGGAACTGATAATCGAAATAGTTGAGCTCAATCTGACAAAACTCCATGTCTTTTCCGTATGCATCCAGGAATCTTGTCATGCAGTCGATATCCCCATGTGCCGAAAAGCCAAGGTGTTTGATCCTCCCGTTTTTCTTCTGTTCTATCAGATAATCATAGATCCCATATTTCGGATCCAGGTACTGATTGATGTTCATCTCACAGACATTATGGAACAGGTAAAAATCGAAATAATCCACACGACACTTTTTAAGCTGCTCTTCAAAAATCTCCTTAACCTTCGGCATGTTTGAAAGATCATATCCCGGGAACTTCGAGGCAAGATAAAAACTGTCCCTTGGGTATTTTTGAAGCAGCTCCCCTACCACCAGCTCCGAATTGCCGCCATGGTATCCATAAGCCGTATCATAATAGTTGATGCCGTTATTCATGCAGTACGCGATCATCTCGCGCGCCTTATCAACATCAATATTTCCGTCGTTTCCGTTTATCACGGGCAGTCTCATATTGCCCATACCTAAAGCTGAAAGTTTCTTTCCCTGAAAATCGCTGTAGATCATGTTCGCCCTCCTTATTCCAAGTTAAACAGTTTACCCCACAAGAGCTATACAACGAAAACACCCGTATTGTACCATATACATCGGCAGGCGCATACCTTTCTCCCAGAACCATAGCAGGAGCCCAAAAACATCAAAAGGGATGTTTTTGATATGGCATATCAGGGGGATTACCGTGACCATGTCCTCCATCCCCGTCAGGCTTCTCAGGCGGCTCTCCATTGGAAGCAGCCGGCCTTGCCCCATCTTTATGAGGCTGACCGTTTACTTCATGCATTTCACGCTTTTCACCGTCAGGCGGTGCCATCATGTTGTCTTTTCCGCCATTGCTTTCGCTTACCTTTATCTCAATAGCATCACCTTTTAATACGGCACCCTCCGTATATTCTTTTCCGTCAATATAGAGCTTATGACCATTCAGGTCGATTGAATCTGCATCACAAGTGAGGGATTTTATATATGAATCCGACGTTAGGATCCACTTTGCCCCGCTGGAAAGCTCCACATACACATCGCCTGCCGTGCCATCAGAATTGATTGCACCGTTAAATGTGCTGCCATCCTTCAGATACAGATTTAGGATAGATATATCATCAACAATCATATCCCCATCTATCTGCTGCGATGTCGCGGTAAGGTTTACTTTACCGCCATTTGAACCTTCATTCCCCCATCCTGCTGCGACCGCACGAAGGAATACCCCGTCACCGTTATTCGTAATCTCCACATCCGAAAGAGTTATATCCGTTGCCGTATTGTTCACAAAGAAAATATCCCCATTGGCATTGGTGATACTTCCACCGTTTGCTGTAAACTCAGAAAGCCCGGCATCTGCATCCCCCGACATCGACTGGTATATCATTACTGCATGGTAATTATCGGATTTATCACTGTTATGCTGGTTATGATCCGCATTCAGGATGACGTTGTTCAGCGTGACAGAGTTCTTGCCCTCCACTACAATGCCCTCTGATTCAGTCGATGTAAGACTTGCATCATTCACAGTGATATCAGCTGTTGAATACACTGCAGGTGATCCTTTTCCGTCAGTCGTATAATCGCCGCCTGTCACCGTGACTGTACCGCCGCCCCTATCAGACCTTATTGCCGCAGATGAGTTCCCGGTCGTATGTATCGTAAGGTTCGATGCGTTCATCGTACCTCCGCCTGTTGTCATGAGCCCGCCGGAGCAGTTGCCGGATGTATTGATCGTTGAATCCGATATATTTACTGACGTACCCTCACCATATGAAAAGACTGCATTAGCGTGTGTACCGTCTGTAGTGATATCCATATTGGAAAGTGTGAGCTGTGCCCCGTTTGTTGCAAATATCGCAGAGTTTTCCCCATAAAAGTCGGCTTCGTCACCTTCGGAATCCCCGCTCTTGGTCACAACAGCATTACTGTAATCCGCAGTTTCTCCGTCTTCTGATATTGCATGCCCTCCGTCTTCACTGTTATCATACGCTACCGATTCCTGTGTCGATGTCACGGCCTCCGATCGCTCATCCGCCACTACCTCTTCTACCACAGGCTCCCCGTCACTGTTGTTTACAGTTCCGGCTGCAGCCGTTGCCTCTGCACAGCCTAAAAGGATAAATACTGACATAGACGATATGGTGATCATCGCCGCCAATGCTTTCTTTCTCTTCATAACGCCTTCCCTCCGTACTCTACTTAGCTGATCAAGTCTTGGAAAACATCATAAAGATATGAGCTGTTTATGCTGTGATGAAAGTATGTAGATTCTGTATC
>JAEEGL013903516.1_pt1 | contig 17090 bp, 13 predicted proteins | sample 9134231 | NCBI WGS metagenome assembly JAEEGL01 (sample SAMN16246548, study PRJNA631951) | gut metagenome | biome: gut microbiome; feature: rumen; material: fiber-attached | host: Bos | place: Iran: Karaj | collected 2018-10
AGGAAGAGCTCTCTCATTGCGGTGTTGATGGCATCGCATACCAGGTCGGTGTTGAGGGCTTCCAGTACGGTAAGGCCCGGAAGGATCTCAGCAGCCATAGCGGCGGAGTGGGTCATGCCGGAGCAGCCGATGGTCTCCACCAGCGCTTCCTGGATGATGCCGTCCTTTACGTTAAGGGACAGTTTGCAGCCGCCCTGCTGGGGAGCGCACCAGCCGATACCGTGGGTGTAACCGGAGATGTCCTTGACATCTTTAGCCTTGACCCATTTTGCCTCCTCGGGAATGGGGGCTGCGCCGTGGTGTACGCCCTGGTGTACCGGACACATTGCTTTGACTTCTGTTGAGTAAACCATGTAAAAAACCTCCTTGCGTGAATTTATAAATAGTCTTCCGGAACAAACGGAGCGGTTCCGGAAAACTCCACATCTGATCCTATATTATACATACATTCGCGCTTCCTGTACAGAAGAAATTCGATACGGACCTGCCGGGGGCAGGGGAGCGCTCATTCGTCCAGCGTGATGACCGGGAGCGTCGGCGGAGTGCTTACCCTGACCTGATCGGGGACATCCCCGACCGGTATCACCTTATTGCCGCTCAGGAGGACGGGAGTGCCGTGACCGGCCATGAGTTCCGCCGCATAATCCTCGACGCTTTCGAGCTTTCTGTCAAACATCATCCCGCCCATGGGGCCGTCATTCAGCGCATGGATATCGCTTCCGGCAGTCATGGGGACGCCGAGCTTTTTTGCGTATTCGTAAGCCAGGGCGTTCTGGCAGGGCGGATTCGCGGCGTTGCAGATCTCGATGCCGTCGCAGATGCCCGGGGTAAGGGTGATGCGGCTTAAATAGCCGCGTTCCCGGTAAGGATGCGCCTGGACCAGGATCCCTCCGGCGGCGTGAACGGATCTGTAAAGCTCCCTGCGGGACCAGGACAGCATGTCTGGATTGTCCAGCAGCCATTTTTCGCCAACGCCGTAGAGCAGATATTCATCGCCTTCAAAATTGAATTCGATGCCGAAAAAGACCGAGATTTCTTTCCCTTCGGCAGCCTTTAAAGCGGCGCGGTAGCCGGACATATACATCTCTACCCGTTCGGGCCAGGAAAGTTCCCTGGGCACCGCGCTGTTACCGTTGAAGAAGTGGTCGGTCACGATGAAGCCGCTGAAGCCGCGGGATATCATAAAATCGGGATAATCCGCACCGTCGGCCCTTCCGCAGCGGCTGGCCTGACAGGTGTGGAGATGGGTTTCGTAAATATACGGCATATCCGGATCTCCTTTGGGATTTTTAGCCTGTTTATTCTAACAGTATCTCAGGAAAAAGGCAAGAAGCAGCAGCTCACGGCCGGGAGGGCGGGGCGGTGGGACGCGGAATGTACGGGCCTGCGGACAGGCAGGAGGATACGCTTTTTTGCGGGCAGAAAAATCATTGACGCAGACGGAGTTGTACCTGTATAATAGTTTGATGTGACGGTATCTCCGCCGGCAGGCGGAGGGACGATTTTTCCGGCGTGAATTCGGCGGCACTTGTTTTTGTCGCTTGAATCCCGACGGGAGTCAGTGGTATTCAGGAAGGACAGAGCAGACGATGAGTGATGAAACGCGGACAGTAGACGGTGAAATGACAGAGACTGCGGAAGCAGCTGTGGATGGTGCGGAAAAGGCTGCGGTAACGGATCCCGGGACCGGGATGGCGGAAACCGGGCTTCCGGGAGCTGCGGATACGGAAATTTCGCTGACGGAAAACAATGATATGATAACGGAAGAAGCTGAGACTGCGTCCGCGAAGTCTGCAGGAGACGGAAAGGCGGCCGTGTCAAAACCCGGATCGCCGAAGAACGGGAAAAGAAGACGGAAAAAGAAAATGAAGCTTACGATGCCGATCCTCGCGGGGATGATCGCGGCATCGCTTATTGTGGTGGTCGTTCTGGTATTGGCGGTGATCAGCCTGTTTCAGACGGAGGAAGCTCCGTCCGAAGACGGGCAGCGCATGGTAGCCCAGGCCGGAGGCGAGGAGAGGGTATCGAGCCTTACCGGAAAAGCGGGCGCTCCGGCGCAGCGCGAGATCAAGGAGCTGAAGCCTGCGGAGGATCCCACACCTACCGCGACGCCCACACCCACACCGGAACCCGAGCCCGAAGAGGACGAGGCGGATATGGAAGAAGGTGAAGGAGAAGGCGAGGGCGAAGAGGAAGAAGATGCCGAAGAGGGCGGAGACGGTGATGCCACGCTTACCGTAGCCGCTACCAACAGCGGCTGCAGATTTCAGGATGCGGGCACCGTTGTGCTTTCGGCAAAGTTTGACAGCGTACCGGCTTCCGAGGACGGCCAGCTTTATGTTTATCGTCTGAATCCATTCCAGTATTCTCTGGACGGCGCGGCACAGGTGGGAACGGCAGAGCTTTCAGCCAATCCCTCGGCCGGCATCTCTGTAGGAGCGATCGGCCTGCAGCAGTGCCTCTGCAGCAAATTCGTGTTCGCGGTGAAGAACGGCGGCATGCAGATGCTGGGCGAGCCGCAGTATATCACCAATCCGGAACTCGTGGCGACCAATACCAGGGCCCGTGTGGCTTATCCGCCCAAGGGACTTGCGGATATCTTTTACAATTATAATATGGATACGGAGACCGGCGGTAATCACCTGATCCTTCAGATCAACAATTACGGCAACAATCCGGCCATGCGTCATCCCAATTCCTACGGCGGGGATTCCCATCCCGTGGACGAGGGACCTTTCCAGTATATGTTCAATGCGGCCACTCCCGAGGGCGTGAACGCACTCTTCAATTCCATGCATAATCTGGCGGCAAGCCATATCACCCAGGATTTCATCATCGGTAACGAGGTGAACGAGCGCAAATGGTGCTATGTGACCTATATGGACTGGGACAGCTACGTGCGTAATTATATGCAGGTCTTCCGTGTGGCCTACAACGCCATCAAGAGCGCAAATGCCAACGCACGCTGCTTTATCTGCCTCAGCCAGGACTGGGACCGTAACCGTACGCCGGGTGAAGAGGAATATTACCGCTACATCGACGCCAAGGATTTCATCGCGAAGTTCAATTCGATGATTTCCGCAGGCGGAAATATCGACTGGTGCGTGGCCTGCCACCCGCATCTGGTGCCGCTGACCTATGCGAAATTCTGGGATATGGGCGGGATCGCGAACGGCAGCTATTACAACCTTATGGTCACGAGCAATGCGATGCTCACATTCCTGAACCTGTCGGCACTGACCAATTATATGCAGTCGCCGGCGCTGCTCTCGCCTTCGGGCAGAGTGCGCGGTATCATCGCAAGCGAGACGGCCATACCGGCTACGCAGGGGGCGGATGTACAGGGGGCGGCGCTCTATGCGTCTTATAAAGCCTGTATCAGGAATCCCTATATTGAAACCATGATCTATTCACCGGATCCGACCATCGGTTCCGTATTTTCCGACAAGGCCACGGAAGTCTACAATAATATGGGCGGGCCGAACGATGCGACTTATGACGCCTGGGCAAAATCGGTGATCGGGATCTCCGACTGGGGACAGATCCTGCGATGAGAGAAGCCGACAGGGAGAGAAGATGACGGATATCGGTCTTTACAATTCGCTGCTGCAGGAATATCTGCTGCGTCTGGAAGCGCTGCATGAGCTGGATGAAGAGGAAGTGCGTCAGATCATCACACCCATGTGCCGTGTCTTGCGCGTTGGCCGTATCCGCCTGGATTTTTATGAGAATGCGGACCGGGAAGCAGCCCGTCAGGGCCGGCAGGTCGTGCTTTTTACCGAAGAAGACCCGCAGATCCTGAGACCTTTGAGCATGCGCGAGGTGACCGGCGGCGACAATATCGTGATCTATCATTTCTACAGCCGCCAGAACAGCGAGCCCTGGGACGCGGAGGATCTCGAGCGTATCCGCCTGGTGCAGAAGATGCTGCATGCCCTGACCGGACGTGCCCGTCTGCAGGGCCTTCTGGAGCACAGGACTTATACGGATCCCCAGCTTCATACTAAAAATCTTGCGTTTGTGATGCGGCGTTTCGGAAAACTTATCGGACGGCGCGAGATCTACTCTTTCGGCGCGTGCTTCTTTAATCTGAAGCGTTTTTCCCTGGTAAACGAACGTCTGGGCCGCAAGGACGGTACCGATGTGATGACGAGATATATCCTCATGCTGGAGAGCAAGCTTGAGGAGCCGGGCGCCGTAGGACGCGTGGGCGGTGATAACTTCATCGTTGTTTTCAAAAAAGAACAGCTGGATATGGTCCGGACGCATCTGCGCGGACAGGCCGTGAAATACCGGGAGGCCGGAGGGGAGCGCGTGATGATCAGCGCGGTCGCCGGTTTTTATATGACGGATCCCGAGGATGATCTGCGTTCGCCCGAGGATATCATGGACCGCATCAGCGTCGCCTTCGGCACGGCAAAGATGTCGCCGGATACCGATGAGGTCTTTTATTCCGAAACGCTGAAGGGCCGGCAGATCGAGATGAAACGTATCGAGGGGCTGTTCCCCGAGGCAGTGGAGAATAACGAGTTCAAGGTCTATTACCAGCCCAAGGTCAATCTGGAAAACTACGAGCTGGGAGGGGCGGAAGCGCTGTGCCGCTGGTACAGGGGCAGTGAGGTGATCCCGCCCATAGCTTTCATCCCCGTACTTGAACACAGCACGAATGTCTGTGTGCTGGATTTCTATATGCTGGAGCATGTCTGCAGGGATATACGGCGCTGGCTGGATTCCGGCAGGGAGCCGGTACGCGTCTCCGTGAATTTTTCGCGCAGGCATCTGGGTGATATGGATCTGGTGGATCATATCCTGGAGATCATCGACCGTTATGAGATCCCTCACGGTTATATCGAGATCGAACTGACCGAGACCACTTCGGATGTGGAGTTTAACGATCTGAAGCGGGTGGTGGGATCACTCCAGAAAGAAGGGATACTTACGTCGGTAGATGATTTCGGAACGGGCTATTCATCGCTGAATCTGATCCGTGAGGTGCCCTGGAATGTATTGAAGATCGACAAGATGTTTCTGCCGCGGATCGAACATACGGAATCGAGCGTGGAAAGCATCATGCTGCGCTATGTCATTGCGATGGCGCAGGAGATGGGACTGGAATGTATCGTGGAGGGCGTGGAGACTCCCGAGCAGCTGAAGGTGCTGCTGGATAATAAGTGCTTTATGGCGCAGGGCTTTTATTTCGACCGGCCGCTGCCCGTGGCGGAGTTTGAAGCGCGGCTTGACCACAGAAAGGATTACTATTGCGCAGAGGGAAAAAAATGAACGCTATGGATTTCCTGAGAATCCGTCAGAGTCTTTCGGAGCTTTCGGTGAATCATCCGAAGCTCTTTCCGTTTATGAGGGCCGTGCAGGCGGCGGGACTTGCGGAAGGCAGCGTGGTGGAGATGAAGGTGACCACGCCGGAAGGAAAGGAACTGGAGACCAATCTGAGACTGACCGCTTCGGATCTGGAGCTGATCCGGATGCTGCGGGAACTGGGCGGGGCCGCACAGGATCCACAGCCCGAAGAAAGCTGAGAAAAATGAAAGGCGTACGGTATATCCTTCTCGCGCTGCTGCTCTGTCTGCTTTCTATATCCGGCTGCGGCAAAGAGCCGTATGACGGCTGGATCCTCAGGCATTACGGAGATGCCTCGGGAAACCAGGGGATGTTTTATTCGCTTTATAAACCTTCGGAGGATTATCTGATCCTCGTGGACGGTGGCTGGGACGAAAATACAGAGAATGTGCGCAATGTGATAAAAGAATACGGAGGGAAAGTCGATGTCTGGTTCCTGACGCATTACCATAATGATCACGTGAGCGCGTTCAATAATATCTGGGAGGATCCGCAGGGGATCGAGATCAAAGCGGTATACGACTCGCCAATGGACCCGGAGGAGTATATGGCCCGGGCTGAAGAATGGGACCGGGCGGACTGTTTTGAACGTTATCTGCGGATCACAAAAGGGGATGAGCGCGTAAAGCATCTGTACCGTGACGATAAACTGACGCTTTCGGATCTCTCCGTCGAGGTGTTCAATTCCTATGACGAGATCGCGAGGGAAGCGGCCTACGACAAGGATCTGCATAACAACGCTTCGCTGGTGCTGCGCTTTCAGGGGCAGAGCGACAGCATCCTCTTCCTTGGGGATGTGCATACCGAAGCGATGCACCGCATGCTTTATGCCCGTTACGGAGAGAGACTGAAGAGTACGTATGTGCAGCTCGGCCATCACGGGAACAATACGGCGGGCTTCGACATCTATCCCTATATCAGTGCCCGGACGGCGTTCTTTGACGCCCCCGAATGGCTGATGACGGGTGAAAACTATCATTGTGCGGAACTGAAGGCGTATCTGGAGGGGACGGGCTGTTCCTGCCGTGATTATACGGACGTGCCGCAGGAATTTGAGTTTCATTAAGAGGATAACGATGATGAATGTGATCCGCACGGCGGGAACCCTGCTCCTTTGGTTCGGGATCTTTCCGCTGTTTGCCGGGATGCTTCCCGCACAGCTGATCCGGAAAGAAAAAAAGAATGTCGCGGAGCTTTATCTCTGCGGCCTTGTCTTGTGTTTTGCGGTATTTCAATGCTCGGCCATGGCGGTGCTCGTGATCTCGCGGAGGCTTTCCGCGCTGCTGCTCTGCGCCAATCTGATCCTTGCGCTGCTGTCCCTGGCGGGACTGTTTCTTTTTATCTTCCAGAGAAAGAAAGGCCCGGTCTTTGAAGGGCTGCGGCTGAAAGAAAAAAAGAAGCGGGAGCTCCTTTTCTGGGGGGCGTTCTTCCTGATTCTGGCGTACCAGCTTTTCATGTCGGACCGCTATATGACCTCGGACGGGGATGATGCCTATTATCTCGGCCATGCGCTGCTCGCGGACCGCACGGATCTGATGTATGTCTTCGGCCCCTATACCGGTTATGAGAGCGGTACGGATTACCGCCACATGCTCTCGCCTTTTCCGATGTTCATCGCCATGCTCGCGCGTATGAGCGGGCTTCATACCGCAATTGTGGCGCACAGCATCCTTCCGCTGATCCTGATCCCGCTGGCTTATCTGGTGTACGCGCGGATCGGCGTGAGACTGTTTGACGGAGAACGGCGCGGGAGACTGCCGGTCTTTCTATGCTGTCTGGCCCTGTTTACGATCTGGGGCAATACCACGGTCTATACGAGGGAGACTTTTTTCCTGACCAGGACCTGGCAGGGAAAAGCGGTGCTCGCGGCCCTGTTCCTGCCTTTGTGTTTCCTGATCCTCATGCATATCGCGGAAAAGGCGCAGGAGGGGAAAGAGAAGCTTAAGGGCTGGTTTGTGCTTCTCCTGCTCGTGAACCTGAGCGGGGCGCTGTGCAGCAGCATGGCTCTGTTCCTGATGCCGGTTATGGAGGGAGTATTGCTCCTTGTAATGGCACTGCGGGGAAAGAAGCCGAAACTGCTTTTGTGGGGACTGCTCTGCGTGCTGCCGGATATCGCTTTTCTTGCGGTATACACCTTTAATTTCGGCTGGTTTAAGCTGTTGGACGGATTCTATCACGGGTGAGACTATGGCGCGGATCAAAGAACTGCTGGAACTGTACGGAAGATTCAACGGGGGGAACGGCTTCGTCCTTCTGTATTTTGCCGGCCTGCTCTGGCTGTATTTCCATGAGAAAAAGGAAAGCCGCAGGACGATCCTGGTATACGGGGGGATCGGTACTCTGGTCTTTATCTTTTTCCCTCCGGTCTATATGCTCTATGAACGTTTCGTGGATGCCGGGACCTACTGGCGTTTTTTCTGGCTGCTCCCGGTGGGCATCGTGCTTTCCTATGCGGCGACGGAGCTGCTTTATGAGAAAAAAAGCCTGCTGACGCCGGTGCTTCTCCTGCTCATACTCGTGACGGGCGGACGTTTTGTCTATACGGGCGTGACCAACGGCGAACGTGAAAAAGCCACCAATGCCTATCAGATCCCGCAGCGCGTGGTGGATATGATCGACGATATGGAAGAGGCGCGCCGGCCGGATGAGGATCTGAAGGCAGCTTTTGCGCCGGAGCTGCTGGTCTATGTGCGGCAGTACGATACGGATATCTTCATGCCCTACGGACGGGAGATGCTGGATCCGCACTGGAGTGAGACCAACGGCTTTTTCGAGGCGATGAATGCGCCGAGCCTGGATTTTCAGCGCCTGGGAGAGAAGAGCGAGCTGAACCATGTGCGTTTCATCGCGGTGAACCGGGCGAAGCCGCAGGACAACGATCCGGCGGAATACGGTTTCACGCTGGTGGGAACCTATGAATACTATTTTGTCTATGAATTCGAAAAGCCGGCGGAGCAGAAATGGTGAGTGTGTTTTTTCGGATTCTGTGCTATGATAACGGAAGGTAAAAAAGTTACGGCGGCGGCAGCCGGACCGTAAGAAATAATACAATACAGGAGGGTGACTATGAAAGAAACGTATGCAGGTATCGATCTTGGGACATCGGCGGTGAAACTGCTTCTGATGGATGCGGACGGAAAGATCCTGAAGACCGTGTCAAAGGATTATCCCATCAGCTTCCCGAAGCCGGGCTGGTCCGAGCAGAATCCCGAGGACTGGTACAGACAGTCAGTGGCGGGACTGAAAGAGCTGCTGGCGGGCGAAGACGCAAAACTCTGCGGCATCAGCTTCGGCGGACAGATGCACGGCCTGGTGGCGCTGGATGCAGCCGATAACGTGATCCGTCCGGCGATCCTCTGGAACGACGGCCGTACCGAGAAGGAGTGCGTATACTTAAACAGCACCGTAGGACGCGATATCGTTTCGGCCGAGACCGGAAACATCGCTTTCGCGGGCTTTACCGCACCGAAGCTTCTGTGGATGAAGGAAAATGAGCCGGAGTTTTTCGGAAAGATCGCGAAGATCATGCTGCCCAAGGATTATCTGATCTACCGCTTCAGCGGCGTACATGCCACCGATGTTTCGGATGCTTCCGGTATGCTGCTCTTTGATGTGAAGAACCGCAGCTGGTCCAAAAAGATGTGCGAGCTCTGCTCCGTGGAAGACAGCTGGCTGGCAAAGATCTGCGAAAGCTACGAGGTAGTGGGTGAACTGAAGCCCGCACTTGCGGACGAGCTGGGCGTGGGCGCAGGCGTAAAGGTCATCGCGGGCGCCGGGGACAACGCTGCGGCAGCAGTAGGTACCGGTACCGTGCACAACGGCGACTGCAATATCTCCCTGGGGACCAGCGGCACCGTATTTATCTCTTCGGACAACTATTCCGTGGACAGCAAAAACGCCCTGCATTCTTTCGCACATGCCAACGGCAGATACCACCTGATGGGCTGCATGCTTTCCGCAGCATCCTGCAATCAGTGGTGGATGGGCGATATCCTGAAGGATACGGATTTTGCGGCAGCTCAGGCCGGGATCACGAAGCTGGGCGAGAATGCCGTTTATTTCCTGCCTTATCTGATGGGCGAGCGTTCGCCGCATAACGATCCCCACGCAAGAGGCGCGTTCATCGGCATGCGTATGGATACCAGCCGTGAGGACATGGTCCAGGCCGTGTTCGAAGGCGTGGCTTTCGGTCTGCGTGATTCCTTTGAAGTGGCAAAGAGCTCCGGTCTGGATATCAAACGTACCAAGATCTGCGGCGGCGGTGCAAAGAGCCCGATCTGGAGAAAGATCATGGCGAATGTGCTGGGCATCTCCGTGGATACCATCGAGAGCGAGGAAGGCCCCGCACTGGGCGGCGCGATGCTGGCAGCTGTGGGCTGCGGACGTTTCGCATCCGTGGAAGCGGCAGCGGAAGCCATCGTGCGCGTGACCGGTACCGTGGAGCCCGAGGAAGCGCTGGTGAAGAAGTACGAAGAGCGCTATGCGATGTTCCGTGAGCTGTATCCGGCATTGAAGCCGTCCTTCGCAAAGATGGACTGATCATAATACAATGTGTGAATGAGTTGAAACCGAAGGCGGGGCATATGCCCTGCCTTCGCCGTAAATGTGTTACTATAATACTGTTCAGCCCTAAGCCGCTTGCCGACAAAGACCCCTGCAGGCATGGATGCCAAATATCACCCGGTTTCGTACGGCTTGAATCATGCAGAGGCAGTTTCACAGAGTGGCTTAGCGACGGAATCGAGCGTCACGGACTATATCTGCATGCAGAAGATCAGTATCCGGCTAAGGGCTGAACAGTAACACTACTGTTCAGCCGGAAAGAGGGGAGAAAAAGATGTTTCATCTTTTTGAAAAGCTAAAGCAGAAGCAGGTATATCTGATCGCGGAGATGAGCGCGAACCACGGGGGCGATCTTTCGCATGCGCTCACGATCGTCAGGGAAGCGGCCAAAGCGGGAGCGGACTGCGTAAAGATCCAGACCTATACCGCCGATTCACTGACCATCGACTGTGAGCGTGAGGATTTCTGCATCCACGGCGGACTGTGGGACGGCAGAAAGCTTTACGAGCTTTATACGGACGCGGCTACGCCCTATGAGTGGCAGGCGAGGATAAGGGAGGAATGCATCGCCTGCGGCGTGGATTTCCTGTCGACGCCTTTTGACCGGGGCGGGGTCGATTTCCTCGAGAGCATCGGCGCCGAAGCCTACAAGATCGCGAGCTTTGAGCTGGTGGATCTGCCGCTGATCGAATATGCGGCGTCCAAAGGAAAACCCATGATCATCTCCTGCGGCATGGGCAGTCCCGAAGAGATCGGGGAAGCCGTGGAATGCTGCCGGAAGGCGGGGAATGAGCAGATCGTGCTTTTGAAATGCTGCAGCGAATACCCGGCGAAATGGGATGATATGCATCTGGGCAATATCCCGGATATGAGGGAGCGCTTCGGCGTGCCTGTGGGACTTTCGGATCACAGTGAAGGAAGCCTTGCGGCAGTCGTGGGTGTGAGCCTTGGGGCCTGTGTGGTGGAAAAGCACGTAAAACTCGAAGGCGTGGAAAGTGCCGATTCAGCCTTCAGCATGAGCATGAAGGAGTTCGCAAAGATGGCGGAGGAAGTGCGGAGCGCGGTACGGATCGCACAGGGACCGGATTATAAGCTCACGGCCGGGGAGAAGGCTTCCGTGCGTTTCCGAAGGAGCTTATATGCCGTGGCGGATATCCCGGAGGGAGAAGCCTTTACGGAGGAGAACCTGGGAGTGATACGTCCGGGCTACGGTATCGCGCCGAAATATTATAAGACGCTGCTCGGGAAAAAGAGCCGGCGTTTTCTGCGCCGCGGCGAGCCGCTGACGATGGAGGATCTTTCATAGATGGGCTTTTTCGGAAGCATTATGGACCGCCTTACCCTGGGCTTTTTCCGCCTTTTTTCAGGAAGGCTGCGAAAGAAGCTGCGCGAGGCGCAGCTTGAGCATAACCGCGGGGTGTGGGAGAAGGAAGCACCGGAACGCTTCATCGAGCATCAGAACCGTATGCGTGATCTGAGCTACGGTCATGCGGGAGCGCTGAGCCGTAAGCTATTTTTCGGCGGCCGGAAACTGTCCGCGGCGGATAATGCCTGCGAGGTGATCGCGGTATACAACGCGCTGCTGGTCCTGGGGGAAGAGGCCGATTTCCCGCAGCTGCTTTTTGATTTCTCCTGCCGAGGGATCTGTTTCGGAGGTGTTTTCGGGACCAATCCCGCGGCGCTGGTGCGTTATCTGAAAAAACGGGGCCTGCAGACGGAGACGGCCCGGGGCGGCAGGATACGCGCGGAACGCCTCCGGGAGCTGGAAGCCGTATACGAGGTGTTTATCTTTACCGCATTCAACCGCGGAAGAAACCCCTTCCATATGATCCATACCATGTGCGTGACACGGGAAGGAGATCAGTGGCAGGTTCATAACGACGGCGGCTGCCGCAGCGCGTCGGGCCTGGAGGATGCGGTATTGAATTATAATGACGGGAAAGGGCATCCGATCTGTGTCATCGGGATACGGAAATAAAAAGCCGCTTTTCAGCGGCTTATTTTTTTTGCCCAGATACCGCTGTGCACCATACGCAGCGCGATTACGCATTTGATGAGCTCCAGGGACTGCACGATGGCGACCATGGGAAGCACGGCGAGCAGCGTGAGCCTGCTTAAGACATAGGCGGCCGGTACGGATACCGCCCAGACAAAACAGGAATCGAAAAGAAAGGTGATCACCGTATTTCCGCCGGCACGTATGGTGAAATAGCCGGCATGGGTGAGCGCGTACTGCGGCATCAGTATGCCGTAGACGATGATCAGCTGTGAAGCCAGCAGGCGTATCTCGGCCGTCGTGTTGTATAGCAGCGGGAAGAAAGGGCCGAAGATGCACATGATCAGCCCGAAGACAACGCCGCAGGCCACGGTGAAGGTGATCAGCTTTGCCGCGTGATCCCGGGCCTTCGGGATATCGCCGCTTCCGAGGGCCTGACCGACGATGATACCGACGGCGTCGCCCATGGCGATAAAACATACGCCCATGAGGTTCCAGAGCGTGTTTTCGATATTGAGTGCCGCTACGGCGTCGAGGCTCCGGAAGGAATAGCACTGGTTCATCACGGTGATGCCCAGGGCCCAGAGGGTCTCATTGGCGACCAGAGGGATGGAACGGACGATAAAGCGCCCCGCCAGCCGCAGCGGTATGCGGAAATGCGTGTAGGCGCCGATGATAAAGGGATGCTCTTTGGAATGCGTAGAGGTATAGATTACCAGCACGGCCAGTTCCACGAAGCGTGAGATGACCGTGGCAAATGCGGCACCCATGGCTCCCATGGCCGGAAGGCCGAAGAGACCGTAGATCAGCAGCGCATTGCCGATGAGATTGACAAAGATTGCCGCGATGGAGGCGATCATGGGTACGCGGGTCTGGCCGGTATCACGCAGCGTTCCGGAGTAGGCATTGGTGATGCCGATGGGAACCAGGCCGATCAGCATGATGCGCATATAGGAAATGCCGATACGCAGCGTTTCCGCCGCATCCTCGGGGGACCCCTCCCCCTGCAGGAAGAGTTTCGTCAGAGGCTCGGAAAAGAGCAGGAAAAGGGTGATGCTCACCGCCGAGAGCAGGGTGTTGGCCAGGAGCTTGAAGCGGAAGCTGATGCGCACGCCTTCCGTATCTCCGGCACCGTAAAACTGCACGGTAAAAATACCCACGCCTGCCGTGGCTCCGAAGATCAGCAGGTAGTGGACAAACATCAGCTGGTTGGCGATGGCGACGCCGGAGAGCTCGTTGGTTCCCACGCGGCCGATCATCAGATTGTCCAGGAGGCTGACGAAATTGGAGATGCCGTTCTGCACCATGATAGGGATGGCGATCTTAAGCATCATCCGGTAAAACTTCTTATCCCCGATCAGTTTTTTTCTGAGGCTCTTTTTTTCCATAGTGTGTCAGAGTATAGCATTTTAGAGGAGGATTGGCAAGCAATCTTCACAGGCAGGATCGCGGCAAAAAGGCAGGAGAAATACCAACTTTAGTAGGTATACATCGGGTATTCATCAGAGTATAATAATGGGAAAAGGGTGAAAACCTGACTTTTTGTATGGCAAAACGAAAGGAGGACGCTATGAAGAAGCGTATGTTTAAGCTCCGCCGCGTGGCGGCCGGACTGCTGACCGCTTTCCTGCTGGCCGGAGAGATCGGTACCGGCGGGCTGAAGGCCTATGCAGCCGATGACGAGACAGAGGAAGTGACGGAAGCAGCCGTGGAGGAAGAGGCTGCGGAAGAGGAAGAACTGCCTGCGGAGGAGGACGAAATGCCCCCGGAGGAGGATGCGGACGGGAGAGGAGAGGATCTGCCGGATAATTCCAAGATCAGTTTCTTTGGGAAAGAAGTGAAAAGCGGTGCCAATGGTACAGGGGACAGCGGAAGCTGGATATACAAAAACGGGGTGCTCCTTCTTAATAATTTCAGGATCAATACGCCGTTTCCGGGCAGCAGCGGGATCGTAGCAGAAGGCGATCTGGAGATCATAGTAAAAGGTAACTGCAGCTTTATTATGAGATCGGACGATAAGGCCAGCGCCATCAGGACCGGCGGAAACCTGACCATCACCAACGGACCGGCCAGTGGAACAGCTACTGGGGACGGAAAACTGGTGGTTGTCGGAAATGCCAACGGACAGGGGATCGGGATCGACTGCGGCGGTGATCTGACCATCGCGCATGTGTCTGCGATCAAGACGCTGGAGTTCGAAGAAAAGATAAAAGAACCGATAGGCATCCTCAGGGGTTCGCTTTACGTCGGCGCGGCAGGCAAAAAGGACAGCGCGATCCTTGTGAAAGGAAATATGAATGTCCTTGAAGCAACTGTGGTCGCGGAAAGCGGCGGTAAGGTTACCGGCGATAACAGTGTGGCCATAGCTGTGGGCAGGACGCTCCGTGTCGATCATTCCAGGATCGAAGCGACGCCGGGAACGTCCGATAAGGAAGAACAGAAGAACCTGGGCATCCGGGCAGAAGAGATCACGCTGAACACTTCCCATGTGGCAGAGCCCCGTATGGGAACGGTCGATGTTTTCAATGGCTACAGCCAGGTCATACAGAACGGCGGGTCAGCCTGGTATAATGAAACAGCGGTCATCGATCCGGGAAAAGCCTACGGACTCTGTGTCGGCGGTATCCAGGTCACTTCCGAAAACTACAACAAGCTCACAAAAGAATTAGAGACGGTACTGCAGGGAACGGATCCTTCGGTCACTTATGATCCCGTATTGAAGACCCTGACCCTGGAAAATGTTGAGGGCTTTACCGGGGACAGCTTCTTCCGGCGTTCCTATATCTATACGGAAACACCCATAAAACTCAGGGGTAACGCAAGCATCGACGCACCGCTGAATGTGCAGGTAATGTCTGCGAAATGTGACGGAGCCATCGATATTGCGGGACAGTTCAGCTTTTCAAGCGCCAACTATGATACGATCTGGCTCGGCAATGATACGCCCCTGGTGATCGACGGCGATGATACGGTGCTCTCGGTCACGATCAACAATGAAGTAGAAGATGAAAATTACGCGATCATGGCGAATGGCGGTTTTACCATGAAGGACGGAAGCGTCACCGTCGAAGCGCCTTATGAAGACGGAATCTACAGCCTGACCGGGCCCATTGCCATCCTTGGCGGGACACTGAAGGCAAAGGGCAAAACCTATGCGCTGAAGAGTGAGAACGGTATCGAACTCGGGGAAGACGTGGATATCCTGAAGCCCGCAGACGGGGCAAAGGGAACGGTAACAGTAACAGAAATAGTAAAGGGAGTAGAAACGGAAAAGACCTACTGGACCATCAAGGATGGTGAAAATGTTGCAAATGATGTGGAACTGAAGTCCGCGGTCCATGCGCTGACCTCGGTAACCCAGGCAGACGCTGTCTACGGAGATCCTCTTCCTGCGACGGTCGTGCTCGGAGGCCCTGATGATGTGGATCCGGTATTCAGCTACGAAGGCACTCTGGCAAAGGACGGGAGCGCTTACGGTCCGGCGACCGATAAGCCGACACTGCCGGGTCACTACCGTGTCACGGCGACAAAAACAAAGGGTGAGGGTGAGGATCAGGAAAGCTGGAAGGGCAGCGATGAGTTCATCATCGAAGCCAGACCGGTTGTTGCGGAGGTGACGGCCCAGGACCGCGTTTATACCGGAGATCCCATGGTAAAGATCGCTACGGCGACCCTGACCAATGCCCTTACGGATGACGATGTGGCGCTGGATCTGGAAGAAACCTACGGCGAGATGGAAGATGAGAACGCCGGTGAGAACAAGACGGTTAAAAGGCTTTTCAATGCGACGCTGAAAGGAGAGACCGCATCCAATTATACTATCGATCCGGATCAGTTACTCGTGGGCGTGACCGTAAACATCGCGAAAGCGGACTGGACGAGAAAGAATGTCGAACAGGAGGTTGAAGCAGGACAGGAGTTAAAGGATGAGGATCTTTCGTGGTACCTTGCGGAGGGAGGCAGCTTTGGCGAACCCGGTGTGAAGCAGGGAGAGGCTCAGCTGGCGGAGGCACCGGTCCTCAGCGGAACGGCTCTGAGCCTGAAGATGAAAGAAGCGCTGAGTAAGGAAAATGTGATCATTGAGATCCCGGTAACGGGTGGCCAGAATTATAACGATTATACCGTGACTGTCACTCTGTTCCCTAAGAGAGACCATTCTCCGCTGGATCCGGTACCCGCGTATCTGAACAGCGCTACTGAGCTTTATCTTGTGAAGGGACAGAAGTTCACCCTTCCGGAAAAGGAATGGACGATCCCGGCCAAAGCAGATAAGAGTGTGGTTTCCGTTAACAATAAGGGCCTGCTGAAGGCAAAGAAGCCCGGCACGGCCACGATCCAGAATAAGGAAGGATCCAGAACCATAAAGATCACCGTTACCCAGCCCACCATCGCAAAGAAGCTGAAGCTGGAAGTGGGCGGGGATGACAAGTCTGCCGAACTGAAATATGATAAGGATAATCTCGATGCCTATTGGATCAGCTCCAATCCCGATGTGGCGACAGTGGATCAGAACGGTAAGGTGCATGCGGTTGCCAAGGGAAGCGCAAAGATCACGGCCTACATCAACGGAATGGCTTATAAATGTTCCGTGAGCGTGAGCGAGAGTGCCATTGCGGAAGAGCGCACCCTGCATCTGAATACGGAAGGTAAAAAGAACGTGAGCATCAAAGGTATGACGGCGTGGACCGGCGGTACGGAAGGCGTTGCTACGGCAAACAAGAAGACCATCAAAGCCGGAAAGAAGCCGGGCATAGCGGTCTTCAACACCAAAGTGGGTGAGAAGACCTATAAGCTGTATGTGATCGTGGAGGATCCTACCCTTAAGCCCATAGATGTCGAGGGCATAAAGCTTTCGCAGTCCGGAAAGAACAAATACAAGTATGACCTGACCATCAAGGCCGGGACGAAGACTACACTGGAGTTCACGGCTGTGAAACAGTCTGTTGTCTATAAGTGCACGAAGCCCGAGACCGCTTTTGTGGACGAAAACGGAAATGTGAGTGCAAGAGTACCCGGTAAGGCAAAGTTTACGGCCAAGATCAACGGAAAGACGGTCACGGTCAACGTGGTAGTTACACCGTAAGGTTTAAGAAGTGTTATAAGCAAAATGCCGTCTGCGGGACACGCGGGCGGCATTTTGATCAACTTCTGGCTCATGGCGAAGAGGAGGGAACTA
>JAEEGL015665273.1_pt1 | contig 17090 bp, 11 predicted proteins | sample 9134231 | NCBI WGS metagenome assembly JAEEGL01 (sample SAMN16246548, study PRJNA631951) | gut metagenome | biome: gut microbiome; feature: rumen; material: fiber-attached | host: Bos | place: Iran: Karaj | collected 2018-10
GGACGCCTATATCGACAACATCCGGCTGCTGACAGCAGAGGAAGAGACGCTTCTGACCGAAGAATACGAGTTCGTCGTTTTCCAGAGAAGCGAACAGCCCTATATCGTGAGCGCTACTGCGGGCAAGAATACGGAGAAGCGGTTTGCAGACCAGAATTTGGAAGTCGTCTACAAGTTTGAGATCGAACACCCGGTCGGAGCCCGTCAGATCACGTTCACAGCCAAAGTCGGTGCCCAGCTGCTGCTGCAGGTCGGGACGGACGGAGAAAATTATGAAGAAGTTTACCGCTGGACGACGGATGAGATCACTGAAGATACAGACGGAGCAACTTTCAACAAGGGTATGAGTGCCACGGTCATGACGTTTGATCTGACCGAATTTGTCGAACTCAGCAAGACCGTGAATACGGTCTATGTCCGCATCGCGGATTCTTATCCTCAGATCAACGGAGCAGGCAACGGTTGGGGCGGCAACATCTATACAGGTGTTCCTGCGGCTCTGGTCGTGACCTATGCCGACGGACTCGATACCCCGGATGAACCGGAGCCTCCGGTAGAAACGGAGACCGAGGGATCCGAAATCAGTGAATCTGAAACACAGGAACCCGGCAATACCGAGACCGACGGCGACAAAGACAGCGAATCCGTTCCGCCTGCAGGCGAGACCGATAAACCTCAAGACGAAGAGAAAAAAGGCGGCTGCGGTTCTGTTCTGGGAATCAGCGCGCTTTGCCTGTCCTTTGTCAGCGTGGCGGGTACAGCCGTGCTGATCTGCAAAAAGAAAAACGATTGAGAAGGCTGACGGTCAGTCCAGTTCTTTATTGGAATAGTTGATTATGAAAAAAAGGTTTTTGACTTTTGTTTCTTTGATGCTGACCGCCGTCTTGTTCTGTTCTGCCTGCGGCTCTGCCGTTCCAAACGACGAGACCGATAAGGCAGGAGCTGATTCCGAAACGGAAAGCAGCGGTGCGAAGACCGAAACCGATACCGAGACGGAAAAGGAAACGGAAAAGTCCGTGATCGTTCCGAAGGGCACTAAGGGACAGAATCCGATCATTTCGACGATGTTTACCGCAGACCCGTCCGCGCACGTTTTCGGTGATACGCTGTACATCTATGCGTCTCATGATATTTTCCCGTCCAGGGGTTGCGACCTCATGGACAAATATCATGTTTTTTCCACGACGAACATGGTGGATTTTGCGGATGAAGGCGAGATCCTTTCCGCTTCTGATCTGACCTGGGGTGCCAGCGGATTCATGTGGGCTCCGGACTGCGTGGAAAAGGACGGGAGGTACTATTTCTTCTTCCCGCATCCGGAAGAGACCGAAAACTGGAATTCCACCTGGAGATGCGGCGTGGCGGTCAGCAATAGCCCGACCGGAGGATTTACGGATTACGGAATGCTCGAAAATCCGGACGGATCCTGTGTAGGCGAGGCTGACGGGACCGGACACGATTACGGTTCCATGATCGACCCTTGCGTCTTTAAGGATACGGACGGAAGTTACTATCTCTTCATCGGAGGCGGTTCACATCTTTATTATGCAGAACTTTCCGATGATCTGCTCTCCCTGAAGGAAACGCTTAAAGAGATCCCGTCGGCACAGTGCCCGGATTATCATGAAGGGCCCTGGGTCTTCAAGCGGGGCGACATCTATTACCTGATGTACGCAGATAATTCTTCAGGCGGCAACTGCATGCGCTATTGTACTGCGGACAATGTGGACGGCCCTTGGACTGAAGGCGGAATCTTCCTGACCCAGGTCAGGGACTGCGACACCACACACGGCTCCATTTGTGAATTCAAGGGAGAATGGTATCTCTTTTATCACAACGCCGCGTTGTCCGGAAACGGGACGCTCCGCTCCGTTTGTATCGACAAAGTCGAATTCGACAGTGACGGAGCGATCAAACCGGTCGTCCAAACCGAGGACGGGGTCGATGCAGTCGGTGAACGCGTGGCGATCGAGCCGCAGAAGAATTGCGTGGCAATCCTGTCTGACGAGGTCGTGACGTCGCTCTATACCAGCGTTAAAACGTATCAGGCCTCTAAGTTCGATTTCGGTGGAGGCTGCAATTTCAACGGGACTGCGATCGAAAATCTGCATCAGGAAGGTTCCTGGTTCCAGGTCAACGGCGTGGACGGAGGCAAAGGCGGAAAAGCTTTGGTCACCGTGTATTATTCCTCACAGGATACCTGCGCCACCTCATTGGTCAATACTTCCGGAGACACGTCCGGGGACGGCTATTTCCTGGCCATGAGAGGGAACGGCTCCTGGAGCAACTATACGGCCACATCCACCGTTCTGGTCGATCTCAATCCCGGGAAAGACAACTATATCAAGTTCACGTGCGGCATGTTCGGCGTCAATGTGGCCAAGATCACAGTGGCCGTCGAACCGGCGTCGTAGTCCGGTCTGTCCGGGATACAGGAAAACGCTTTTATTTTTCAAACAAAAACAAGTGTAAGAAGGTCGGGTCGTCCCGGCCTTTTTACATGTTTCGGTTTTTTGACCCGGGGCGGGTAAAGATCGGGCTTGGATATGCCCACTTGGCATTTTTTGTGATATAATCAAACTAACATATTATCCCTGTTAAAATGTGATGTTCATTCAGGAGGTTCTGTAGGTATGCAGAGATCATTGACCATTATCATTCTATTCGCCATCCTCATCAGCATGCTGGCGTCGTGCGGAAGCGTTCCCGGGCCTGCCGGCGAGTCTTCCACTCAAACGGAGACGGAAGGGAAGGTCGAATCGGAGACTTCCGAACTGCCCCATGAAACGGAAACGGAGGAGCCCAAGCAGGAGCCCTACCAGTTCGACGGAAAAGTGTCTGAGGAAGTGCTTTGCCAGTATCTGTCCAGAGCCGTCACGATCGCTTCCAGAAATATCGACGAATGGGACGGGCAGAACGGCTATCACATCAAGCAGTATATTTACAATACCGGTGCCAAATACATCGCGAGGGCTAATGACGCCTGGGTCTTCACCAAGGAAGACGATGACAAATGGGGCATCCAAAAAACTTTCATAGACGAAGTGCACGAGACGGATCCGGATATCGTGTTCGAGGCGTGCATTTTCGAAAACGTCTGGTACTGGGGCGTTTATAATATCCCTGTTCCGGCCTATGTTTTCGAAGCTTTCGGCAAAGAGCCCGAAGAGAGATGTTTCGAATACAAGGATATGCTTTTCCCGGACGGCACGTATGTCAATCAGTGGAGCGAGTTCGACCAGAGCGTCCCTGACATCACTCAGGAAGAGACGCAGATGTTCTTCTACTACCGCGCCACGCGTTACATCGATGCGGGATTCGAAGCGCTCCATCTGGGGCAGATCCACCTGATCGGCGCGCACGATGAGGATTGGGAATGCTACACAAATCTGGTCGGCATGATCCGGGAATATGCCTCCGAACATGCCCGCCGCCATTTCGTTTTCCTGAATGCCCATACCCACGGGATCACCGGCAGCGACGGGAATCTGCTGCTCGATTTTCACATGTATCCTTCACGCCCGGCTCCACTGCCCGGGCAAAAAGCTCACGGCCCGTCCGAGAACAATCCTCAAGAGGCGTGCTTCGAGGAAGGCTATCTGGATTCGATCTACGGCAAGAGCCTGGGCGGCAAGACCTACAGCGGCTGGGAATGCGACGCATTGCCTTATCTGGTCGAGCTGGATAATTTCGGAGGTGTCAACTATTCCGAATTCTTCAAACCGACGCGGGGCAGCATCTGGATCTGGGGCATGGATGAGATCTCCTGGTTCGGCAGTCAGCCTGATTGGTACAGGGAAGAATTCCTGAGATACGCCATAGAATGGATCGCTGAACACAGCAACGGCACAGGTTTCATCGCCATGCCCGCGCAAAGAGAAGCCCGGATCTACGGAGAGAGCGGGGAACCGCCTCTCGCACTGATGTATTACGGCTACAGCAAGGAATTCTTCGACGTGGCCAACAACGACGAATGGATCGTCAAGAGCATTTGGGAAGATAATTGATCCTGACACCTAGTTTTTCAGAGAGAGGAGGCGGCAAGTCCCGTTTCGCGCAAATACGATTCTGGAGTTTTTGCCGATCAGATGATGACAGTTACCAAAGATAGGTCAAACCGGTTACTATGTCCCGTATGGATCCTGCTTTGTTTCGCAGTTTTGATCCTTTTATGCATAGGATGTCTGGGCTGCTCGAACCAAACGGATCCCGGCGATACCGTCCCCGCTCAGTCCGAGACGGAGCAAACGGGAACGGAGTCCGAGACAGAGGAGTCTTTCGAAGGGCTTGTACTGGATGATTCTTTCACGATCCTGTGTGAATCAGGCACGGCGGCGGATAACGCGGCAACCGTGCTGCAAACAGCCATCCAGGAACTGTACGGTTTTACATTATCCATTCAATCAGACAAGGCGTCCGCGCAGCCGGAGAAGGTCATTTTGATCGGAGCCACTTCCAAAGAAGCTTCCGGGGTGATGGTCGAACTCAGGGAAAGAGACTATCTGTATGCCACGCCGGACGATCATACGGTCGTCATTGGCGGGCGCAGTGCCGAAACCTTGAAAAAAGCGGCGCAGGCATTCCTGGAAGAGCAATACGGATACACAGGGACAGGCACCGGAGCCAAAGCCGGTGTCCCCACGGGTCTTGAAAAGATCTTTAGAGACGGTTCTTATCCTTTCTCCAACCTGATCCTCAACGGATTGGATGCGAAAAACATCACGATCTTCTATTCGGGCACCGAGGCCAAATCCGTAGGGAAACTGGTCGCGGAACGCATCACCAATCTGACAGGATATGTGCCTAAAATAATGGCCCTCAGCGGGGGATCCACTGACAAGCAGGCGATCTATCTGTACGGCGGAGAAGGTACAAAGTATTATTCGATCGAGCGAGACCAGAACGGTTCGGTGGTGATCAAAGCTCCCGCCAACCAGCTCCAGACTGCCGTCAACGAATTTCTGTCTGATTATTTCGTTTTTACGGAAACAGGTCTCGAACAGTTTGTGATCGAAACCAGCCCGCTGACCAGATTGGCCTATATTCCGAACACGAAATATGACAACGGACTCAAGCTGGTCGCAAGACAGGATACGGAAGTCAAGACCGGCATCACCTATACGGAACTGACCTATACGCGGGAAGACGGGAGACCTGTCATCGTCAAAGCGGTCGTCGCTCAAAAAGGATCTGCGGACATCATGATCGGCAGCCCGAAGGCAGAGACCAGCATCCATTCGCTTCAGACACCTCTGGGACAGGCCAAAGCCGCGGAACAGGCCTTCGACGTCAACGTGATCGCGGCCATCAACGGCGATCTGTTCGATTACGATACCTGCAAACCGCTGGGGCCGATGTATCAGAACGGCGTCCAGATCACCGAAAAACTGATCAACAAGGACGGGACCCCGGCTTGGACAAAACACTGTTTCGGCATCAAGAAGACCGGCGCTCTCTATATCGGAAACCAAGCCCAGAGCAGCTTGTGGTATCAGCTGGTCGGAGGCGAGGGCATCATCCTCCGGAACGGCGAAGTCGTTGATGTGATCGATGACCAGTTCTTTACGGAAAATCATCCCCGGTCCGCGATCGGATACGACGCGGATGGGACTTTATATCTGGTCGAAATCGACGGACGGCAAAAAGAGCTCTCCAACGGAGCATCCTTCATGGATATGGCGCTCATATTCAAATATTTAGGCGCTACCGACGCGCTGAACCTTGACGGAGGCGGATCGAGCGCACTGTTCCTGGAGAACCAGGAAACGGGCGAACTGGAACTTATGACCTCTCCTTCCGACGACGGCAGGGAAGTCAGAGCCGTGGCCAACACGGTCTTATTGATCGACAAGAAAACAGATTGACGGATAAAAAAATATGAAGCTCAGATTTCTTTTATCAGCATCGAAGAACGGTGCCAAATATTATATCGCTGCCGTCAACGATATCGGGGCGGAACCGGTCCAGGCCGAAGGCGGTGAAACGCCGGAAGGCTTTGACGGACTGATCCTGTGCGGCGGCGGAGACGTAGATCCCGCCGTGTACGGTCAGCCGATGAACGGGACCGAGGAAAGCAGCATCAACCGGGAACGGGATCAGAACGAATTCTCCCTGATCCGGCAATTCATCGAGGCCGGGAAACCTATCTTGGGTATCTGCCGGGGCCATCAGGTCCTGAATGTGTATTTCAAAGGAACTCTGATCCAGCACCTTCCCAATGCTCCCGTCCATATGCATAATCTGGAGACGGGTGCGGACAATATCCACGCGACATATGCAGAAAGCGGCTCGTTCATCGACCGTCTGTACGGACTTCATCCGACCACCAACACGGCTCACCATCAGGCAGCGGACGTCGTCGGCGAGGGTTTGAAGGCCGTGGAATGGTCTAAGGACGGAAACGTGATCGAAGCCTTGGAGCATGAGACGCTCCCGATCTATTCCGTTCAGTGGCATCCGGAACGCCTGATGTGCACATTCCACAAGCCCAACTGCGTGGACGGAAAAAAGATCTTTCTGTTCTTCCAGGAACAGTGCCTAAAGGCCAAAGGCAACTCATGACAGATCAAGACAGAAGTTTTGCTCTCGAATTTCGTCTGCGCGAGCTGGACCCGGCCCTCCATAAAAGGTTTACCGACTGCGTTTTTGCGCTGCAGAAGATTTTGTCTAACTATAAACTGATTTTCCCCGAATACACGGATCATACGGAGATGCATTCCATTTCTGTCATCGATTTTTGCAGACGGATCATCGGAGATCAGCTGGACAAACTGAACCGGGCAGACTTGTATGTGCTGCTCCTGGGATGCTATTTTCACGACACAGGCATGGGAATCACGAAAAAAGATTTTGAGGAATTCTCCCGCAAGATCGATTTCGGCGATTATTTCAAGCTTCATCCCGATGCTTCCATCGCCGATCAGATCCGTGATTTCCATCACGTTTATTCCGGCCTTTTCGTCCGGAAATATGCGGACTTTTTCGAGTTCCCGAGCCGGGAGTATCTGGAAGCGGTCATACAGGTCTCGAGAGGCCACCGGAAAACGGATCTGCTGGATGAAAACGCCTATCCCATCGATCTGGTGACCCCAGAGGGAGATGATATTTGCGTTCCTTATCTGGCCGCATTGGTGAGGCTCTCCGATGAGATCGATATCACCTCGGCACGCAGCTCCGTCATGCTCTATGATTTGGAATCCATGACCGATGCAAAACAAATCAGCGAGCATCTGAGACACAGGGCGATCCGTGATCTGATCGTCGGAGAGGACGCATTCACGCTCGTTTACGATCCTTCTAACCTGATCATCGACGAAAAGATCGAGCAGCTTGCAAAGAAAATGAACAGAGCATTAGCACAATGCAGGGAAGCGGTCAACGGACGGACGCCGTTTGTGATCACGCAGCGTGAAGTCCGGCTTCGGCCGCTGTAACAAAGGGGACGGGATGAAAGATATTCTCGATGTCATTGAAAAAAACGGCCTGCGGGTCTATGCGGTCACTGTCATCAGACAGGGGCAAAAAGAAACTGTTTATCCCCGGGATTATGAACTCAACTCCCTCGTGGCGACCGTCCGGAACATCTATTCCGTCAGTAAATCGTTTACGATGCTGGGCGTGGGTTTCTGCTACGACGACGGACTTTTGACGCCGGATACGACGATCGGGGACGTCTTCGGGACGTTGCCGGAAGGAGCCGATCCTTTGTGGGGCGATATCACGGTGGACAACCTCCTCAGGCACGAGACCGGCTGTCTGACTGGAAACGACCTGGATTGCGAAAATCTCAGGGCTTATACCGACGGGGACTGGCTGGATTATATCCTCTCCAAGAAGATAGAAGAAGAACCGGGCCGGATCGAGCGATATTCGGACAATAACTTCTTTCTGCTTTCGTGCATGATCACGAAACTGACCGGAAAGAGTCTGGCAGACTTGATGAGGGAAAGATTTTTCAATCCGGTGAAGTTCCGGGAGGCGGCCTGGAGCTCGGATCCGAAGGGAAGGAGCCTGGGCGGCACGGCCCTGTATATCTCGACAGACGATATGGCTAAACTCGGGCAGCTCTGGATACAGGACGGACTCTGGGACGGGAGAAGGCTGATCTCGAAGGAGTGGGTCAGGCTCGCGCTGGAGAGAAGATATACTTTTTCCAGACGCAGCCGGACGAAACAGACATACGGCAAAGGCGGCATGCTCGGGCAGATGCTGATGTTCTCATATGCGGATCAGACCGTACTTGCAGTCGAATCCTATGCGCATGACGTGGAAGCGATTGTCAACATTGTATTTCCGGAGAAGGACTGAACCAGATCGTACCGGAAGAATCGATAACCTGGAAAAGGGGGCCAAACAAAGCCCCTTTTTTGTTTTTGTTGCCCGCCGTTCTCAGATTTGTTAGCATCATCCCGTGTCGAAGAGTCCCTGTCCGGATCCTTGGCCAAAACGTGGCACGAAACCGAAAATCTTTGGCCCAAAATGAGGATTTTTCTTGCCATTTTGTTATAAATTGTGTATGATTATAAATACATACTGCATTTTGATTATTGACCGCTTTTGACAGGTATGAAGGAGAAAGGAAAAAATGGAAAGATATTTCCAGCCCGAAATCGAACGGGCTTCCCGTGAAGAGATCGTCAGGATCCAAAACGAGAAGCTCGTCAAACAAATCAAGCATGTATGGGAGGACCTCCCGTACTACCGCAAGAAAATGATGGATGCCGGAGTCACACCGGATGACATCAAAACTATCGACGATATCAAGAAACTGCCTTTCTTATCCAAAGCAGATCTGCGTGACGCATACCCCTACGGCATGCTCGCCAAACCGCTGAAGGATTGCGTGAGGATCCAGTCGACATCAGGGACGACCGGGAAACGCGTCGTCGCTTTCTATACGCAGCACGATCTGGACCTCTGGGAAGAATGCTGTGCGCGCGCCATCGTGGCGGCAGGCGGAACCAACGAGGACGTCTGCCAGGTCGCTTACGGGTACGGACTGTTTACCGGCGGTGCCGGACTCCACGGCGGTTCTCACAAGGTGGGCTGCCTGACAGTCCCGACCAGTTCCGGCAACACGGAAAGACAGATCATGTTCATCATGGATTTGAAAGCAACGATTTTGTGCTGCACCCCGAGCTATGCTGCCTATTTGGCGGAATCGATGAAAGAGATGGGCTACGGTCCGGACGATATCCCCTTGAAAGCAGGCATTTTCGGAGCAGAACCCTGGAGCGAGGAGATGCGTCACAACATCGAAGAGATGCTGGGGATCAAAGCATATGATATCTATGGTTTGACCGAGATCTCCGGTCCGGGTGTGTCTTTTGAATGCTCCGAACAGCGGGGCATGCATATCAACGAAGACCACTTCTATGCCGAGATCATCGATCCTGACACAGGAGAAACGCTGCCCGAGGGCAGTCAGGGCGAGCTCGTTTTCACATGTCTGGACAAAGAAGCTTTCCCGATGATCCGTTACCGTACAAGGGATATTTGCGTTCTGACGAGAGAAAAATGCAGCTGCGGAAGAACGCACGTCCGCATGCGCAAACCGCAGGGAAGAACGGACGATATGCTCATCATCCGCGGCGTCAACGTTTTCCCGAGCCAGATCGAAACCGTCCTTCTGAACCAGGGTTACGCCCCGAACTATCAGATCATCGTGGACCGCGTCAACAACACCGACACGTTCGAAGTGCTGGTCGAAATGACGCCCGAAATGTTCACGGACAACATCGGCGCGATAGCCGACCGTCAGGCTAAACTGTCTGCGGGTCTGCTATCCATGCTGGGCATCAAAGCCAAGGTATCGCTGGTCGCCCCGAAAACGATCACCCGCAGCGAAGGCAAAGCCGTCCGTGTGATCGACAAGAGAAAAGTCTAAGTTTGAATGGAGGAACAGCCATGAGTGTTAAGCAAATATCCGTCTTTTTGGAAAACAAACCCGGCATGCTGAATCAGATGACCGCTGAATTGGCCAAATCCGGTATCAATATGCGCGCCTTGTCGCTCGCTGAAACAAAAGATTTCGGCATTGCAAGAATCATTGCCGATGACACGCTGTCCGCCATGAACGCTCTGAAAGAAAACGGGTTCATCGCCGCGTTGACGCCTGTTCTCGCATTTGAGATCCCGAACGAGGCGGGCGGCCTCAACCATCTGCTTCAGACATTGACCGACGCGGAAGTGAACATCGAATACATGTATTCCTGCCTCTCGCTTCGTGGGCAGTCCAAAGCCGTGATGGTCTTTCGCGTCACAGACACCGAAAAATCGGAATCCGCTCTTGTCTCGCGCGGTCTATACTCCTTGACACAGGAAGAGATCTAACATTATCTGCTGCAAGTTTACCCGGGTTTCCCCAAAACGGGGAAACGGGCAAACTGCTGAGCCGAATATCCTTTTCCGGGAAAGGAGGGCTCGAAACCTGGGATTTGTTTCAGTCAAGTGTCCAAACTGCGGAGCGAACGTCAACTACTCGGTGATTGAATCGCCGAGCATTGTATAGAATCCATGTGAAGTGTTCAAAGTGGTTGAGTAGGCTTTGAGATAGGTCTCCGTTACAAGAGAAACCACTCATATGTTATGTGTGTCAATGTCCCTGTATATGCTTCTCCAGTATACAGCGGGATGAAGGTGAATCGGTTGCGGTCTTCTGAGAACACTCAGGATCGTGAAACCGGTCTTTCATGCCACCTGACACGCCGTCAGGTATAAGACGGCAACACAGAAAAAGAAAGGTCGAGTTTTTTGTTCAAAAGGACTGTCGACTTTTCTTTTTGTCGCAGAAGCGACACACCTTATGCCCGAAATCGTGGCGGGACAAGGGTTTTCAGTCATCAGAGAAGGGAGGACTAGCGCCGTGAAAGAGATCAGAAAAGCGCTGGGGCGGATCGGGATCTACTATTTGCTGCTTGCGGTCAATATTATGCCGCAGGTCAACATCATTCCCGACGTGTTTCCAATACGGAATCTTTCAACGATCTATCTGCTGATACTTGCTGTCTGCTTGGTCCTTTATAATTATCACCGGGTGACGCCGACGGGCGGTATTTCGGTCATGGTGAAAGTCATATCGCTGATGGAACTGCTTCTGATCCTGCTTCGCGGCATCAAGTACAGTGCCGTATCTGAAGTCGGGATATTGGCACGCCACGCCTGGTACTTGTACTATGTCCCGATCCTGTCCATCCCGCTTTTGCTGTTCGGCATCGCTCTGCTCGTGTCGGCTAAAGACAGTGCGAGGATCCCTAAAAAATGGTTCTTCGCGCTAGGCCTGACTGTTGTTTTGATTCTGCTCGTGCTCACCAACGATCTGCATCAGCAGGTCTTTTCGTTCCAGCCCGAGTTCGAAGGCTGGGACGGAGACTATACCCACGGCTGGCTTTTCTATGTGGTCAACGCCTGGCAGTTCGCACTTTCGCTTGCCTCGATCATCATTCTGGTCGTCAAATGCCGTGTGGGAACTGCCAAAAAGAGCGCATGGATCATTTTGATCCCGTTTTCGATCGGGGTGATCATGTATGTGCTACTCCTGACCGGCACGATGCCGAAACTTAACGGAACGAATATCATCGAATTTCCGGAAGCCCATATCATTACAGCCGCGACCGTTCTTGAGTGCTGTATGTCGCTCGGATTCATCCGCACCAACAGCGACTACAGTAAAATGTTCAACCATTTGTCCATTTCTGCTCAGATCACAGACCAAAGGGGCAGTCCCGTATATGCATCGGCTTCTGCCGCTCCGCTCACTCCCGATCAGGCTGTGGCGGAAAGCGGCGCTCATATCGACACACATACCGTCCTTCATAAAATGAAAATACCCGGAGGATACGGTTTTTGGCAGGTCGATATGACCGAATTGGACCGGCTGAACGAGGCACTTGCCGAGGCTAAGGAAGGACTTGCGGAAGAGGCTGAGCTCATCCGGCTGCGCAACGAGCTGAAAGAGAAGCAGACTGTGATTCATCAGCGGACGATGGTGTACGATTCGATCGCCAGAAGTACCAGACGGCAGGCAGCTGCCATCTCCGGGTATGCCGAAGCGGCCAAGCGATCCGCGGATCCTGTCGAAAAGGACCGGATTCGCAGACAGATCGTCCTGCTGGGCGCATATATCAAGCGCTATGCCAATCTGATGCTCCTGTCCGAGGAGGAAGAGGAGATCGCAGCGGGCGAACTGGGGCTGTCTTTTTCTGAAATTCTTCGCTATCTCAATTATTGCGGGATCCCAAGTGAATTTATGGGCAGTACGGACTGCAAAATCCACTCGGATCAGGCATTGGCCCTGTTCGAGGCGTTCGAATCGATCATTGAAAGCAATGTATCCTCACTGGCCGGCGTATTCGTCAATCTGTCCGGCGACGGATATGCGGTCATCAAGATCACTTTCGAGCATCTGACCGTGTCTTTGCCGGAGGAGGCGTTGACCGGGTTGTCCACGCAGGGGATCGACACGGATATTCAGAATGAAGATGACATCACATATATGTGCTTTTCGATGAAAGGGGGTGCGGTATGACTCCGTTCATGGCCCTTTCACCTCTTGTCCGCGCATGCTTGGCGCTTTGGGTATTCATGTTGTGTCTATCCGGGATCTTCAGTGCGGTCATATCGTGGATCAGAAAAAAATATCTGTTTGTTGCCTTCTCGCTTGTATTATTGACTCAACTTCTGTTCTTGTGGCAGGTCATCTTCGATCTGACACTGTCTGAGCGGGGCATTTCTACAACCTCATCCGTGACGGAATTCCTGTGCGGTATTCCTTTTGTCTGGTGGATCGCTGCACTTGTGCTTTTGACTTCCGCTCTGGGTTTGCTTTTAGGCTTCGGTATCCGTTACGAAAGGTCTTTCATCACGCCGGCATCGATCAAGTCGTTCCTCGATCAGATCCCCTGCGGGGTCTGTTGCTATCAGGACAGCGGCAAAGTCGATTTTTCCAATGTCTGTATGAATCGCCTCTGCGCGGCACTGACGGATGGCCCGCTCTTGAACGGGAATCAGTTTTATCAGAAAGTTGGAGACGGGATCCATGCCGTCGAAGATCGGATGTGGCGGTTTTCCCGCCGGGAGATCGATCTGGACGGCGAGCATCTGTATGAACTGATCGCATCCGATATCACGAACGAGTATGCCCAAACGCAGGCGCTTGAACGGGACAGGGCGGAACTCTCGCGGATCAACCGCGAACTGAAAGAATATACTCTCAGTATCGGAGAAACGGTCCGCCGGCAGGAGATCCTGCAGGCCAAGATCAGCATTCACGATGAAATGAACAGGCTCATGCTGTCCACAATGGCTGCAGAGAGCGACGACACGGATGAACTTGACCGGATTTTCTCTCTGTGGGAGCAAAACGCATTGCTGTTGGGTACAGAGGCAGACGAGGAAACGGAAAGCGGCGCGATCGGGAGCCTGGAAAAACTCGCAAGTGCCCTGAAAATCAGGCTGAACTGGAAGAACGATCTGCCCGGAGCATTGTCGAACCAGCAAAGGAATCTGTTTCTGTCTGCGGCACAAGAAGCGATTGCCAATGCCGTCAAACACGCAGGCGCGAAATCGATAGACATTTCTTTCGAAGAGATCGACAGCGGTATCTGCTGCCGGTTCGTCAATGACGGAACTTTCTATCGGGGCAGCGTGAAGTTTACCGGCGGACTCGCCAATCTGGACCGGGTGGCCCGGGAACAGGGGGCTTCTGTCAGTGCCGTGGCTGACGAAAGCTTTATGCTCTCGATCTGTTTTCCGCGACAAAATCATCCGATAGGCTGATGCGCTCCCAGTTAAATGAGGTATATAATGGTAAAAAGGTAGCAGGAGGTGTTGAGATGGCTTACAAAGTTTTGATCGTAGAAGATCAGGAGATTCCTCGCGAACTGTTCAAAATCTATATTGATTCCAGCGAGAAGTTCGAACACCTTCTGTCGATATCGAACGCATCCGCGGCGTTGTCGGTCTGTCAAACGAACCGGGTGGATCTCATCCTGATGGACGTGATGACCGAACTCGAACACAGCGGACTCGATGCGGCGGAGGAGATCAAGCATGCTTTTCCGAACATCCCGATTATCATCGTTACATCGATGCCTGAATACAGCTGGCTGTCCAGAGCCAGAAAGATCGGAGTGAATTCATTCTGGTATAAGGACGGTCAGAAGGACAGTTTGCTCGACGTCATGGAGCGGACAATGGCAGGGGAGCACATCTATCCGGATGAAACGCCGTTGATCCGTATTGGTAACGCGACAAATCATGAATTTACCGAACGTGAGCTGGACATTCTGAAAGAACTGACGACCGGAGACACCAACGCAGAGATTGCGAAAAGGCTTTATATCTCGGTCGCCACGGTGAAAAGTCACATCCAGCATCTGATGGAAAAGACCGGATTCAAGACCCGGACAGAGCTGGTTTCTGAAGCTCGCGGGCTCGGGATTGTGATCAAAGACAAAAGGGAAGAGTGATCGCTTCCCGACCAAAAAGTCGGACAAGCGTCCGATTATTCATTTAAAAAGCAGGTACGTCCCGAGCCTTCATCCGGCTTAGTTCGTACCTGCTTTCATTGTTCTTTGATTTGGATCTCCGGAGACTGCAGGACTCCGGAAGAATCCTGCAGTCATTCCATCGAGAGATTACTCGGTGACTTGGAGCCAGAGCATCGGCACAACGCCGAAGGCCGTCCAACAGACGAAGCTTCCGTTGGCGGCATAACCTTCTTCATCGACGGTGCATGCCACGCCGTATCCGCTGTGATCAGAGTCGTACTCCAGGGGAGTGCGAAGCCAGTATTCACCGTAGATCGCGTCATCCGTATAGGCGCTTCCGTACACGTGAAGTCCTTGCGACAGGGCGTAATCCGTATACTTGCGGACCCGGTTTTTGTCCAGGGCATAGCGTTCAAACGGATTCATGAACCCGTAAGAAGCGGTCGTGATATCCACTTCGCTGGGCAGGAAAATGTAGTCGTCTGTATTGTTGCACAGGAAGCGCGTGCCGGCATTCCACTTCAGATCGTCGTTGCCGTTGATAGGCATGGAACTGTTGATGCCGTTGTCCACGCGCGTCAGGATGATCTGTTCCTTCTGCAGGGCGGAGAACGCCGTGTTGTAGAAGTCATCGTTGAGCCAGGCGCGGATGCTGCTATACTCGTAGTTATTCGCATAAGTCCCTTCTGGTACGCCTGGATTCGTATTCATATGGATGGAGTTGGAATGATCATCCAGACCCACATATTCAGCCATATTCAGATATGCCTGGCTGTCCAGGATCAGATCTGCGATGAGAAGAGACTTGCCGTCCTTCGTTTCCAGAACGCGCCATTTGATGGGTTCGAACTTGAACCAGAGCAGCAGGTAGCTGTCCCCTTTTCCGAACTTGTAGCCGTTGTCGTCCTGGAAAGTGTTGTCCGGAGTGGCCAGGCGGATCGTGATGTTCGGTCTGTAACCAACCATGTAGACGCCGCGGTACTTGTTGCCCTGATAGGACACGTCTTTATAGTACATGAAATTGAACACATTGCTGGCCGAGTTGTCCTGATTTGACCCGCGGTAGTATCCGTAGGACGTCCAGCCGTTGGACTCAAACGCGTTTTGAGTCGGGAATTCGCCCGCCAGCCCGTTCAGTGCGCTCAGCAGTGTCTCATCGGTCACTTTTGTCTGCGGGTAGGATCCGAACTCGATCGTAGTGTATCCGGTCGAAGGATCGTCATCATCACCGGTCTCCGCACCACCGCCTATAGTGATTCCGCATCTGTCGCATTTACCGTCCTTGTCCACATCGGTGTGTCCGAGGGCGTTGACAGTCCGTGTCTCTTCCGCACCGCATGTGCAGACGCGCTTTTCAGAACCTGCTTCGGTGCAGGTCGCAGCTTTGACTGTGGTCCATGAGCCGTATTCATGTGTATGCTCTGCAGACGTGGGCTTGCCGCATCTGTCGCACTTGCCGTCCTTGTTTTCATCGATATGCCCGAGGGCTTCGATCTTCTTGGATTCGGTTTCTCCGCAGGAGCAGTTGCGCTGTTCCAGACCGGGTTCGGTGCAGGTCGCGGCTTTGGCCGTGGTCCATTCTCCGAACGAGTGGGTATGCGTGCTGCTTCCCATCTCGGATCCGCATCGGTCGCACTTGCCGTCTCCGTTGTCATCCACATGGCCGAGAGCCGGAATGACTTTTGTCTCCAACTGCTTATGGCACTTGATGCATTCGACATAGCCTTTTCCGTCCGCGGTACAGGTGGCTGCGGTTTCCACGATCAGCGTGCTGGCTGAATGCAGATGTTTCGGCCCGATGATGAAAGGCGAGAAGGAATCGACCATCACGATGAGGTCGCTTCCCGAAACCTGAGTCTCGAGCATCTCGGCAGTGCCGTTGTGTATGTGATAAACGGCATACTGATCCAGCGAAAGTGCCGGATTGGAAAGGTGGATGCACAACCTGACAAGAACGCCCGGCGTTGCGTCTTTGACCGTGATATCAACTGAATAGAAGGTTGTCCCTTCTGCAAGTTGGAATGTATCCCGAACCAGTTGTTCCGCGGCAGCCTTGTCTGTCTGGGACAGTTCGGTCACGGTCGCGGACAGGATCGAACCGGTCGCACCCATCGCTTCGACGGTGCAGGGGATGTCGCTGCCGGAACCGAGTTCGAGGCCGCAGCGGTCACATTTGCCGTCTTTGTTTTCATCGGCATGACCGAGGGCTTCGATCATCTGGGTCTCGGCTACGCCGCAGGCACATTTGCGTTCCTGCTTGCCTGCTTCGGTGCAGGTTGCTTCTTGGATTGTGGTCCATCTCCCAAACTCATGGGTGTGCGTTTCGCCTCCCATACTTTGACCGCAGCGGTCACATTTGCCGTCTTTGTTTTCATCGGCATGACCGAGGGCTTCGATCGCCTGGGTCTCAGCTACGCCGCAGGCACATTTGCGTTCCTCCATGCCTGCTTCGGTGCAGGTTGCGGCTTTGACTGTGGTCCATCTTCCAAACTCGTGGGTGTGCGTTTCGCCGCCCATGCTTTGACCGCAGCGGTCACATTTGCCGTCTTTGTTTTCATCGGCATGACCGAGGGCTTCGATCGCCTGGGTCTCAGCTACGCC
>JAEEGL011237909.1_pt1 | contig 17089 bp, 13 predicted proteins | sample 9134231 | NCBI WGS metagenome assembly JAEEGL01 (sample SAMN16246548, study PRJNA631951) | gut metagenome | biome: gut microbiome; feature: rumen; material: fiber-attached | host: Bos | place: Iran: Karaj | collected 2018-10
GTACAAGCTTATATCCGATATTACCTGCGTCAAGATTGGGGAAGATCAGCACATTGGCCCTACCGCCTATCTCTGAATCGGGAGCCTTGGCCTTTGCGACCATGGGTACTATTGCTGCATCTGTCTGAAGTTCTCCATCTATCACAAGATTAGGATACTCTTCATGAGCGATCCTGGTAGCCTCTACCATCTTATCAACCAGAGGATGCTTGGCACTTCCCTTTGTCGAATGTGAAAGCATTGCGATTATCGGCTTGGCACCCACAAGATTCTTAAACGACTTGGCCGAAGTATCTGCTATGGCAGCAAGCTCCTCCGGATTCGGGTCCTGATTCAGTCCGCAGTCTGCAAATAAAAATGTGCCGTTGTATCCCATATCGCAATCGGGAACATCCATTATAAAAAAGCCACTTACCAGCTTTGTGCCGGGCGCAGTCTTAAGGATCTGAAGCGCCGGACGCAATGTATCAGCCGTAGCGTGACAGGCCCCTGCGACCATTCCGTCGGCATCGTTGGCCTTTACCATCATAACGCCGAATGTCAGATAATCGGAAAGTAAAGTCTCCCTTGCCTTTTCAGGGGTCATACCCTTATTCTTACGTACCTCATAGAGAAGATCGACATACTGATCCAGCTTCTCAGTCTTCTGCGGATCTATGATCTTAGCTCCGTCAAGCTCGATATCCAGCCATCCGGCACCGTCTAAGATCTTCTCCTCATTACCTACAAGGATAAGATTGGCAATGCCTTCCTTCAGTATATGAGAGGCAGCAATAAGAGTCCTCTTATCTGTAGTCTCCGGTAGAACGATAGTCTTAATATCGCTTCTTGCTCTCTCTTTTATCTTGTCAATATATTCACCCATGATGCAACCTCCAAAATCACATTTTTATATTGTAAAGTATATCAAAGCCTGAGGCCTTAAGCAACTTCCTTCGGATCTTTGGCATAACTGCTCTTCCCGGCAAATTCATTATCTTTCCTTTGATCTAATTCTTAAATGAATGGATCGGAGCAGGTATCCTTCCCCCGCGATTCACAAAATCGGCACAGCTAAACTGATTCACCGGCATGATGGGTGCATGACCTAACAGGCCTCCGAACTCCACGTTGTCTCCGACACCCTTGCCGATAACGGGTATGATACGAACTGCTGTAGTCTTCTGGTTGATCATTCCGATCGCCAGCTCATCGGCTATGATACCCGATATGGAAGTATTGGGTGTATCTCCCGGGATCGCGATCATATCAAGCCCCACCGAACATACACAGGTCATGGCTTCAAGCTTCTCTATCGTAAGCGCTCCCGCTTCAACCGCATCTATCATTCCCTGGTCTTCACTCACGGGAATAAAGGCACCTGACAGTCCTCCTACATAAGAAGAAGCCATCACGCCTCCCTTCTTAACCTGATCGTTAAGCAATGCAAGCGCTGCAGTAGTACCGGGTGCTCCGGTCTGATCAAGTCCCATTGCGCACAATATATCCGCCACACTGTCTCCTATCGCAGGTGTTGGAGCCAATGAAAGATCCACTATTCCAAAAGGTATTCCCAGTCTTTCGCTGGCTTCCTTGGCAACAAGCTGACCAACTCTTGTAACCTTAAATGCCGTCTTTTTAATTGTCTCACACAGTACTTCAAACGACTGACCTTTTACACTTTCAAGAGCATGCTTGACCACTCCGGGACCGCTGACCCCGACATTGATAATGGAGTCTGTCTCAGTCACTCCATGGAATGCCCCTGCCATGAACGGGTTATCATCCGGCGCATTGCACAGTACCACGAGTTTCGTACATCCGATAGAATCATTATCTTTTGTCGCCTCGGCAGTAGCCTTGATAATGTCACCCATGAGCCTTATACCGTCCATATTAAGGCCGGTACGTGTAGAGCCAAGTACTACGGAACTCATGATCCTCTCGGTCTTTGCCAGAGCATCCGGGATCGATCTTATAAGAAGTTCCTCTGCTTTGGTCATGCCCTTGGCCGATAGCGCCGTATATCCTCCGATAAAATTGACGCCTACTGCCTTTGCTGCCTTATCAAGCGTAAGTGCTATCTTAACAAAATCATCGGTGGATCTGCATGCGCTCGCACCTATAAGACCTATCGGCGTAACGGATATCCTCTTATTGACTATCGGAACTCCAAGTTCGGTTGATATTTCCTCACCGGTCCTAACCAGATCTTTTGCAACCGTTGTGATCTTGTTATATATGTTCTCACACAACCTATCAAGATCATCCGATATGCAGTCATGCAGGCTTATCCCCAATGTGATGGTCCTCACATCCAGGTTCTCCTGCTCTATCATCTTATTGGTCTCTTCGACTTCAAATATATTAATCATGTATGCTCCTTATATCCTGTGCATCGCTGAGAATATGTCTTCACTCTGGCATTTTATCTGAACTCCGATATCCTCTCCAAGCTTATGCAGTTCGTCCGCTATATCTCCGAAGGGCTTGGAAGCTTTACTAAAGTCCGTGATCATCATCATGTTAAACCAGCCCTGTACGATGGTCTGGGATATGTCAAGTATATTGATCCCGTTATCCGCAAGATATGTACATACCTTAGCGATTATGCCTACAGCATCATGTCCTACTACCGTGATTATCGTTTTTTTCATGATCTTACCTCATTACTCTCTTTTAATGATATATGTATATGACATCAGTGTCATAATTCATTCAGCATCTTTATCAGTTCCGCAAAAGTTCCTTTAGGTCCGGTCCACGGATGGTCCTTACTCGGTATCATCGTATCCGTCACAAGATATCCGTCCATTCCGCATACCGTACACGCGGCATACATATCTTCTTCCTCGTCATTACCTATCATAAGGCAATCGGAAGGCTTAACCGAAAGCCTGTCACATACGGAATCATAATACTTGAGATTGGGCTTACAGAAGCTGTCTGACTCATATGATGTGACCAGATCAAAATCCCCGGGCAAAAGACCTACCCAACTCATCCTGGTGATCTGACCGGGCATGGGAAACAACGGATTTGTGGCAAGTGCTACGATCGGCGATTTTTCATGTGATATCCGTATTGCTTCTTTTGCAAGCGGATTATCCCTCGTAAACACCTTGGCCTGCATGAATTCATTTGCATAAAACTCATCACATACACTCTCTATACCTGTATCGGATATTCCGGTCTCATGATAGAAGACTCTCCAAAAGGCTTCAAGATTCTTACAGCTGCCGTCGTTTTTCACCATTGCGGCAGTGCCTTTCCATACCGATGCGATAAGCTTATCCGCAGGAATTCCATATGGCGAGAGTTTCTTTGCCAGAAGCTTAAAATATCCGTCCGTGAACTCTTTCATGTCCATAGGGACCAAAGTTCCGTCCATATCATACAATATTGCCTTGTATTTATTACCCATTCTGTACCTTTAGCGCCTTTCCGTATTATCAGACCGCGATCACTCTTGTCGGCTCACTTCTTTTTGCAACCAACATCTCAAAATCATCCGCATGATACTGTTGATCGCCGGTCTCTATCTCAAGTCTTACAGTCTCATATGCAAGCTCCGGAAGATTGTTCTCTTTACTTAAATGACCCAGGATAATGGTTTTAAGTCTGTCACATACAATATCACTTAACAGTCTCCCCGCGCACTCGTTGGACAGATGTCCTCTCTCGGATAATATCCTTTGCTTTAACTGATAAGGGTATGGGCCAACCTGGAGCATCCTTATATCGTGATTGGATTCGAGAAGCAAAGCATCCATTCCTCTTAAGCGTTCTACCGTATAGTCATCATACTCACCCATATCCGTTGCTACGGCCATTCTCTTATCACCGCATTCAAACGTGTATGCAACTGGGTCTGCCGCATCATGGGATATCCTCATGGGATTAATGCAAATATCTCCTATCATAAACTCTTCATCCGCCTCGATCGGGACAAACAGTTCCGGAGGAATAAAGCCCAAGGCCCCTGTCATCTGTATCCTTTTAAGGGTCGCCATGGTGCCGTAGATCGGAACCGGATATTTTCTGGCAAATACTCCCAGTCCCTGTATGTGATCGGAATGTTCATGAGTGATAAGTATGGCGTCGAGATCCCTTCCGTCCACATCAGCCATACGAAGTCCCTGTTCTATCCTGATCTTACTTATACCGGCATCAACAAGCAGGTGGGTTCTATCGCTTCCCACATATATGGAATTGCCACTGCTTCCGCTGGCGATCGGACACATCCTCATCATTTCTTATCCTTTTCCCAATAGATCTGTATCATGTCACCCTCGTGCAGTTCTTCCATGTACACAGCGTCTCTTCCGTTCACTTTCGTTATCAGAACGCCCTTGGCTTTTGACCTGTCAAAATCAATCTCATCAAATACATCGACAAATACATATCTGTTCTTGCCCTTCAATATGACAGGACTGTCATTAACCGAAACATGGAGTTCAAAAACAGGCCTATTGTCCTCTGGACTCTCCTCTTCATCAACAGTCTTCTCAATGACTTCCTCGACATAATTCGTGGCAAGATATGCACTTGAATCAAATGTTCCGTCAGTTACTTCCCATGTCACTGCAAAATTCTCATAAACCTTGGTATCGGCATCCGCAGGTGCATTATTGACCATGCATACCGAATCGGGAGCAACCGTTATATCCATGAAGGTTTCGATCTGTGATACCGTGTAGTAATCCAGGATCTCTATCTTATCACCGTTCTGGATCTCATAATACTCTGACTTAAGCTCGCCTCCCACAGAAGCGTACTTGGGAAGGTCTACATTGGAACCGTTTACATTGACAGTAAGTACCGATTTATACTCCGGAAGCTCTCCCACTGTCATCTTGGCCGGTTCACCGGCTGTGGACTCTTCCACAACTATGATATCATTCTCCTTTATCGGAGAATGCAGATTGGCAGATGCACCGTTAAGATGGATCACCGCAGGTTCACCCATTCCTCCTCTTAACATCCTGCTCTTGTCATTAACTGTAAATTCAAGACCGGGACCACTCTTCGGGAAGAATCCGTTACTGGGAAAATCAGCCTGCATGGCTGCATCCATAACCGTCAGATTATTATTGTTATACAGTTTGACCTTACTTCCGTTGAAATTGACAAAAATAAAGTTATTGCTTTCCTCATAGAAGTTAAGACATATGCCTATGGGCGTCACAAGCAGTGAATCGATCGGCAACTCCGTGTTCTCGAATATTATATCCTGCATGACTTCCTTACCCCTTAAAGCCACCCTCTCCGGAGCCAGGCCGAGTTTTTTGGCAAGTGCAGCCGTATACCCGGGCACCATTCCGCCTCCTCCGACTACGAATACCGCACCTACGCTCTTGCCGCCGTTTAATTCCTTAATACGATCACAGGCAAGCTTGGCCATCTCATCCACATCCTTTGACAGAAGTGCTTTGATCTGCTTCTGCGTGATGGTCATCTTGGTTCCCATGATATCTTCATACTCGATCACCTGCTCGGTGTCGGCTTTTCTCTTTATTATCTCAGCCCCGTTAAAATCCACCATGCAATGATTGGCAATGCGCTCGGTCAGACTGTCTCCCGCGGTAGGGATCATTCCGAAGGCTATGATCGAACCGTCCTTTGTGACAGATATGTCGGATGTTCCGGCGCCCACATCCACAAGTGCGATATTAAGAAGTCTGAAACGCTCCGGTATCGCAAGCTGAATTGCCGCAATGGGCTCCAATGTCAGATTGGCCACTTCAAGTCCTGCCATCTCAACCGACTTATACAATCCGTCAACTACATCATCCGGCAGGAAAGTCGCTATCATATCAACGCCGATATTCTTGGCCTTGTGATTCTCGAGGTTGGATATGGCAAAATCCCCAAGATAATATCTGACTGCACTGCTTCCCACGCAATAGAAATGCATCTCGGTCTTATTCTCTTCGAGGAACTTCTTATAGGCATCCTCGATCGCGATCGAATTAAGCGTATATATGTCCTCAGCGGTCACAGTACGCTCTTCATCAAGTTCCATCTCGGAATGTGTCTGCATAGTCTGCAACACACGTCCGGCGGCAGCTATACACACACGCTTAAGTTCGCCGCCTATCTGCTTCTCAAGCCTGTTCTTGACATCCATGATGGTCTCGGCCACTCTGCCTATATCATGGATCTGTCCGTCAAGCATCGATCTTGTGTCATGCTCCTTATTACACTGAGCAACTACCACAAAATTCTTGCCTCTCTTATATCCGACCGTACCGACTATACTTCTTGTACCTATATCAAGTCCGAATACCATCTGATTGGGATTACCGTTATCTGCCATTTTACTCTTCTCCATTATCACCGGGGTTAGACCCCTGACAGTATGCTGTCGATCTGTTTTTTGGTCTCTTCAAATCCTTTGCTGTTATCAATCACTGCATCCGATCCGGCTCTGAATGCTTTCTCGTCAAGTTGGCTAGCCATGATGGAATCGATCTTTTCATCATCATAGCCCCTGCTTGCCTTAAGTCTTTCTCTTCTTACTTCTTCATCTGCATGTATATACCACATCTGATCCACATAATCATTGAACCCGCATTCTATGAGCAGTGCCGCTTCTATGAAAAAATAATCGACTTTGCCTCTTTTTCTCTCCTCATCGCATTTATGTTTAATGCGATCTATCACTGCCGGGTGGATTATGTCATTGGAGCTTTTTAACAATGCTTCATCATTGAAGATCACGGAAGCCATCTTCTTTTTGTCTATGTGTCCGCCTTTATCAAGTATGCCCTTCCCTAAAAGATCCACAAGTTTATCATAGCATTCCTCGCCCGGTTCTTTTACTTCATTGCCTATATCATCCGCCGTGACGATCACACAGTTGCATGCTTCTTTGATATATTTAAGTACACTGCTTTTCCCGGCTCCTACGCCACCTGTTATGCCTACTACTTTCATATAATGCGTTATTCTCTCTTATGTCGTTTAGGTTCCCACATTATCCATGATGACAGTACCGGCTATTTGGCATCATACCAGTCATTTCCGGTATGGACATCCACCTCAAGTTTTACGGCAAGTTCGGCCGCATTCTCCATCTGCTTTTGTAACAGTTTGGCAGCCTTATCCGTCTCTTCTTTTTTTACCTCGAGCAATAATTCATCATGCACCTGAACCAGTATCTTTGCATCCAGTCCTTCCTTTAAGAGTGCATCATGAACTCTTATCATGGCGATCTTCATTATATCTGCCGCAGTTCCCTGAACGGGGCTGTTCATCGCCACACGCTCGCCGAACTGACGCATCATATAATTACTGTTATTAAGCTCGGGAACCGGTCTTATCCTTCCATACAGGGTAGTCACATACCCGCTTTCCTTGGCAGAAGCTACAGTATCATCAAGGAATTTTTTCACTCCGGGATAGGTAACAAAGTACTCTTCAATATATCTCTTTGCTTCCTCTCTGGTAATACCGAGATCCTGACTTAAACCAAACGAACTGATCCCGTATACAAGGCCGAAATTAACCGCTTTTGCATCTCTTCTCTGTGTGGGAGTGACCTCATCAAACGGAACATGAAAGACTTTGCTTGCGGTTATCCTGTGAATATCCGCATCCGTTCCGTATGCCTTTATAAGCTCTTCATCCCCTGACATATGTGCAAGTATCCTCAGTTCTATCTGCGAATAATCAGCATCAACAAACACATATCCGTCTCTTGGAACAAAACACTTTCTTATCTGTCTTCCCAGTTCGGTCCTTATCGGGATATTCTGAAGATTGGGCTCTGTCGAACTGATACGTCCCGTAGCCGTAATGGTCTGATTAAAAGTCGTGTGTATCCTTCCGTCATTCGCTATACAATCGGCAAGGCCTTCTGCATATGTGCTTTTAAGCTTTGTCAATCCTCTGTATTCCAATATCTCTTTAACTATCGGATTATCCGGTGCAAGCTTCTCCAACACTTCGGCCGCAGTGGAATAACCGGATTTGGTCTTTTTTCCGCCCTTAAGTCCCAGCTTTTCAAAAAGTATCTCACCTAACTGTTTGGGTGAATTGATATTGAATACCTCACCCGCTTTTTCGTGTATGGAATTCTCCAGTTTATCTATCTGAACCTTAAGCGAATCCCCGTATACCTTTAACTTATCCCTGTCAACCCTTATGCCCTCTTTCTCGCACGAATACAGTACGCGTGCAAGTGGCAACTCTATGTCATTATACAGGTCACTCATTCCCTGTTTCTTAAGACTTAAAAGCGAAGGCATAAATTCACTTATAAGCTCATGTGCTATTACTCCGTTCTTAAGATCATATTCTTTTGCTTTTATCGGATTCAACAGATAAGCAATGATCATCATATCATCGATCTTCACTGCATCAAGATCACACCTTCCGTCTAAGTATCCGTATGCATTTTTTACATCATAGGTAACGGAGCAAACTCCGTCACGTACAAGAATGGCTGACAGTTCTCTTAATATATGATCCGAATCAAGCTCATCCGAAACCGGAATAAAAAACGTTCTGTCCCCATATGACAATGACAGCCCTTGAATCTGCTGTCCGGATGATACCCCCTTTATAGACGGTTCAGCCTTATGAATGAAGAACGCAAATTCACCCGTAATGCCGGCAAAGATGTCGTCACAATCACTGACATTGTCTACGGTGATCACTTCGATCCGATCATCTGCATCAGTCAGATCCTGCGTCTTGCCTTCAAAACGTTCCAGAATCTTTTTTAAGCCCAGTATCTTAAGTGTCTCGTAGGCTTTGTCATTATATATCCTGTCAGGCTTAAGATCGTCCCATGCAATACCCGCATCATAATCAGTCTTAATGGTCGCAAGCCATCTGCTAAGCTCTGCTTTGTCCCTGTTAGCTTCAAGAGTGTCATGCAGTCCCTTCTTGGTGATCTTATCAAGATTGGCATATATATTTTCAACCGTTCCATATTCGACAAGAAGCGCGGTCGCAGTCTTCTCTCCTACTTTGGGCACCCCGGGAATATTGTCCGATGCATCTCCCATAAGCGCCTTAAGCTCTATTATACCTGCAGGTGATACCTGATATTTTTCCAGCACATCTTTGGCGTAGTAGTATTCCGTCTCAGTCTTTCCACCCCTGGTCTTGGGCTGTACGATCTTTATCTTATCCGTTGCGATCTGCAAAAGATCCCTGTCACCGGATACAAGACTTACATCCATATCTTCAGTCTCTGCTTTTTTTGCAAGTGATCCCAAAATATCATCAGCCTCTATACCCTCTTTTTCAATGATCGTAATGCACATGGATGCAAGTACATCCTTAAGCACGGGTATCTGTTCCCTAAGTTCTTCGGGCATGGGCTTTCTGGTGCCCTTATACTCCGCAAAACGTTTATGTCTGAAAGTCGGAGCACTCATGTCAAATGCCACACAAAGATAATCCGGCTTTTCATCATCCATAAGTTTAAAAAGAATATTAAGAAAACCATATATGGCATTGACATGCAGGCCCGAACTGTTGGTAAGGTCAGGCACTCCATAAAACGCTCTGTGGACAATACTGTGTCCGTCTATAAGCATCAGTTTACTCACAACCGTCTCTCCGTAATAAGCCCATTACATCTTTATAAAAACAAGAATAAGCAAAAACAGTATGGCCAATGCCGAAATCGCTTCCATCCAATAGATGATCACATTCTCGGTATGCTTCCGCTTAAGTCTTTTTTGATATCTTGCCATCTTATCCGACAATTCTCTGTCAAGATTAAGGCTGCCGCCGCTCTCCAGTCTTGCCGTGCCCTCTTTTACCAGGAATTGGATCTGCATCTCTTCCCTGCAGTCCGGGCAATTCTCCATGTGTTCAAAAAAACGTACAGCTCTTCTGCCATCTAACTTATCATTAAGCCACATGGGTATAAGATGGATAAACTCCTTGCAATTCATTGGAAGGCTGCGCCGATTGATCAATGCTTAAGTTCCTCTCTGTAAAAGTCCTTAAACTCCGTATATCCCTGTTCCTGCAACTGTTCACGCTGGAATTTCTTATTCTTGTTCATGCGCGATACCATAACCTGCTTGCCTTCACTTCTAAGTTTCGCAGCTTCCTTGATGATATCTGCAAGTCTTCCGGCATCTACACCCTTCTCGATTAAGAATGCGACCTTGTCCCTATCATCGGGGATCTTGAAGTCATTTTCCAAAAGGAGCATGACTATCCTCTCAAATCCGATGGAGAATCCGCATGCCGGAACACTCTGTCCCGTGAATTTGCCGACCATCTCATCATATCTTCCGCCACCGCCGCAGCTACCACCATATTCCGGCATGGCTACTTCAAATATCGGTCCTGTATAATAGCTCATTCCCCTGACCAAAGTGGGATCGAATTCCACTTCAAAATCACATGTCTTCGCAGAATCCACGCTGGCCATGATCTCTTTAAGTCCGTTACCTATCTCAGGATCAAGACATTCTCCAAGCTCATCTATGATGTATGAAAGAGAATCGTTTACATGCGTTTCCATACCGGCAAACAGTGCAACATACTTATCTATGCTCTCTTTATCATATCCGGCTGCAACAAGTTCTTCCTTGACTCCATCAAGACCGATCTTATCCATCTTATCAAGGATAACAAAAATATCGTCATAGTCACTCTCAGGCAATCCGGCATATGAAGCCATGGCCTTAAGCATCCTTCTGTCGTTGAGCCTTATCTTAAAGCCTTTAAACCCGAGTTTACCAAGGGTAGTCGTCGTTGCCGTGATAAGCTCTATCTCCGCCAGATTGGATGCCTCTCCCAATATGTCAATATCGCACTGATAAAACTGTCTGAATCTGCCCCTCTGAGGTCTGTCCGCTCTCCATACCGGTCCGATCTGTAACGCCTTAAAAGGTGACGGCAGTGAAGCGGAATTATTCGAATAAAACCTGACAAGCGGAACCGTTAAGTCATACCGAAGTCCCAGATCCGCCACATCATCCTCTGTCACGGCCGAGGCAAGATCAAGCTTCTCTCCACGCTTTAATACTCTGAATATAAGCTTCTCATTCTCTCCGCCTGCCTTGCAGTTTAAGTTGGAGATATTCTCCATACAGGGAGTCTCAATATGCGTAAATCCAAAACTTGCATATGTATCCTGGATAACGCCTATAACATAATCCCTTATCTTCATCTCCTTCGGCAATATATCCTTCATGCCCGTAACAGGCTTCTTACTTAATGTCATCTGATCCTCCGATCTTTCTGTAATCCTTATGTTTTTTCTTCTCTATGTACATTCTGGCATCAGCCACTTTCATGTATGATTCCATAGCCTCTATCGCCGAAATATCCATGTCATCCGACGGATTTCTTATGCATGTTCCGACACTGAAATCAAGCGGATACGGCTTATTGTCAGCCTCGATCTTCTCAGCCAGATAACTCCTCAGCCTTGCCAGATACTCTTCAGCTTTTTTATCACTGTAATCTTTGGCAAGTACCAGATACTCATCTCCACCTGTTCTGAAATTGATCTCCCCATGTGATGAAGCCGCAGTCATACCATCAGCTATGGAACATATACAATAATCACCCTCCGCATGCCCGAAGTTGTCATTGACATACTTAAGTCTGTCCATATCAATGATCATTATAGCCATCTTATAGCCCTTCTTACGGCATTCCTCATAATGATCCGTGAAAAATGTCTCATAACTCCTTCTGTTATAAAGACCGGTGAGCACATCCCTGTTATACAGATTCTCCAATCGATTGACAGCCACTCTGAGTTCTCTTCTGACACGCCAGTTCTCAAGCATTGATCCGAGATTAACAAGCCATGACTTCATAGTCAGCTGATTATACGAATCAAGATTGGGGGATACGATCAGATATCCCATATAGTACTGAAGATGGTGCAGAGAAAATATATAGTACGGATTCGGATTATCTATTATCTCAGGAGGGAGAAGTTCGCTCTTCTTAAATGTAACATGTTCAACGCTCTTTCCGTTACTGAACCCTGACACTACTGTCATCTCACGTTCGGACATATTGGACATGTCCTCGATCACCGCCTGCTTATCCCAGTCCTGATCAAGGCACAGCATGAATTCATCAAAGCCGGTATCCACCATCGCATTCTTCTCTACTGCCGCAAAGCATTCCTCATCCGAAGACGCATCGGACATACTTAAGATCATATTGGTAGTAGACTGGGCCAGGTACTCCATCTTGGCTATCCTGTCGCTGTATACCTGCCTTATCTCATCACCGCGATTGACATCAAGCGGCTTGCATCCGCACGACTGATTGCAGTGCAATACACCATTTTCCTTGATCAGGAAATCCGGCGGGTTGCCGGTCCATATGCGCTTAAGAACATCAATGCTCTTACGCCCGAATTCATAGAAAGGCTGAGATGATGTCGTAATGGAAGGATATCCCAAAGTCGCCATCTCTACTCCGTCATAACCGGTAACTATGATATCACCGGGTACATCTATGCCTCTGTTTCTACAAGCTTCCACAACACCTATCGCCATGTAATCATTCGCACATACTATGGCATCGGGATACTTTTTTGATCCCTTTTCTTTACATTTTTCAAGAATATAATCTAGTGCCTCATCCCCGCAGCTCACCCACAGATTACCGTAGAAGAAACGATCGTCTTCATGCGGGAGTCCGTATTTATCAAGAACCTCATTATATGCAGCGATCCTTTCATGGGTAAAAAATCTGTCCGTCGGTCCCGCTACGTGATATATATCCTTACAGCCATGGACCTGTACTATATGCTCGACCACCGCTTCAAACGATCCGAGATCATCTCCCACAAGGCTGTAATACTGATCGTTCTTTCCGCCCAGATTGATGACCGGGATATCTACCTTGGACAATATCTTATCAAGCCTTGCACTGTGCATCTTGGGAAAAGACTGTGATATCAGAACAACACCATCAAAATCTTTAACATCCGGAAGTTCAAAAGAAACAATATCACCCTCATCATACTTGGCATACTGATCATAAGACTGTCTGGAAAAATCATCGCTGAAACTGACAAAATAAATTAACTTGATCCCGGCTTCTTTTGCTGCGTCATTAAGCCCCTTCTCCGTATCACGGATCATGGCTCCATACATGTCAGCTACAAAGACGGCGACCTTTTTACGTGTGCTCAAAATGTCCCCCTGAATAAACATATTTGTTGATTCACATAATCCAATATATTTTACTCTTTTTTTTGCTTTTAGACAATACGCGATTCACTGCTCAGTAAAGCAAAAAGGCGCGGACGATAAGTCCGCGCCAATATAACTTCGATCCATATTATAACTACATCGCCGTATAACCGCCGTCCACCGGAAGTGCCACACCCGTTACGTAACTTGAAGCCTCAGATGCCAAGAACACTGCCGCCGTATCCAATTCTCCTTCATTGCCGTAGCGTTCCATGGGTATCGCACCTTTTGAATACTCCTTGAAGAAATCTGACTTAAGAGTCTCTTCGGTAAGCGGAGTGATAAAATATCCCGGACATATGGAATTGACCGTTATTCCATACTTACCCCACTCGCAGGCCAACGCCTTGGTCAGATTCACAACTCCGCCCTTGGCCGCATGGTAAGGAGATGATGCTGCGATCTTATTGCCTACCAGGCCATACATGGAAGCTATATTAATGATCCGTCCGTATTTTGCAGGAATCATGGCTTTCTTGGCTACGGCTCTGGCCATCTTAAATGTACCGAACAGATCGATATTCATTTCATTAAAGAACATCTCATCCGGTACGTCTTCAGCCGGAGTGATACCACCTGTACCTGCGTTATTGATCAGGATATCTATCCTGCCGAATTCCTTAAGGATGGTATCTACCGACTCCTCAACCATATCCGTATCGGTTATATCGCACTTAACAGCCAAAGTCTTAACCCCAAACTCGTCTGCTATCTCTTTTGCGACCTGCTCTATCAATTCCTGACGTCTTGCAAGCGCCACAATATTTGCTCCCTGTCTTGCAAGCGCTCTGGCCATCTGGACACCGAGTCCTGTCGATGATCCCGTAACAATTGCCACTCTTCCACTAAGATCAAAAATCCCGTTCATGTAATTATGCCTCCTTTGTAAGTCTTTAATCTATTCCAAATCAATTATATCCCAAAATACCTCTTGGCGTTATAATATGAAATTCCCGTTACTATACGCTTAAGTGCAGCTTCATCGGCAGGGTATTCGCCGTTATTTACCCATGTGCCTATAAGATTGCACATTATACGTCTGAAATAGTCATGTCTTGTATAAGACAGGAAGGATCTGGAATCTGTGAGCATTCCTATAAAGTTACCCAACAGACCCAAGCTTGCATGCGAAGTCATCATGGCTTCCATTCCGGTCTTACTGTCATTGAACCACCATGCCGCCCCGTGCTGTATCTTACCGGGCATCTCCGGCGACTGGAATCCTCCGATGATGGTATCGATCATCTCATTATCGGCAGGATTAAGCGAGAATATGATGGTCTTAGGCAATTCATCAGTCTTATCAAGTTCTGACAGTAGCGCTGCCACTTCACTTCCGCAGGTATTCTGTGCCATCATATCATATCCCGTATCCGGACCGAGGGACCTGAACACTCTTTCATTACCGTTACGCAGGCAGGAATAGTGTAATTCCATGGCTATTCCCCGCTTATGATATTCTCTGCCCAAAGCCAAAAGTATGGCTGTCTGATATCCTTCTGCCTCTTCGATATTTACGGGCTGCCCGTTCATCGCCTTCTTAAATGCAGCATCGCATACCTCCATCGGTACAATTCTAAAAGGCACATAATCAAGACCATGATCCGACGCTACACAGCCATGTAATGCAAAATGATCCAGTCTGTCCGTCAGTGCATCTATCACATCCTGTGTACTTTCAAGATTGTCTTTGCCAACAGATGCTGCAAGTTTGCCTATATACTCCTTAAATCCCTCTTTATGGATATTAACCGCCTTATCCGGTCTGAAGGACGGCCTTACCAGAAAACCTACGCTCTTATCCTGTGCAATCTTTTTATGCCAGATAAGATCATCCGTCGGATCATCCGTTGTTCCGATATAAGCAACATTGCTCTGCCTTATAAGCCCTCTTACCGACAGATTCGGATCACTTTTAAGCCTGTCATTACATTCATTCCATATCTCTTCGGCCGTATCTGCATTGAGCGCTTTAGTAATACCGAAGTATTTCTTAAGTTCAAGATGACACCAATGATACATGGGATTACCTATTGCCATTGACAGCGTATCGGCAAATCCCTTAAATCTTCCAAGCTCATCTCCTCTTCCCGTCACCTTCTCCTCATGCATACCGTTAGAACGCATGAGTCTCCATTTATAGTGATCTCCTGCGATGCTTCCGTCCTGATTCCTGCCTCCAAACCATACATCCCCCAGATTGTCAAATCTGACATCCTCATAGATCTCTTTGGGTGAGATATGACAATGATAATCTATGATCGGAAGATCACTCACATAATCATGATAAAGGTGCAAAGCCACATCATTATCAAGTTCAAAATCATCATTCAAAAAACTCTTCATCTGGTTCTCCACAACTGCGACTTATCTCTGTACTCTGCCGGATGCATCTCCACCGGCCAGTTTCTTAACTTCATCAACAGACACTCTGTTAAAATCGCCCTCAATGGAATGCTTAAGCGCTGATGCGGCAACTGCAAATTCAATGGCATCCGCAGTCGAATACCCGTTAACAAGTGAGTAGATAAGACCTGCGCCGAAACTGTCTCCGCCTCCGACTCTGTCAACTATATGGAGGTGGTATTGTTTTGAGAAGCAATAATCTTTTCCGTCGTATAACATACCCTGCCAGTCGTTATCGTTGGCAGATATAGAGGTGCGAAGTGTAATGGCTACCTTCTCAAATCCGAACTTGTCGGCAAGCTGTCCTGCAACAGACTTATATCCATCGGTATTAAGCTTGCCTCCCGTGATATCACTTCCCTCTGCTTCTATGCCGAATACATCCTTTGCATCCTCTTCATTCGATATACATACATCCACGTATTCACAGAGCTTGGTCATGGCCTCTTTCGCCTGTTCCCTTGTCCAGAGTTTTGCACGGTAATTCAGATCGCAGCTTATCTTTACGCCCTTACTCTTAGCCGCCTTACAAGCTTCTAAGCATATATCAACCATATTGGAACCAAGAGCCGGTGTGATTCCCGTAAAGTGGAACCATTCCGCTCCGTCAAAAATCTTATCCCAATCAAAATCAGAAGCTGATGCTTCCGCTATCGCAGAATGCGCTCTGTCATATATGCATACACTTCCTCTCTGTGAAGCACCTTTTTCAAGGAAATATATGCCTATCCTGTCTCCGCCTCTTACAATATAACTCGTATCAACACCAAAGCTTCTTAAGCTGTTAACTGCTCCCTGACCGATGGCATGCTTCGGAAGCTTTGTAACATATGCCGAATCAAGTCCGAAATTGGCCAATGATACAGCAACATTGGCTTCACCGCCACCGAAAGTTGCCTGCAGCTGATCATCCTGAAAAAATCTGTAATATCCGTTAGGCGCAAGCCTTAACATTATCTCCCCAAAAGTTACAATTCTGCCCATTTTCATCCCTCCGTTATTTCCTGATCAAATGAATCGCGAACCCGCCGAATTCTCCATCAAGATAAATGAATCTTGTTCCTTTTTCATCCGTCTGCCTTGTACTCTCGTCAAACGTCGCACCGGCCCGTCCTATATGGAATATTGCACGGTCCACATCATTGACCGCAAGTGCTATATGCCCGTGAGTACCCTTGCCCATCATATTCATGACCTCAAATCCTTTTCCGACGAATACAGATGCATCTCCCGGCTTATATTCAAGATCAAATAACACGCTTATCGTCTTGGCAAGTTTCTCAGCCTCAGCCTTATTCTCACTGTTAATACCTATATGCCTTAATTCCAGGCCAAGCATGTTCTTAACAGCCGCCTTGCAGATGGATGTGATCTCATCCCACTTTTCTCCTTCGATAAGATCCTTTTTAACCATCCATGTTCCGCCGCAGGCGAGTATCTGATGAAAGCTCATGTAGGAAGCCAGGTTATTCGTATTGATCCCGCCTGTAGGCATCCAC
>JAEEGL012765315.1_pt1 | contig 17089 bp, 13 predicted proteins | sample 9134231 | NCBI WGS metagenome assembly JAEEGL01 (sample SAMN16246548, study PRJNA631951) | gut metagenome | biome: gut microbiome; feature: rumen; material: fiber-attached | host: Bos | place: Iran: Karaj | collected 2018-10
CGCCGATCAGGCCATCCGCCTTTCCCATAAAGACCCCTGTCTTCAGGCGGTCGGTAATAAAACTCGCAAGCCAGAGGACGACAGCCGTCGCAATGACCGGCACCCAGAAATAACGGCCCCGCCGGACGTTGGCCAGAAAACGCTTTATGGAAAAATCTTTATGGAACCACCAAACAAGCCCCCCCAGGAAGAGGAGCTGCAGATAGAGTGTCCTTTTCCACAGAATGACTGCGGAAAGCATATAGATCAGTTGCCAGATAACCGGTACCGCGATGTACTTGCTGCGATCCCATAGTGCCGCGGTGTTCGGACGTCTTCTATTCATAACAGATTGCATTTTACCACGTTTCAAAGCAGCTCTTCAACCAGTTCTTCCAGCGCCATCCCGCGGGAAGCCTTGAAAAGATAAGCCGTATCCGTACGCGGAAGTTCCTTCATGGCCTCTTTTGCTTCCGCCTTGTCCCTGCAGCAGATGATCCGGAGTTTTTTCTCCGCGTCTGCCCTGCTGCCCGCATCAGCTTCTGCCGCTGCTTTGGCCGTGTTTGCTGCTTTCTCCGCTTCGTCGGCGATAAAAGCGCCCGCTTTCCCGACCGTCAGAAGGACGTCGATCGGAAGGGAGGCCGCGTACGCGCCGACTTCCCGGTGGAGCCGTTCTTCCTCCGTACCCAGCTCCAGCATGTCTCCGACGACGGCGACCTTCACCGCCGCTTCCTGGTTGGAAAGGATCGAAAGCGCCGCCTTCATGGACTGCGGATTCGCGTTATAGGTATCGTTTAAGACGATCAGTCCGGAAGGGAGCCGGTGCGTCTCCATCCGCATCCGGGTCGCCTGATAATTCAGGATCCCTTCCCGGATCTCAGAGACGGGAATTCCGAGGATCCGGCCGGCAGCGTAGGCCGTCATCGCCGGGTAGATCATATGCCTGCCGGGCGACGGGACCGTCAGGGGAACGTCTTCCCAGGCCCCCCGGTACCGGTCTTTAACGGTAAAACACAGTTCGTCCGGCGACGTATCCCGGATCCCGACAGCCGTAAAATCCGCGCCTGCCGAAATCTCTTCGCTCCCGATCACGACCGGCGTGAACCGGTTCAAAAACGACTCGTCCGAAAGCAGCGTTTTCAGATATTCGTCGTCGCCGTTGACGATCACCGGCGCTTTATCCGGCAGTCCTTCGAAGACCTCGCACTTGGCGCGGAAAATATTCTCCTTGCTGCCGAGGTTCCCGATATGTGCGTCTCCGATATTGGTGATCACCGCCATCGTGGGCTTCGCCAGCCGGGACAGATAGGACAGTTCCCCGGCATGGTTCATGCCCATCTCGACCACAGCCGCTTCGTTTTCCGAAGAAAGGTTAAAAAGCGTCGTCGGAACGCCGATATGGTTGTTCAGGTTGCCCTGCGTTTTCAGCGTATTGAGCGTCCGGGACAGCACCGACGCCAGCATGTCCTTGGTCGTCGTCTTTCCGACCGACCCGGTGACCGCGATCATGGGGATCCCGAAACGTTCCCTGTAGCGTGACGCGAGGCTCCCGTACGCCAGGACCGTATCCGGGACCATGATATAAAATTTACCGGGCAGGTATTCTTCCGGAAGCTTTGAAATGACACAGCCGGCAGCGCCGCTTTCCAGGGCGGACCTTACGAAACGGTGCGCGTCCAGCCGTTCCCCTACAAAAGCGAAAAACACGTCGCCTTCGTTTACCTTCCGGTTGTCCGTACAGACGCCGGTGACCGTGATCGTATCAGGATCCGGCATTACGGGACTTCCCGCGGCCGGTTTTCCGCCGACCGCGGCAATCAGTTCACGAAGTGTGATCTTTTCCATCAGTTCTCCAGTACCTGGTCCAGCGAGCTTCTGTACTTCCTTAACCCGTCTTCCAGGATCATCTCGCAAAGCTCGCCGTAAGAGATGCCTACGGCAGCCGCTTCCTGCGGAACAAGGCTCGTATCCGTCATGCCGGGAAGCGTGTTGACTTCCAGGAAATAGACTTCGTTATCGTCCGTCACGATAAAATCGCTTCTCGAATAGGTCCGAAGTCCCAGGATCGTATGGACGGCCAGCGCCGTATCCCCGATCCGTTTTTCCACTTCCGGCGTCGTCCGTCCGGGACAGATCTCTTCCGTCGCTCCCGCCATGTATTTATTCGTATAGTCGTAAAAACGGACTAACGGGCGGATCTCCACAGACGGAAGGGCTTTGCCGCGCAGTACGCCGCAGGTAAATTCCCGGCCCTCGATCAGCTCTTCGATCAGTACGGAGCTGCCCATGGACAGGCATGCGTTCAAAGCGTCCCGGAGCGCATCCTCGTCGCGGACGATGAACACGCCGACGCTCGAGCCGCCGGTCGGCGTTTTTACCACGCACGGGATCGGCGTATCGTCAAAGATCTCCTGGAGATCTTCCGGACCGACGTTCCGGTAAAACGTGAACTCGGGTGTTTTGATCTCCTGCTCTTTGACCATCTGCTTGGTCAGGATCTTGTCCATGGCCATCGCCGATCCGAGATGGCCGGACCCGGTATAGGGGATCCCCATCAGGTCGAAGGCCGCCTGGACGCGCCCGTCTTCGCCGTTCATGCCGTGAAGCGCCATGAATACGATATCCGCGGCTTTGCAAAGTTCCAGGACGCCGGGGCCGAACAGCGACCGGTCAGCGGGTTTCCGGGAAAGGGCGACCGCTTTCAGATCCGGTTCCTGCCCGTCAAACTTCACCGCTTCGACCGGCGGAAGTTTTTCAAATAATATAGACGGATCCGCGACCGCTTCTTCCCCGTATTCCGTAAGGCCCAGGAAAAGGTCGGCCGGCACGGCCTGATGCCCGCGTTCACGCAGGGCGATGCAGACTTTCGTGCCGGTCGCCAGGGAAATCTTGCGTTCTGTGCTCAATCCGCCGCATAGAACCACTACTTTCATTTATTTCACCGTTACGGACGTGATGTGCGGGTTGACGCCTTCATACCAGTACAGGAAGCCTTCCAGGTCGACCGTATCGCCGATCTGCAGATTCTTGACAGCCGCGTAAACGTCGGTCGTGTTGTCGCACAGATAAGACTCGACTGTGAAAGTATAGGTCGCGCCGTCTTTGGAGACCTTGAAATACAGATCGTTTCCGTCTTCGCCGGAGCCGTCCCAGTTGTACAGGAAGGCCACGTCGTTCCCGGCGTCGTCCTTGCCGGCCGCTTCGACGGTCATGCCGCTGAAGGTGACCAGTTCGTTCTGGTGGTCGATCAGCTCATCCTTGCCGAGGAGATCCGTCACGTCGACAGGCTCCGCGACGAAGCTGCCTTCTTCCAGTTCAAAGGTCGCGTCGATGATCTCGACTTCGCCGGACCACTCGGATTTGTAGCCGGTGACTTTGATCTTCGCGCCCGGAACCAGTTTGGCGTAATCTTCTTCGGAGCAGGCCATGTTGTACAGGAAATACGCGCCGTCCTGATCCTGCGTATAAACGGTCGCCTTGTTGTCCCACCAGGACTGTTTGGCCTGGACGTAGGTCTCGACAACGACCTCGGTATCCAGATCCGCCGCGATATATTCCGCATGGGTCATGACGCCTTCGGATTTACCTTCTTCCTGAACGGTTTCCTGTGCAGCCGGTTCAGCCGCTGCCGGCGCCGCCGGTGTTACGGAACATCCCGCTGCCGTTACGGCCAGCGCAGCCATCAATATAAAAGCAAGTAACTTTTTCATTTTATCTCCTTTCTGAAACAGCGTTTCGGTGCTATTATACACGATTCTTATTCTTCAAAACAGGGATGAACCCCTTCAGGAAGACCGCCAGCAGCAGGCACCATACGACAGCCAGGCCGCCGATCAGGTATTTCGCTCCGGCCGGCAGGGGACCCAGTTCCTTTTTCCCGCCCGCCGACAGGGAAGCCGACTGCGCGCCGTGCTGGTCCAGCCGGTAGAGGGAGGCCGTATCCTTATAGTTTTTCTCGATAAACGCGGCGTCGACCGTATTTCCGCGCCGCACGCCCTTGGCCGTATTTTCGATCAGCTGTCCCGCCGCGTCGCGCAAGGACGCCGACCCGTTGAACACCGGCGTCACGAACGTATCCTGCACATGGTCCAGGAGGAGCTTCGCGGCGTCGATCTTGACCTCGTAGTGCAGCTCGTTGTCTTCGCCCCGGCGGCTTAAATAATCCCGGTACGCCTCGTCGTCCTGCGCTTTGGAAGTGACCGGGACGTAACCTTCCGTCTCGGAATAGGCCATCTGGACCTCGTTGGTCAGCAGATACTGCATGAACAGCCACGAGGCCAAGACTTCCTGCGGGTCTTTTTTATTGAACAGGCAGACCGACGGTCCCTGGGAGATCATTTTCGGATGCTCCGGATCCGCCTGGGGAACGGGCCGCACGACGGTCTCGAACTGAGCAACTTTATCCGAATGAATGTCCATTAACGGCGCGTCCGTTCCCATCCAGGTCGCGCCCGCCGTGGAATCCACCGCGAAAATGCACTGACCGGCGTTGAAGAAATTGCCGGGATAGCTGGAGATCTTGAAAGTGGAGAAAGCGCCCTTTTTCACATGTTCCGCGACGTCGTAGAGAAGCTTCGCCGTCGTATCGTTGAACAGCAGGATCTCCCCTTCCGGCGTGGAATAGCCGCCGTCCGTCTGTCTCAGGTACTGGATCATCATGTTGTCGGTGGATTTGTAAATGAAGGGGATCATGACCTTCTGACCGTTTAACAGGTAATTCCCGTCCTGATCCTGCTCCGCCGCCTTGTCCGAGACTTCCCAGATATAATCCCAGGTCAGGATATCCGGGACTTCATAGCCCAGCTTTTCCACATATGTTTTGTTTACGTAGCAGGCCTCGGTGGAGCGCATGTAAGGCAGGGCGTACTGCCTGCCCGCGATCACGCCTTCCGACAGAAACTGCGGGATGATCTCCTCCTTCGACGGGCCGTCGAACAGGAGCCCGCTCCCGGAAAGACCGTACCGCTCGTCGTCCATCAGTTCCTCCAGCGGCACCACGATGTTGTCGCCGGTCAGATAGGTCGCGATGTGGTCCGGATACGTGATGCAGACGTCCGGCGTCGTATCGGTCGCGATATTCGTGATGACGTCGTTGTAGATCCGGCTGTAATCGGTATACAGCCGCATGGAGACCGAAATGTTCGGATACAGTTTCTCAAAGTCCGAGATCGCTTTTTCGTAGATCCTGGTCTGCGTCTTATTGGTATCGTTCTTGGCCCAGAACGTGATCCCGATCTGCCTGGAGGTATCCAGTTCCTCCGGAACAGTAAACGCCTGCCGGCCTTTCGATCCGTGGCAGCCGCCCAGCAGGAGCGCCGTCAGAAGCACTGCCGCCGCGATGCCGGCCTTTCTGATTTTTCCCATTTCCGCCCGCATACCGTTATCCTTTCAGGCCGCCCCTGGCCACGCCTGCCATGATCTTTTTCCGGAAGATCAAAAACAGGATGATCAGCGGGACCGAGATCACGACGACCGCCGCCATCATGGCCGGAATGTTTTCCCGTCCGAAGCCGTTCTCCCGGATCTCCTGGATCCCGTTGGATACCAGGAACCTGGACGGGTCGTCCGTCACCAGCCTCGGCCATACATAGGAATTCCAGCACTCGATGACCTTCAGGATCGCGATGGTGATGATGGTCGGCCGGCAGATCGGGATCATGACTTTCATCAGATATTTGAAATCGCTCGTCCCGTCCACCTTTGCCGCGTAATACAGATTATCCGGGATCTGCTCGAAGTTTTCCTTGAGCAGGTAGATATAAAAGACCGAAAGGACCGACGGCAGGATCAGGCCGGCAAACGTATTGCGCAGGTCCAGATTGGTAATGGTCACATAATTGGTGATAATGACCAGCTCGTTCGGGATCATCATGAGTGACAGGAAGATCAGGCAGACCAGCGACTTTCCCCTGAACGTAAGCCGCGCGAACGCGAACGCCGCCAGGATGATGACAACGAGCATGACACTGGTGGTCACCAGCGTAAAGATCAGCGTATTGAGGAAATACCGCCCGAGCGGGACCGACGTGAACGCGTCCCTGTAATTGGAAAGCGTCGGCGACAGCGTATAAAACCTGGGGATATATTCGCTGTTGTAGGTACTGTACGGTTTGACGGACGTCAGGATCATCCAGTAAAACGGGAACAGGACCAGGAGCGCCCACAGAACGAGCAGCCCGTACACCAGTCCCTTTATGATCCTGTCTGAAGTCGTAAAGCTCTTCTTTTCCATTTTTTCTGGTTCCCGTCAGTTATTGAAAACATGTTTTTCCCGGACCAGCAGGTTGATGCAGGTAATGGTCAGGACGATGACAAACAGGATAATGGCCGCCGCGGCCGCATAGGAAGGGAATCCGCCGCTGTCCCCATACAGCATGTCGTATACGTATCCCACGATGGTGTTCATGCCCGCGGCATTCAGGTCCGTCCCGAAAATGGCCACCGCGTCGCTGTAGGCCTTGAATGCCCCGATAAACCCGGTGATGATCAGATAAAACAGCATCGGGGAGATCATCGGGAGCGTAATCTTCCAGAAGATCCTGAACCGGGAAGTCCCGTCCACCCTGGCCGCCTTGTAATAGTCTTCGTTGACCGAGGCGAGCGCGCTCGTCAGGATCAGGATCTTGAAGGGCATGACGACCCAGACGGTGTAAAAGCACAGGACAAACATTTTTGCCCAGTACGGCCCGTCAATGAAATCCACTGGGCCTGCGCCGAACAGGCGGAGGACCAGGTTGACGAGACCGTCAGTATACGGCGTTTTGCGGAAAAGGATCATGAAGACCAGGCCGACCGCCAGCGTATTGGTGACGTACGGCAGGAAAAACACCGTCTGGAAAAAATGCCTGAGCTTCGTAATGGAATTCAGCGCCAGCGAAATGAGGAGCGCAATGCCGGTCGAGAGCGGCACCGTGATCATAACGAGGATAAAGGTATTCTTCAGCGCCTGTAAAAAATACGGGTCGCGCAGGACATACCGGTAATTGTAGACTCCGGTTCCGAAGTAAGTCTGGGAAGCGAAATTGTATCCTTCTTCGAAGGAATAGATAAACACGTCGATGAGAGGGTAGATCATGAACGCGCCCAGAAACAGGACGGCCGGCAGAAGATACAGCCAGGCTTTGTTATTCCGGTCTTCCAAAACGTTCCCTCCTTCAGCTGAAACGGATTCTTTCTTCGGTTCCGGGATCGAACAGATGGACCTTTCCGGGTCTCAGCGAGAAACTGACCGTCCGGTCGCCTTCCCGGACGCTGTTCCCGGATGCGATGATCGCGCGGACCGTATCGGACTGGGCCGCCGGATCGACGCAGACCACGCTCGTATCCCGGCCCATGACCTCGATCCTTAAAAGCCCGCAGTGAAGGGGGCCTTCAGGATCCGGAATAAAACCTTCCGGCCGGATCCCGACGGTCACCGGCCCTTCCCTGTCCGCTTTGACCGGCATCACCGCTTCGTCCCCGATATAGAGCTGTCCGCCCCTGATCTCCCCGTTAAAAACGTTGATCGGCGGCGTTCCGAGGAATTTCGCGACAAACAGGTTGACCGGATCGTCGTACACTTCCTGCGGTTTTCCGATCTGCATCAGAAGTCCGTCCTTCATGACGACGATAAAATCGGAAATGCTCATGGCCTCTTCCTGGTCGTGCGTGACAAAGATCGTCGTAACGCCGGTCTCGGTCTGGATCCGCCTGATCTCTTCCCGGGTCTGGAGCCTGAGCCTCGCGTCCAGGTTGGAAAGCGGCTCGTCCAAAAGAAGGACCCGCGGTCTTTTGACCATCGCCCGGGCGATCGCCACGCGCTGCTGCTGGCCGCCCGAAAGCTCGTTCGGCCGCCGCTCCATAAGATGGTCGATCTGGACCAGTTTCGCGGCTTCCAAAGCCTTCTGCCGCATGGCCTCCTTGGTCATTTTTTCCGCGCCTTTCAGGTTTTCGAGCGGAAACGTGATGTTCTGTTCCACCGTCAGGTGCGGATACAGGGCATAATTCTGAAAGACCATACCGACGCCGCGCTTCTCGGGCGGGAGATCCGTAATGTCTTCATCTCCGAACCGGATCCTTCCCCCGGTCGGGGTCAGCAGGCCGCAGATCAGGTTCAGCGCGGTGCTCTTCCCGCATCCGGAAGGACCGAGAAGACCGATCAGTTTCCCGTCGGGGATCTCAAAATTGAAATCATTCACCGCAATAACGGGAGACTGGTTTTTCCCTCTTCCGGGAAACTCTTTTGTCAGATGTTCCAGTACGACTTTCATCCTGTTTCCTTTTCCGCGCCGGGGCGCTTTTTCCGTTTATATGCGTCCGTTCAGTTTCCAGTAAAGATCCTGCGCGTAGGAATCGGTCATCCCGCAGATAAAATCCGTGATGAGCATCAGCCGCAGGTACAGCTTTTCGACCGGGTCCTTTCCCCGCGAATAGATCTGGTAGATCTCCTTGTAGTTTTCCGATACCAGGATCATCAGACGCCGGTTGATCGGCGTAAGTTCCCTTCCCGTATCGTAATCGAGCACGGCCCGGACAAAGCAGTCCAGCAGATAGGAAAGGATCCTCTCCGCGGAGATCTCCATCGTCTTGATGGCCCTGCTCTCGAAAACATAGTCGTTGGCGATCTGCCCCAGACGGTCGTTCAGGCGCTCGCTCGCGGTGCCGGCGAACAGTTCCTGTTCAAACGTGCCGGCCATGACCTCGTCGTAATGGCGGGTAAAGCCTTCCGTTGCCGCGGAGATCAGCGCTCCCTGAACGGAGATGATCCAGTTCTGCACCGCGTAGGATGCCGGATCCTTCAGTCCCCGCTCCTGTCCTTTGTAATAACGGTATTTCAGGTTCTCGATCATCTGCCGGTAGACGGATTGGGTATAGCGGTCGTTGCGCGGCCTGTCTTCCTTCGGATCCGCGCCTTTTTCCATCTCCGCCAGCAGCTGGTCGTAATTGATAAAGCCTTTCTTGAAAGCGTCCTCAATATCCGCCGTATGATACGCGATATCGTCCGCCGCTTCCAGAAGGAACGTCAGCGGATGCCTTCTCCCGCCCAGTCCGGTCGCGCGCTCCACTTCCCGGAAGACTTCTTCGTCGGCATAAAAATAGCCCATTTTATGCTCCCTGATCCCGCCTTCGGGATTGATCTCCAGAGAACTGACCGGATATTTGATGATGGTGGAAAGAAGCGCCTTGGTCAGGTTCATGCCGTGTTCGTCGACCAGGTAATGGAGCTTTGTCACCAGCCGGAGCGCCTGGGCGTTGCCCTCGAAATGCAGGAAATCGTTCTGCATCTGCGGGGTCAGGAGTTCGGAAAGAGGCAGTGCCATTTCGTTTTCCCCAATCCTGTAAGTAATCTTCGAAAGATTCTCTTCGAAATAACTCCGGATAATGGTCTCGCCGAAATGGCCGAACGGCGGATTCCCGATATCGTGAAGAAGGCCCGCGCACTGGAGGATATCACAGATATCCGCCTGGTTCTCGGGCTTGAAATCAGGATCTTTGATATTCCGGACGATGCTCCGTCCTACGTTCTGGGCCAGCGATTTGCCGATAGAAGAAACTTCCAGGGAATGGGTAAGGCGCGTTCTGACGAAATCGCTTTTATCAAGCGGGAAAACCTGGGTCTTATCCTGGAGCCGCCTGAATGACGCGCTGACAATAATGCGGTGATAGTCTTTTTCATACTCCGAACGAAGATCCGCGCTGCTGTATTTGTGAAAGCTGCGGATCCTGTCCGGGCAAAGCAGAGATTCCCAGTTCATCTGCCACCTTTAATAAATAATTCTTCGAATGGCCAGGATAGGCCGGTAAGTCGCGATGGAATATTTGATGCCGGTCCGGGCCGTGCTGGCATGCACGATCTGCCCGTTTCCGCAGTAGATCGCAACATGGCCGGCATAACAGATCAGGTCGCCGGGCGCCGCGTTTTCGAGAGAATCGATCCCGATCCCCGCCCCCCGCTGCTGGGAGTCCGTCCTCGGGAGCGAGTAGCCGAACGCTTTATAGACCGACTGGGTAAAACCGGAGCAGTCGCAGCCGTTGGTCAGGCTGGTCCCGCCGTATACGTAAGGATTTCCGACGAACTGGCAGGCATAGGACACGACGCTGGACCCCGTGGACGATGCCGGCGGATTGTAAGTTTTTCCCCCGCCTGTACTTCCGGAAGACGCCGCTGCCGGCTGGGCCGGCGCTGCCGCCGCGGCTTTCCGCTGTTCCAGCTGCCGCTGCAGGGCCGCCTGCGCGTTCTTCTGCTGCTGCAGGGCGGAGATCTGCCGCTGCTGGTCGTTCATGATCCGCTGCAGTTCATTGGCCTGGGCCTGGGCGGAAGCGATCCGGGACTCGTAGTCTTCGTAGGCTTCCTGCAGTTCCGCCATTTTTTCTTCCAGGGCCGCTTTTTCTTCCTCGAGACCGTGCTGTGATTCTTCCAGTTCGGCCTGTTCGTCTTCCAGCGCGATCCGGGCTTCTTCCACCACGCGCTGGGTCTCCTGGAACGCGAAAAGCATCTCGCGGTCATATTCGTACAGCTTTTCGACGTAGTCGGCTTTATTGAGCATATCCCCGAAACTGCTGGACGTCAGGAGCAGGTCCATATACGTAAACTCGCCTCTCTCGTACATGAACCGGACACGGTTCTTCATGGCCTCGTACTGGATGTCTTCCTGATGTCTGGCTTCGTCGTACTCTTCCTGCTTGATCCCGATCTGGATCTCCAGTTCGGCGATCTGCTCTTCCAGCATCTGGATGCTGGCAATGCTTTCGGCAATGCTCTGGTCCACTTCGTCCATTTCGTCGCTTAAGGACGCCTGGATCCCCTGCATCGTCGAGATATTGCCCCGCGTCGCGGAAAGCTGGCCCTGGGTATTCCCCTTCTGCTGTTCCAGCCCCGCGATCTGACCCTGCAGCGCTTCCTGCTGCTGTTTTGCCTGTTCGATCTGCTGCTGGGCGGCAGCTTCCGCTTCCGCCTGGGCCGCGGCCGCTGCTGCCTGCGCTTCCTCATCCGGGTCCGCGAATACCGCAAGACCCTGCGCGAAGAACAGGCTGAGCGACAGAAGCAGCGTCACGAACAGTCTGCAGAATTTTGATTTTTCGAATCTGCGTTTCTTCATAAAACAAATAAATAAAACATTACTTCGGTTATTCCACTGAAGCGGCAACCCCAGCGTTCGTTAAGGAAGCTTCGCGGTTAAGCGCCGGCTTAACCGCCTTACTTCGGTTTTTCCACTGAAGCGGCAACCCCAGCGTTCGTTAAGGAAGCTTCGCCAGAAGCTTCGCGGTTAAGCGCCGGCTTAACCGCCTTACATTTCACAGGTGCCGACGGTCCGCGGATACGGCAGCACGTCGCGGATATTTTCCATACCCGTAACGTACATCACGCAGCGCTCGAAACCGAGGCCGTAGCCGGAATGCCGTACGGAACCGTATTTGCGGAGATCCAGATAGAACTGGTAATCCTCTTTATTCAGGCCGAGTTCATCCATGCGGGCGGTCAGTTTGTCCAGATCGTCCTCACGCTGGCTGCCGCCGATGATCTCGCCGATCCCGGGCACGAGGCAGTCCATCGCGGCGACGGTCTTTCCGTCGGGATTCAGCTTCATGTAAAATGCCTTGATCTCCTTCGGATAATCCGTCACGAAGACCGGGCGCTTGTAGATCTGCTCCGTCAGGTAGCGTTCATGTTCCGTCTGCAGATCGCAGCCCCAGTAGACCTTGTTTTCGAATTTGTCGTTGTGCTTCTCCAGGATCTCCACCGCTTCCGTATAGGTCACGTGTCCGAAATCCGAATTCGCCACATGATTCAGCCGCTCGATCAGGCCCTTGTCGATAAACTGGTTGAAAAACGCCATTTCTTCGGGCGCCTTCTCCAGGACGTAACGGATAATATATTTGATCATATCTTCCGCTACCTTCATGTTGTCGTTCAGATCGGCGAACGCCATCTCCGGCTCGATCATCCAGAACTCCGCCGCGTGCCTCGTGGTATTGGACTGCTCCGCGCGGAACGTCGGACCGAACGTGTAAACGTCCCGGAAAGCGAAAATAAACGGTTCCACGTTCAGCTGGCCGCTGACGGTCAGGTTCGTGGATTTCCGGAAAAAGTCCTGCGAATAATCGACGGCGCCTTCTTCCGTCCTGGGCAGTTCCTCAAGCGGAAGGGTCGTCACCTGGAACATTTCGCCGGCGCCTTCCGCATCGCTCCCGGTAATGATCGGCGTGTGGACGTAGACGAACCCGCGCTCCGCGAAGAAGCTGTGGATCGCGATCGCGACAAGGCTGCGGACGCGGAAGACCGCCTGGAACGTATTGGTCCTCACCCGCATGTGCGGCATGGTGCGCAGGAACTCGAACGTATGGCGTTTTCTCTGGATCGGGTAATCCGGACCGGAAACCCCTTCCACTTCGACGGACAGCGCCTGCATTTCAAACGGCTGCTTCGCCTGCGGCGTCAGCACGATCCGGCCCGTCGCCAGGACGGCCGCACCGTCGTTCAATGCCGCGATCCCGGCAAAGTTCTCTGTCTCCTGTGAATAAACGACCTGCAGCGTCTGGAAGCAGGAACCGTCGTTGATGACCAGGAATCCGATATTTTTGGAATCCCGGTTGGATTTTACCCAGCCTCCCACGGTAACGGTCCGGCCGTCATACTGCTCCGGCGCCGCATAAAGTTCCCTGACTGTGATCAACGCGTTGTTTTCTCTCATATGAAACTCCCCTTATTTCGCGGCCGGCTCGCTGATGATCGCGTTGTCGACCAGGAAATCCATGACCTTCTGGCTCAGCAGGTCCTCGATCATTGCCTTCTCGTCGACGGTGCTGCGGTAATCTTCGACGCTCAGTCCGTAGGATTCCGCAAATTCCTTCATCTTTTCCTCGAGCTCTTCTTTCGCCAGCTCCAGTCCTTCAGATTCCGCGATCGCCCTCATGACCAGCTGCTGCTTCGCGTATTCGGACGCAGTGTCGCTGATGTACTGCTCTGCGTCTTCCGCGCCGAAGAAAGAGGTCACGAAAGAGTTCAGATCCATGCCGTACATGGAAGCGTAGGAGTTATAGAAACCGGTCAGCATATCGCCCAGACGGCTGAGCAAGTCCGCGGGCAGTTCCTCCGCATAAGTACTGTTTTCCAGCAGATATTCCATGATCTGGTTCTGCATGTCGGTTTTATAATTGGTCTCGTTCTGGTCGTTCAGGAAACCTTCGACGTAGTCTTTCAGCTTGTCGACGGTATCGACGGCGTTGCCGTCGCTGTCCGTGATCCCCAGATCCGCCGCGAAAGCATCGTTCAGTTCGGCTTTTTTGTCTTCGCTGATCTTATTGATCTTTACTTCAAAAACGACGGCCTGTCCCGCAAGGTCCGCATTCCCGTAATTTTCCGGGAACGTCAGGTCCAGATTTACGGTCTCGCCCTTTTTATGACCGATCAGGCCGTCTTCAAAGCCGTCGATAAACCGGCCGGAGCCGATCTTTAAGTCAAATCCTTCCGCCGTGCCGCCGTCAAACGCCACGCCGTCCTTTGTCCCTTGATAATCGATATTGACCGTATCGCCTTCCTGTACGGTATCGCGGTCTTTGACTTCCGCCAGTTCCCCGCGCAGCTCCAGGACCTGTTCGATCTCTTCCATGACCTGTTCGGCCGTCGCCTTTTCCAGTTTCGCTTCAACCGGAATTCCTTTGTATTCCGCAGGTGTAACATAATCGGAAACCTTCAGGTTTGCCGCATAGGCGCTGTCCGGATAGTTGACCGGGGCAGGCGCCTGCTCTGCCTGGGCTTCGGTCTCGGTCTGGATCGTTTCCGCCTCGGCCGCGCTGTCAGCCTTCTTATCTTTGTCGCCGCAGGCTGTAAGGCTCACCGCCAGAAGGCCTGCCGCCAGGATGATCGATACTGTTTTCTGGATTTTTTTCATTGTTTCTTCCTCTCTTCCGCGGTCCGGTCCGGTTTCTGCCGGCCGTCCCGCCCTATGATCTTTTGCACTCCTAAGTTTACCATAATCACCCCTGTTTTCAACTGAACGTCCTTGATTTTGCGCGGATTTCACAAACATTTCACATTGCCAGGGCTGTCTTTCTCTGCTACAATAGTATGGCTTGTATTAAAGAGTTCATTACTGATCACAGGAGGTTTCCTTTGAGCAAACTGACTATTATCCTGCTTGTTATTCTCGTTATCCTGATCGCGGCCGTCGTCGCGCTCTACTTCTACGGCAAACGCGTCGAGAAAAAACAGGCCGCGGCCCAGGAGCAGATCGAAGCGGCCAAACAATACGCCTCGATCCTGGTCATCGACAAAAAGAAGATGAAGTTAAAAGACGCGGATCTTCCGCAGGTCGTCATGCAGAATGCCAACTGGTGGTATCGCAGGGCGAAAGTACCGGTCGTCAAAGCCAAGGTGGGTCCCCAAATCGTCACCCTGATCTGCGACGACAAGATCTTCGACTCCATTCCGCTGAAAAAGACCGTTAAGGCCGGCATCAGCGGCATCTATATCACGGAGATCAAAGGTGTCCGCGGCGGCCATGTGGAAACGGAAAAGAAGCCGAAGAACATCTTTGCCCGCGCAGTGGACAAGCTTCAGGAGATCGGCGGCGCCAAGCCGGTGAAATAAACACGCTGCAATTTTAAAAAGCTCCCGGGCGTACGCCCGGGGGCTTTTTTTTGTTCTGCCGTATCAGTCTCCGTCCGTTCAGAACAGTCCGCCGATCGAAAGGAACAGCGGCGCGAACACCAGGGAAACGACCGTCATCAGTTTGATCAGGATGTTCAGGGACGGTCCGGAAGTATCTTTGAAAGGATCTCCGACGGTATCGCCGACGACGGCCGCCTTGTGCGCCTCGCTGCCTTTGCCGCCGTGATTCCCGTCTTCAATATACTTCTTCGCGTTATCCCACGCGCCGCCGGCGTTGGACATGAAGATCGCGAGCATGACGCCGCTGACCAGCGAACCGGCCAGGAGGCCGCCCAGCGCCGAAGGGCCGAGGACGACGCCGACCGCCAGGGGGCTTAAGACAGCCATAATGCCCGGAACCATCATTTCCTTCAGGGCCGCCTGGGTCGAGATTGCAACGCAGGACTTGTAATCGGGCTTCGCTTTGCCTTCCATGATCCCCGGGATGCTCTTAAACTGTCTGCGGACTTCCTCGATCATCTGGTATGCCGCCTTGGATACGGACTGCATGGTCATGGCCGAGAACAAAAACGGCAGCATGCCGCCGATGAAGATGCCGATAATGACCCGGTAATCCAGGATATCGATGCTGGAAAGCTTCACGGCTTCCGCATAGGAAACGAAGAGCGCCAGAGCCGTCAGCGCCGCGGAACCGATCGCGAAGCCCTTGCCCATCGCCGCCGTCGTGTTGCCGACCGCGTCCAGCTTATCCGTGATCTTACGGACGCCTTCTTCCAGTCCGGACATTTCGGCGATACCGCCGGCGTTGTCGGCGATCGGTCCGTACGCGTCTACCGCGACGGTGATGCCGGTCGTGGAAAGCATGCCGACCGCCGCCAGCGCGATACCGTACAGGCCGCAGAATTTATATGCCGCAAAGATGCCGACGCAGATCAGGAGGATCGGGACCGCGGTGGATTTCATGCCGACCGCGAGGCCGCTGATGATCGTCGTAGCGGCGCCGGTCTCGGACTCTTCCGCGATCTCCTTGACCGGGCCGTAATCGCCCGAAGTGTAATATTCCGTAATGATGCCGATCAGCAGTCCGACCGCAAGACCTGCGATGATCGCGATGGCCGCGTTGAAATCGCCGAACAGGATCTTACTGAACAGGACGGAGACCAGCAGCACCACGCCGCTCGCTACATACGTCCCGAGCTTTAAGGCCGAGTGCGGATTGCTGTTCTCGTCGCCCTTTACAAAGAAAGTGCCGACCATGCAGGCGACCAGCCCGAGACCGGCCACCAGCAGCGGATACAGCGCGCCGCTTGCCTGGTAATAAACGATGCCCAGCGTCAGCGCCGATACCAGCGCGCCGACGTAGGATTCGAACAGGTCCGCGCCCATACCGGCCACGTCGCCGACGTTGTCGCCGACGTTATCCGCGATGACCGCGGGGTTGCGGGGATCGTCTTCCGGAATGCCGGCTTCGACCTTACCGACAAGGTCCGCGCCGACGTCGGCCGCTTTGGTATAGATCCCGCCGCCGACACGGGCAAACAGGGCGATGGAAGAAGCGCCGAGGCTGAAGCCCGAAAGGACGTCGATATTTTTGGTAACCGCGTAGATCGCGCTTACACCCAGCACGCCGAACCCGGCCACGCACATGCCCATGACGCTGCCGCCGGAAAACGCCACCGACAGAGCCTTGTTCATGCCGGATACCCGCGCCGCGTTGGTCGTCCTTACATTTGCCTGGACAGCCACGCTCATTCCGAAATAACCGGCCAGCGTCGAGAAAACGGCGCCGATAACGAAGCAGACCGCCGTGACCCAGTTGCCGATCCCCAGTCCGATCAGGACAAACAGGACCGCTACGAAGATGACCAGGATCCTGTATTCGGACATCAGGAACGCATGCGCGCCTTCATTGATGGCCTGCGCGATCTCTTCCATCCTGTCCGTTCCGGTATCTTCCTTGATGACGTTTGCTGCTTTCAGCGCCGCGAACAGAAGTGCTGCTGCCCCCAGAAAAGGGATGACCCATACTACTCCGCTCATTTTTCCCTCCAATCAGTTGCGCGTTTGTCACAGATTCACAATGAATCTGCGAAAAACGCGCTTTTTTTTATTATATATCGCTGAAGAGAAGTGTTTCTACCCCTTTTTTTGTCTTTCTGCATGTTGCACGCCAAAATATGCAATTTTACCTGCAGAAAAAAAGAGGCGGCACCGCATCCGGCCGCTTCAGGCCGGCGCGCATTCAGATCCTGTGCTTCCGAAGCTGGGACAGGATGGCTTTTTCCTGATTATCGATATGCGTACGGGAGGGTGCGGTTGCCTTGGCTACGTTCCCAGTAATGACAGCCTGGAGGATGGCCCTGTGTTCCCGGACCAGCCGGTCATAGTGGAAATCGTCCTTGATATATTCGAACAGGTAACGGTAGATCTGGTCCGCCAGTCCGCCGACCAGCTGCAGGAGCCTTTCGTTTCCCGCTTCTTCCGCGATAATATCGTGCAGTTCCACGTCAGCCCGCGCGA
>JAEEGL015286250.1_pt1 | contig 17089 bp, 12 predicted proteins | sample 9134231 | NCBI WGS metagenome assembly JAEEGL01 (sample SAMN16246548, study PRJNA631951) | gut metagenome | biome: gut microbiome; feature: rumen; material: fiber-attached | host: Bos | place: Iran: Karaj | collected 2018-10
AAAGATAAGCAAAAGACGAAATACGCCGGATCAGAAGCCTTCGGTTCTTCTCCGTATCCTCGATCTCCGCCAGGCGGTTGACGACCGCATCGTCTTCACGGATCAAGGAATCGATGCTGACGTGAAAAAGATCGGAAATCGCGACGATGCTTCTGAAATCCGGAAGAATGCGTCCGTTCTCCCACGCCGAAAGGCTCTGACGGCTTACGCCGAGCGCCTCCGCGCATTATTCCTGCGTCATGTTTCCTTCGATCCTGATCTGTCTGATCTTTTCGCCGATCGTCATATCGTCTCCCCCTTTTTGATGAGCTCCCGGATAGCCTCCTCCGCCGCGGTCACCTCGTCGTGGAATTCCGAGGCCGGGAGGCGCATGGCGCCGTGGCTCAGGATGATGATCTGCTCCAGCCCGTCGGAGGTGGCGACCCGCACCTTATGGCGTTTCCCCAGCTCCCGGGTGACCTTTTCGATATACATGTCGGCGGTCTCGGCCTCCTTGGTATAGACCACGGCGAGATCGCCGCAGCGCTCCACCGAGCCGGGATTTCCTTTGACTTTATAGGCGTCGAACACCACGATGACCGGAGAGGAAAGAAAGCCCTGGAAATTGCGCATCCGGTCGATGAAGACGCTTCTGGCGTGCTCCAGATTTTCCCTGGCAAGAGCGGCAAGCTCGTCCCAGGCGAAGATGATATTGTATCCGTCCACCAGGAGCCAGGTGGGGCCGCCCGGCACGGGAGAAGCCCGGAAGGCCGCTTCCCGCGCGGTCTCTGCGGGGCGCATGACCTTTTCCCGGTCGCGCTTCACCGGGCCGTAGGTGCGTTCGAAAATACGCAGGAGCTCCTCGTCCTGCTTGAGGGCGGCCACGTACCGCGCGGCGGAAAAGGCGCGCACGACTTCCTTTGCCTGTTCCTCCGGCTTCTTTTCCTTCCGGAAGATCGAAGGCAGGTGCATATATTTCTCCACTTCCGACCATTTGACGACGACCCCCGCTCCGTGGGAACAGAAAACGCTGTCGGGCGTATTCGCCACGTCGGCTTCCGGAGAATAACCGGATTCCCGGACGATCTTCTCCTGATCCCGCGCCGGGAAAAAGCCGGCGGTCTCCACCGTCATCCTGCCGCGGCCGCGGGTGTAGGCGGCGAGAGTCTCCCCGTAATCCCTCATCGTCTCCACCGGCGCTCGGCCCGTGACCGACGCCTCTTCCCCCTCCGTTTCGGGCGGGTCGAATTCCGCCCCCATCCGTTCCAGATCGGAAAGGAGCCTTCCTACCTTGTCCTGCGGCAGCTCGATCCTGTAAGCGTACCACGGTTCGAGCAGGATGCTTTCAGCCTTCATCAGTCCCTGTCTGACCGCACGGTACACAGCCTCCCGGAAGTCGCCCCCTTCGGTGTGCTTCAGATGCGCGCGGCCCGACATCAGGGTCACGTGCAGATCGGTGACCGGCGCGCCGGTCAGGACGCCGAGATGCGTCTTTTCCAGAAGATGCGTGAGGATCAGCCTCTGCCAGTTTCCGTCCAGATCGTCCTCCCGGCAGGCGGTGGAGACCGTGAAGCCGCTTCCGCGCGCCCCCGGCTCCAGGAGCAGATGCACTTCCGCATAATGCCGGAGCGGTTCGAAATGGCCCACGCCCTCCGCGGGCTTCCGGATCGTCTCCCGGTAGAGGATGCTTCCGCGGTCGAAGGTCACGGCGTATCCGAACCGGTCGGAAACCAGCCGGGCGACGACCTCCTGCTGCACTTTGCCCATCAGATGGACCCGCAGCTCCCGGAGCCTTTCGTTCCACTCCACCCGGAGCGCCGGTTCCTCTTCCTCCAGCCGCCGGAAATCCCGGACCGCGTCGTGCGGATCGATCCCCGCGGGAAGACCCACCCGGCAGGCAAGGACCGGCTCCAGCGTCGCCTCTTCCCCGTCGTCCTCCGCGCCGAGACCGAGGCCGGGGGTGGTGCGCGAAAGACCCGCCGCGGCCACCACGTCGCCGGGGCGCGCCTCCTCCACCGTGCGGAATTTCGCGCCGGAGTAACGCCGGAGCTGGGTGATCTTTTCCTCAAACCCGCGGCCCTTGATCACGTCCCGCACCCTGAGGACCCCGCCCGTGACCTTCAGGTGAGTCAGACGCAGATCGTTTTCATAGGAGATCTTGAACACGCGGGCGGCAAACGCCTCTCTCTCCGGCGCCGCAGGCGCGAATTTTTCCAGCTCCTTCAGGAATTCCTCCACGCCCAGGAGCCGGAGCGCCGCGCCGAAGCGGACCGGAAAGATCCGGCCTTCCCGCACGGCTTTCCGGAGGCTTTCCTCCGGGAGAGAGCCCCGCTCCAGATATTTCTCCAAAAGACGCTCGTCCCCCACGGCGATCTCCTCGTCGGGCGCGGAAAGATCCGCGCAGCCGGGATCGAGCTTTTTCCGGCATTCCTCCAGAAGCTCCGCGCGCGAGGGAGCGGGCAGATCGCATTTGTTGACAAAGAGAAAGGTCGGGATCCCGTGCCGTCTGAGAAGGCGCCAGACCGTTTCGGTGTGGCTCTGTACGCCGGCGGTCGCGCTGATCACCAGGATCGCCGCGTCCAGAACGTCCAGCGTCCGCTCCATTTCGGGGGAAAAGTCCACGTGTCCGGGCGTGTCCAAAAGCGTGACCTCGAGCCCCGGCAGAGAGAAGACCGCCTCCTTGGAAAAGATGGTGATCCCGCGCTCCCGCTCCAGAGCGAAGTTGTCGAGGAAGGCGTCGCCGTGATCGACCCTGCCCATGGCGCGCAGTTCCCCCGCGGTATAGAGCATGGCCTCCGACAGGGTGGTCTTGCCCGCATCCACGTGCGCCAGTATGCCGATCACCGTTTTTCTCATACGATCCCTCCGCGCCTTTCCCCGGCGCCGTTTCCCTTTTCCGGCGCCGGTCCTTTCCTTCATTTTACCACATGCGGACGGTCTTTGCAACGCGGTTGCCAAACCGGGCGGAAAATGATATAATTCAGAAAGAAAGAAAAAAACAAGGAGGATCTCAAGATGGCGAATCAATCTCTCTGGTCCAACGGGCTTTCCTTCTCCTCGATCTACGAAAACCCGGTCTATCTGCCCGACGGATCGGTCAGGCTGACCTTCCCCGCCTGCGGCGCGGAAAAGGTGCAGATCAAGGGCATGTCCGGCTACACCGGGCTGGAGGACAGGGTCTACGACTTTGAAAAGCAGGAAGACGGCAGCTTCGTCCTGATCCTGACCGGCATCCGTCCCGGCACGCATTACGTGGTCTTCCTTGCCGACGGGATCGAGACCGTCAACCCCACCATGCCTCTGTACTGGGTCCTGAACAAGGCGGTCAACTCCCTGGACGTGCCGGATCCCGGCTACGATTTCTACGACATCCGGGATGTTCCCCACGGGCAGGTGCGCAAGGTCTACTACAAGAGCGGATTCACCGGCAAATTCCGCTGTCTCACGGTGTATACGCCGCCCTCCTACGAAACGGATTTTGCAAAAAGATACCCCGTGCTCTATCTCCAGCACGGTTCGTCCGAAAACCAGACCGGCTGGGTGGAGCAGGGCAAGATCAATTTCATCGCCGACAACCTGCTCGCCGGGGGCGAAGCGGAGGAAATGATCATCGTGAACGATTACGGCTACGCCTTCCCCGCGGGCGAGGAGGCCGATCCCGACATGATGAAGCTGCATTTCCAGAACAAGTTCCCCGATCTTCTGGTGAACGAAACGGTCCCCTTCGTGGAAAAGACCTTCCGTGTGATCGCCGATCCCGATCACCGTGCCCTGACCGGCCTTTCCATGGGCGGGATGCAGACCTGCCAGACGGTCCTGAAATACCCCGGCGTTTTTGCCTACGTGGGGATCATGTCCGCCGGCGTGCGCAACCGCCGCTTCGTTCAGGAGGAGCCAAAGGCGGCCGACGAGGCTCTTTTCAGGAAGACCGTCAAAGAGGTCCTGATCTCAGGAGGCGAGCTGGAGCTTGCGCCGAAGGGCTTCGTGGACATCCCGGACAGCGTGGAGTTCTTCTCCTCCCGCGGCATCCCGACCTTTGTGGTGAAAAGCGAAGGCGCCCACGAATGGCAGGCCTGGCGCGTCGCGGCCCGGAAGTGGCTTCCCAGGCTCTTCCGGAAATGAGGTCCGGACAGACCGTCCTCTGTTCCGCGGACAGACTGCCTTGCAAAAGAAATCCCCGGAGGGTCTTTCCTCCGGGGATTTCTTTTCATTTTTTCTCTTCGAGATACAGCGCGTCGTCCCAGTAATCGTCTTTTTTCATCTTGATCCAGTCGGGCCGGAGGATGGAGACCAGACGGTTTCCCTCCACCACGGTCTCTTCTCTTTTCGCGTACCCGAGATCGAGGAGCTTGTTCGCCGCACGGCGGAAGTTTTCCTCGTCTTCCCCCGTATACTGCTTCAATCTGGCGGCGGTTTCCGGCAGCGTCATTTCCTTTTCGTTCTTTTCCAGCTCCCGGTCCTTGAGATAGGACAGGACGAGATCGATATACGGCATGTCCGGATCGACTTTCTTTTCTTCCTCCGGGATCTCGATACACCAGCTGGCCGCGCTTTTCAGGATGCTCGACATCGCAAGCCTGACTCCGTAAACGCCCACTTCCTTGTGGCAGCGCTGGCGGATGAAATTCACCACCGAGCTGAAATGCCCGTCGCCGGTGAAAATGATGAAGCAATCCACGTCCCGGTCGGACACCGCATGCTGATAAATATGATCCAGAACGATGAAATCCGTGAAGTCCTTTTTATAATAGCTTGACGTGTTTTTCGTTTCAATCACCATATTGGTCACTTCACGGATGCGGGGGATCTCGGCCTGCAGATTCGGGTGAGAATAATCGGCGAAGAAATAAATATCCTTGATCTCGTATTTTTGGGAGACCTCTTCCCGCCAGGCCATCAGATTCGGTTTCTGGTGGTGGAGCTTGGTCATGGAAATATACCAGTGCTCGTAATCGACGAAGAGAAGCGCGAGCGGCTTGCGGTTTCTCTTTCTGAACAGCTCTATGTTCCTTTCCTCCTTTCTTTCTTTTTTCGCCGTTTTCATTATACTCCCGCCCGGGGAAATTGTCAAACCAAAAAGGCGCCCGCCCTTGATATTTTCCCTGCGTTATGATAGAATAGGCGCGGACACAGGGTCCAGAAAAAGAAAGGACTTTTATCATATGCCGAAAAACAAGCTTTTCACCTCCGAATCGGTGACCGAAGGGCATCCGGACAAGGTCTGCGATCAGATCTCCGACGCCGTTCTGGACGATATCCTCGCCCACGACAGATACGCCCGCGTAGCCTGCGAAACCGTCACCACCACGGGGATGGTCCTGGTGATGGGCGAGATCTCCACCGACTGGTACTGCGATATCCCCGCCGTGGTCCGCAGGACCCTCCGGGAGATCGGATACGAGCGCGGAACCGGCGGCTTCGACGGGGATACCTGTTCGGTCCTGACCGCCATCGACGAGCAGTCTCCCGACATCGCCCTGGGCGTGGACCGTTCCTTTGAATTCAAAGCCTCCGGCACGGATAAATACGATCTGATCGGCGCGGGCGATCAGGGGATCATGTTCGGCTACGCCTGCCGCGAGACCCCTTCCTACATGCCCGCCGCCATCGCTTTCTCCCACCGGATGATGCGCAGGCTTGCCGAGGTGCGGAAAAGCGGAAAGCTTCCCTTCCTCCGTCCCGACGGAAAGGGACAGGTGACGGTCCGTTACGACGAAAACGGTATCCCCGCGGAGATCCCCACCGTCATCCTTTCCACCCAGCACGCCGAGGACGTTTCGATCGAGGCCCTGCGCGAGGCCGTGATCGAAGAGGTGGTCAAGGCTTCCCTTCCCGCGTCCCTTCTGAAAAACACCCGATACCTGATCAATCCCACCGGACGGTTCGTGGTCGGCGGCCCGCAGGGCGACAGCGGCCTGACCGGACGGAAGATCATCGTGGACACCTACGGCGGCTACGGCCGTCACGGCGGCGGCTGCTTCTCCGGCAAGGATCCGACAAAGGTGGACCGTTCCGCATCTTACATGGCCCGTTACGCCGCGAAGAATCTGGTGGCGGCCGGGCTCTGCGACGCCTGCGAGCTGGAGATCGCCTACGCCATCGGCGTGGCGAAGCCGGTCTCGATCTCGGCGGAATGCTTCGGCACCGAAAAGGTCCCGGTGGAAAAGATCGAAAAGCTGCTTGCCGAAAAGGTGGATTTCCGCCCTGCGCATATCATCGAGGAGCTGGATCTCCGCCGGCCGATCTACCGGCAGACCGCCGCTTACGGCCATTTCGGCCGGGACGATCTGGATCTCCCGTGGGAAAAGCTCGATCTCGCCGAGCGGTTCCTCTGACCTTCCGGAGGCGGGAAACACATCACATTTCATCGTGACTTTGCGGAGCCTCCCGGCCCCCGCAAGGTCACGACTTTTCTGAATCTCAAGAAGAAAGCGAGCACGACATGGACGAAATCAAAACCCTTTCCCGCGAATTCTCCCTGAAGCCCGGGCACGTCGAAAACATCATCTCTTTGCTGGACGGCGGTTCCACCGTCCCTTTCATCGCCCGCTACCGGAAGGAAATGACCGGATCGGTGGACGATCAGGTGCTGCGCGCCCTTTCCGAGCGGCTGGAATACCTCCGGAACCTTGCCAAACGCAAGGAGGAGATCCTCTCTTCCATCCGGGAACAGGGGAAGCTGATCCCCGAACTGGAGGATGCGCTGGACAAGGCGGCAACTCTGGCCGCCGAGGAGGACCTTTACCGTCCCTATAAGCCGAAACGCCGCACCCGCGCCACCGTCGCGGCGGAGCGCGGTCTCGTTCCTCTGGCCGAGCGGATCCTGACGGAAAAGAATATCGCGCTCTCCGAAGCGGCGCGGGACTTTGTCGACCCCGAAAAGGGCGTGAATTCGGTCGAAGAGGCGCTTGCCGGCGCGCACGACGTGATCGCCGAAAGGATCTCCGACGACGCCGAATCCCGGCGGGTCCTGCGCGAAGACGCGCACCGTTCCGCCCTTCTCACGGTCAAAGCCGCAAAGGAAGAGGATTCGGTCTACCGGGGCTATTACGATTTTTCCGAGGCGTGGCGCACCCTTCCCTCCCACCGGATCCTCGCAGTCAACCGCGGGGAAAAGGAGGGATTCCTGAAGGCGTCGATCCAAGCCGACGTCGTCCGCGCCAAAGGGTTCCTGAAAAGCCGCTTCGCCGCGGGCTCCGGCGAAAGGGCCGCCTTTCTCGCCGGCTGCGCGGAGGACGCCTACGACCGGCTGATCGCTCCGTCGCTGGAGCGCGAGCTCCGGCAGGAGCTGACCGACCGCGCCGACGCCCAGGCCATCTCGGTCTTCGCCGCCAATCTCCGCCAGCTTCTTCTGGTGCCGCCCATCAAGGGCAAGACGGTGCTCGCCATCGACCCGGGCATGCGCACCGGATGCAAGATCGCAGTGGTGGATCCCACCGGGAAGCTTCTCAAAACCGACGTCTTCTACCCCACTCCGCCTTATAACAGGATCGCGGAAAGCGAGGCGCTGCTCTTCCGTCTGCTTCGCGACTACCGCGTGGACGCCATCGCCTGCGGCAACGGAACAGCCTCCAAAGAGAGCGAGATCTTTCTGGCAAACGCCTTGAAAAAGTTCGGCGACCCGAAGCTCGGGTATATGATGGTCAGCGAAGCGGGCGCTTCGGTCTATTCGGCCTCCAAACTGGCCGCTGCCGAGTTCCCCGATTTCGACGTATCGCTCCGCAGCGCCGTCTCCATCGGCCGGCGGATGCAGGACCCTCTGGCCGAGCTGGTCAAGATCGACCCCCGCTCCATCGGCGTGGGGCAGTATCAGCACGACCTCCCCCCGGCGGAGCTCGCACGCGCTCTGGACGCGGTGGTGGAGGACTGCGTCAACGCGGTGGGCGTGGACGTGAACACCGCCTCCAGGGAGCTTCTTGCCCGCGTTTCGGGGCTCAACGCCGCCTCCGCGCAGGCTATCGTGAAATACCGGGACGAAAACGGCCCCTTCCCCTCCCGCGCAGCCCTGAAAAAGGTGCCCCGCATGGGAGAGAAGACCTTCGAGCAGGCGGCCGGCTTCCTGCGCGTGCCCGGCGGAAAGGAGCTTCTGGACAACACCGGCGTCCATCCCGAATCCTACGCGGGATGCAAGGCGCTTCTGAAGCTTCTGGGGACCGGCGCCGCGACCGAGACCGAAAGGCTCGCGCTTCCCCTGCTTGTCAAGACCTACGGCGAGGAAAGGGCGGCCGCGGCCGCAGGCCTCGGCGTCCCCACGCTCCGCGATATCGTAAAGGAACTGATCAAGCCCGGACGCGATCTGCGCGACGAGCTGCCTCCCCCGCTGCTCCGGCGCGACGTGATGGAGCTTTCGGATCTGACTCCGGGCATGAAGATCACCGGGACGGTGCGCAACGTCACCGATTTCGGCGCTTTCGTGGACATCGGCGTGCATCAGGACGGTCTGGTCCACGTATCCGAATGCGCCGACCGGTTCGTGCGTCATCCCTCCGAGGTGCTGAAGGTCGGCGACGTGCGGGAATTCCGCGTGATCTCGGTGGACGCGGTCAAAAAGCGCATCGGGCTTTCGCTGAAAAGCGAGAAAAAGCCCTCCTGATCCATCGTCCTTCAGGCCGCGCTTCCGAGAAAGACCCGCCTGAGAAGGCCGCGGAACACGTCGAAAAAGCCTTCGGCCTCCACCGCCGACGCCGCGGTGAACCGGCGCTCCAGAAGGAGCTCCTCCCCCGCGTAACAGCGGAGCGTCCCGACGGTTTCCCCTTCCGCGACCGGAGCGGGAAGCGAATCCGGCAGATCGGTCTCGTACCGGAGGCGCGCGGCCTTGTCTTTCGGCAGCAGGATCTTTCCGCCGCCCTCCAGCGCGATGGGCACCTCTTCTTCCTTCCCGTTGATCACCGGAAGAGCGGACGGCAGTTCCCCGTCCTTTTCGGCAAGATCCACCGTCCGGTAGCCCGCGAATCCGTAATTCAGAAGAGAAGCCGCCGCCTCGAACCGGAGAGCCGAGGTCTCGCCGCCCAGGACCACCGCGACGAGCGAGGTGCCCTCCCGTTCCGCAGTGGCGCTGAGACAATAACGCGCCTCCTGCGTGAAGCCGGTCTTCAGACCGGTGGCCCCGTCGTAGGTGCGGAGCAGCTTGTTCGTATTCACCAGCTCCAGCTTTCCGTCCCGGATCGAGCCGGTCCGGATGGTGGTGAGTCCGGTGATCCATTTGTGCTTGAGAAGCTCCCGGGACATCACCGCGATGTCGTACGCCGAGGTGAGATGTCCCTCGGCGGGAAGACCCGTGCAGTTTTCAAAGTGCGTGTCCAGCATCCCGAGATACGCCGCCTTGTCGTTCATGCGCTCCACGAAGTTCTCCTCGCTCCCCGCGGTGAATTCGGCGAGCGCAACCGCCGCGTCGTTGGCCGACACCACGGCCACGGTCTTCAAAAGCTCTTCCACGGTGAATTTCTCCCCGGGCTCCAGCCAGATCTGAGAGCCGCCCATGCCTGCGGCGCGTTCGCTCGCCGTGACCGTATCCTCCTTCCGGTACTGCCCGGCGTCCAGCGCCTCCGCGACCAGGAGCATGGTCATGATCTTGGTCACGCTTGCCGGCGCAAAGCGGTCGTGCGCCCTGTACGCGGCGATCGTCTCCCCCGTCTCCCCTTCGGTGAGGATATAGGCGCGGGCGGCGTTTTCCGGTATCGAGGGCGGCGCGGCGGAAACGGCGCCGCCCGTGAAAAGCGCCGCGATCAGGACAAAAAGAAACAGCTTTTTCATACTCGATCCCTTCTTTCCGGGATAGCATACGAAAAAGCCGTGTGCGTTATGCCTTTCGGGCGGCCTTCGGCCGCTTTCGCCTTACTTCACTTCGAAGGCGCGGAACTTTTCGATGGTTTCCTCCGCGTTTTCCCCCTGAACCTCCATGCGGATGTTGTTCGCGAGATCCAGTGAAAACACGCCCATAATGGACTTTCCGTCCACGATATACCGGCCCGAGATCAGATAGATCTCGCAGGGGCTTGTAACCGCGATATTGACGAAGTTTTTCACGTCATCGATGGAAACCAGTCGGATGATCATGTCTTTCATGTTTCAATCCCCTTTCTTTTTTTGGGTGAGTGTAGTATACTATACTTTCAGGGCATTCTCAATGGTCAATTCTCTGTTTTTAACAAAACTAACTTCTTATTTTTGTGCATATCATCTAATTCGGAGGTCGTATGGCAAGGATCGCGTTCATCACGCTGGGGTGCAAAACCAATCAGTTCGAGACCCAGGCGATGGAGCTTCTCGCGCGTGAAGCCGGGCACGAGGTCGTTCCGTCCGATGAAAAGGCGGATATCTACGTCGTCAATTCCTGCGCCGTGACCTCCAACGCGGGCAAAAAAAGCCGTCAGGAAATGCGCGCCGCGAGGAAGCGCAATCCCGACGCCGTGATCGCGGCGTGCGGCTGCTATTCCCTTCTTGCGGCCGAGGAGCTTCTCAAAAGCGGCGACGCCGATCTCGCCGGCGGCAACCGGGATCACAAGACTTTTCTCAACGCCTGCTTCGCGTATCGCAGGGGCGAGCCGGGCTTTCTGCCCACCGACGAAAAAGCGCCTTTTGAAAGGCTTCCCGCCGGTCATCCCGCGGGCCGGACGCGCTCGCTTCTCAAAATCGAGGACGGCTGCTCCAATTTCTGCGCCTACTGCGTCATCCCCTATCTCCGGGGACGGGTGCGTTCCGAGGATCCGGCTTTTCTGGAATCCGAGGTGCGGCGGCTCGTGCGCGGCGGCGCGCGGGAAATCGTTCTGACCGGCATCGAGATCGCTTCCTACGGCGAGGATCTGCCCGGAAAGCCGACGCTCGGCGCGCTTCTGGAAAGGCTGGCGCCCGCGGCGGGAGAAGCAAGGCTCCGTCTCGGCTCTCTGGAGCCACGGATCGTCACGGAGGATTTCTGCCGGAGGCTCGCGGGTTTTTCCTCCCTCTGCCCGCATTTTCACCTTTCTCTGCAGTCCGGCTCCGACACGGTCCTGAAGCGGATGGGCCGGAAATACGATACCGCGCTTTTCCGCCGGTCTGCGGCGCTTTTGCGCGCTTACTTCCCCGATGCGGCGATCACCACCGACATCATCGCCGGATTCCCCGGAGAAACCGAAGAGGAATTCGGGGAGACCCTGGACTTCTGCCGGGAAATCCGCTTCGACCGGGTCCACGCTTTCCCCTACTCCATGCGCGAAGGGACCCGCGCCGCGCGCATGCCGGATCAGGTGCCGCGCCGCGTCAAGGAGGAGCGGGTCGGGATCCTCTCCGCTCTGGCGTCGGAAATCGCGGAGGAAAAGCTCCGGGCTTCGATCGGCAAAGAAGTCACGGTCCTGTTCGAAACCGAGGAAAACGGCGTCTCCAGCGGATATACCGCCGATTATCATCCTTTTTCGACCCGAACGCCCGGCCTTTCCGGAAAGCTTCTGAAGGCCGTCGTCCGGGAGGCGCGGGACGGAACGCTCCTGGGCGAGCTTCTTTCCCCCGCGGAAGACGAATAAATGAGAGAAACCCGTCCATCATCCATTGAAAGGAGACGACCTGTCATGAAAAAAGCGATCGCGGTCCTTCTCGTTCTTCTGATCCTCCTTTTCCCCGCCTGCGGCCGCAGATCCGGCGCGGGGCGGGACGCGGAATCCGCAAGATCCGGCGAGATCGCCTCCGAAACGCGGAAGGAGAGCGAATCCTCCTCCGGCGAAAAGCAGACCGGTGACGGACCGACGACGCTTCCCCCGGCGCCGGAGTCCGAGGGGAACGCGCCCGGGGAGAGCGAAAAGGAAAGCGTCCCCGCCGGCGACGGAGCGGGGATCACCCTGTCCATCCGGGAGGACGCCGCGCTTAAGCTTCTGACCGGATCCCTTCCGGCCGATTCGCCTTACAGGATCGACGAGCTGCACTTTACGGAACCGAACGGCGTCTCGATCACCGGCGATCTTTATCCGAAAAAGCTTTCGGACTCCTATCATCTCGGGCTTTCGGCTTTCCTGCCCGAAACGCTGCCTTTTTCGACCACGGCCACCTTCACCTATACGCCGGAGACCGGCATCGTACTGACACCGGCCTCGCTTTCGGTGATGTCACTGACGCTTTCCATGGATTTTCTGCCGGCTTCGCTCTTCAAGCCCTTTGCCGATTCCCTGAACAAGGAGCTTCAGAAGCTCCCGGTCAAGGTGACCTCCATCACGGTGGAGGGGAACGCCCTGGTGCTTATGGGGTGACGGTCAGCCGGTGCAGCGCCCGGGTCGCCGCCAGATATTCCGCGGCGCGGTTTTCCCGGAAATCCTTCCGGGAATAGACTACCCGGTCGAATTCCAGTCCCTTGGCGTAAAGCACCGGTGCGATCAGGAACCGGCCCTTCACGGTCTTGTCCCTGGCGTCCACCAGCTCCGCGCCGAGCTTCTTTCCGTACCCGAGATAGAGCGCGCGGCTCTCCTCCGCGCTGCGGGTCACGGCCAGCAGTCTTTCCCCGTCTTTCATGTCCCGAAGGATCTCCTCCAGAACCAGGGGAAGATCCTTTTTGCTTTCCTCCACCTCGCGCCCGTCGCGGGCAAAGATCTCGTAATCGGCTCCGATCAGACCGCGGGCAAACCGGGCGACGGGGGTCACGGAGCGGAAGCTGCGGGTAAAGCGGACCGCATCGGCCCGGTAGATCTCTTTCAGTTCCTCCTCGGTGGAGGAAATCCCCGGCAGGAGCGCCTGCGCGCCGTCGGCCAGCACCGTGAAGGAAGCGTAAGGATAAAGCTCGCGCAAGAGCTTATGGGCAAGCCGCGGCTGATCCTGCGCCTCGTCCACCAGGATCACCTTCGCGTCGTCGATCCCGCCTCTCCCCTCCCGGAAGAAGGCGAGGCGCGCCATGGCCAGAAGGTCCTCGTAATCGACCGCGCCGCGGGCGCAGTTTTTCCGGAAGACCTCTTTTTCCTCCGGGACAAGAAAAGTCTCGTAAAGCGCGAAAAGATCATGATCGAGAAGCGTCTCCGCCGCGCTCCGGAACCTGCCGGAAAGGCGGATGCGGGTAAGCTCCACCAGCTCGTCCATGGGGACGTGAAGCGCCTCTTCGGTTGCGGAAAGCTTTTTCCGGATCGGCTTTTCGGGATCGGCTTCGCCCACGGCGAAATAGGAGTCCACCGCGCTTTCCACCGCGTCGGCAAGCCTTTTGGCCCGAACCTTCGGCGGATAGTCCGTATCCTCCCGGAAGCGCTTGGAAAGCTCTTCCCCCGGAAAGACGACGTCGTCCAGGAAAACCACGTCGGGAAAGTCGTAGCTTTCGGCCTCCACAGCCTTTCGCATCGTCTCCTCAAAAGCGGGCGAAAGCTTCCGGACGGCCCGGCGTCTTCTCGCTTCGTCGCCCGCGAGCACCGCGTCGCAAAGGCCCTGCATCCCGTCGGACGCAAGTCCCGGCACCATGTCTTCCCACAGGGAGTCCACGTCGGCCCGTCTGGTTTCCCGCTCTCCCAGGGCGGGCAGGACCCCGGTCAGATAGGAGGAAAAGATCGCGCTCTGGGTCAGGATCAGGACCTCTTCCGGACGGAGGCGTTCCCGGTTTTCATAGAGCATCCAGGCGAGCCGGTGCATCCCGACCGAGGTCTTGCCGCAGCCCGCGGGCCCGGTGATCAGAAGATCCCTGCGCCACGGACGGCGGATGGCCGCGTTCTGCTCCCGCTGGATGGTGGAAACGATGGTTTTCAGGTGCAGATCGGCGTTTCCCGCCAGGGCTTCCCGCAGGATCCCGTCGCTGATCTCCAGATCGGTGTCGAGATAGTATGAAAGCTTCCCGTTTTCGATCACGTACTGTCTTTTCCGGGTGATCTCCCCTTCGATCCGGCCGAGCGGGGCGGTATAGCCGGCCTTTCCCGTCCCGCCTTCGTAATAGAGCGAAGCCACGGGGCTCCGCCAGTCGTAAACCAGGAATTCCCCGTCCTCCTCCAGAGTCGCTGTCCCCACGTAGATCTCGCTTTCCTCCCATTCGTCGCGAAAATCCACCCGTCCGAAATACGGCGCGTAGCGCATGCGCAGCAGTCTCTTTTCTTCCTCTTCCTCCATGTCGCGGCGGTTTTCCTCGTGCTCCATATGGGTCGCGTTCTGCAGGATCTCCACCATTTCGTCAAAGGTGTCGACCCCGGCGTTCCTGACGGTGCGCTTGACGTCCTCCCACATGGTCTGGCCGTCCTCGGCAAGACGCGCCTTTGCGTCGCCGATCCTCTCACGGCTCTCCGTCAGGCGCTTTTCGAGCAGCGCCTCGACTTTTTCGAGATACCTTTCCTCCGCCGCACGATCCTTCTGCATGCCCTCTCCTTTCCCGCGGGTCTTCCCGACCCCGCGCCTGTCGTCCCCGGTTCTCTCTTCTTCCGTTCTTCGCTTCCTTCCCGCTTTCCTCGGGGAGAAAGCAATCTCCTATGATAGGATATATCACATTCTTTCCGGAAAAACAAGACTTGACTTTTGGAAAATCCCGGCATCCCCCGCCTGCTGCGAAAAAAGAAAGCCGGAACCGAAAATGAGAATTAACAATTTGTTCATACTTTTGATACAGCTTTGAAACATCGGCGTGATATACTCTCCATGCGATCCGGGAAAACGGCCCCTTCTTTCCCGGAAATCCGGTCCGGAGGAGGCTTGCAGTCATGAAATATCCTGTCAGGATCGTCCCGGCCGTCCTGTGTCTTTTTCTGTTTCTGACGTTTCCCTCCTGCGGAGAGAAGCCGGGCGAAAAAGAGACGTCTCCGGATACCGCCGCGCCTGCGTCCGAACCCGACAGCAGGAGGTACGGGACAGAGTCCGAAAGCGAAACCGAACCGGAAACCGAACCTGCCGCAGCGAAGGATCGGATGAAAAAGCTGGTACGTGAGGAATCCGAAGCTTTACAAGCCGAGCTTCAGGCCGAAAAGGAGACCGATCCGATCTTCGACGAGACGCGCGAGCCGGATCCCGCGCAGAAGGCCGAGCTTCAGGAGCTGCGTCAAAAGAAGCGGGCTCTGGCATACGAGCTGGAGGAGATCGACGAATACGAGGATCCCGAAGGCTGGGACTCTCTCGCCCGGGAAATAGAAGCCCTGGATCTCCGGATCGAAGAGCTCGCGCTCCTGACGCTCCCCGCGGGCTACAGCCGCACGCGGGAGGACGCCAAAAAGGATTACGCCTCCTACGCCTATTTCCGCAAGCCGGGTCATCCCTTCTCCCACTTCATCAGCGCAGCCCACCGGGTCCTGATTTTCGATTCGATCGAGATCCTTGCAAGCAGAGCCTATCCCTATCTTCCCGACCTTGCGCCGACCGAAGCGGAGCAAGTCGCCTTTGCCGCGAAGGGGATCGGCCTGGAAGCCATCGGGGAAAACAGCTTCGCCGTCGTCATGGAGGTCACCGAGGTCTACTGGGGCGATCTTTCCGCCGGGGACCGCATTGCCTTTGCGGTGGGCGGCGAAGAGAACGCCGCATCCGTGCGGGACGCCGCAGGGTGGCTCCTTTTCGTCCGCAAGGGCGACGGTCAGGTCGAATCCGGAGGCGCGGAGCTGCCGCTTTTCCACGCCTGGTCTGAGCAGGGATACGAGATCCTGACGGACGGCAGTCTTCTTTCCTGCACGCGGCTCGGAGAATTCCACAAGCTGGACGGGCTTACGCCGGAGGAGGCGTGCCGGCTGGTGCTTCGCACCTTTCTGAAATACGGCGATCTCCGGGGCAAAGGCGCGAAGCTTGCGATCGAAAGCCCCGCCGGGTGATCCTGCGACAAAGGAGGACAAACGATGCGATACAAAATCTTGATCACGATCCTTTCGCTTTCCCTCTCGCTTCTTCTGCTTTCTTCCTGTACCGGGAAACCGGAAACGACCCCCGAAAGCGTCCTTCCGGGGGAAGAAAGCGGGACCCTTTCCCCAACCGGGGACGAAACGGGCGAGCCGGATCCCGCAGGGGAGCCGGAATCCGGGACCGAACCCGAAAGCGAAACCGAACCCGCCGCGGCGAAGGATCGGATGAAAAAGCTGGTGCGGGAGGAATCAGAGCTTTTGCAGGCCGAGCTTCAGGCCGAAAAGGAGACCGATCCGGTCTTCGACATGGACACGGCACCCGATCCCGAAAAAACCGCGCGGTTGGAGGAGGTCAAAAAGAGACTTGCGGAGCTCCGGGAAAGGCAGGATGAAAAAGGGCTGTACCCCGAAGAGGACCGCGAGGAAGCCGAGTCCCTGGCGCTTGAGGAGGAAACTCTGGAGCTTTCCATCCCCCTCCGGTCGGATATGCGCGCTCTGGCAGTCAGGAATTACCCCAAATACGCGTATTTCTATCAGGTGCTCTATTCGCTTCGCGGGGTAGATATTCCGGGCGGAGTCAGAAGTCCTTATCAGGATTATTACGATCTGGAGCGCAAAGCGTATTTCGTACATCCCATTGAATACCTCGGCAACCGGGGCATGAATCCCCAATCGATTCTGGATCTCGGGCCGGACGACGAAACGAACGTCATTTTCAGCGGCAGAGTGGTCGAGCGCGTGAAGGAAGAGAAGCAATCGAAAAGCGACGCGGACCAGGGCATCCTGATCCTGGAAGTCACCGAGGTCTTCTGGGGCGATCTGGAGGCGGGCGATCTGGTGGGATTCCGCTGCGGTCTCTATGAGGATGAGATCCCCGACGCCGAAAACTACCTTTTCTTCGTCTGGAGCACGGAAGAGACCTCCTACGACGGGAAAACGATCCCGCTTACAAGGGGATTCAGCTATTGTGTCTATGAGATCCGGGAGGACGGGACACTTTTCGCCGCTTCCTGTCTCCGGGACGCGAGCCGTCTGGACGGGCTCACTCCCGAAGAGGGCGTGAAGCTGGTGCTCCGCAACTATATGAAGTATTACAAAGCCCTGGATTCCGCAAAGCCTCTTTCGGTAGACTGACCTTCGGACCGGTCTCGTAAACGGGAAAAAGCGCGCGGCAAAAAGCCGCGCGCTTTACTCTGTTCTTTTTGAAAACTCAGATCTCAGCGAAGTACTTGATGGTGCGGACCATCTGGCTGGTGTAGGAGTTCTCGTTGTCGTACCAGGAAACGACCTGTACCTGGTAGGTGTCGTCGTCGATCTTGGAGACCATGGTCTGGGTGGCGTCAAACAGGGAGCCGTAACGGATGCCGATCACG
>JAEEGL015569528.1_pt1 | contig 17089 bp, 10 predicted proteins | sample 9134231 | NCBI WGS metagenome assembly JAEEGL01 (sample SAMN16246548, study PRJNA631951) | gut metagenome | biome: gut microbiome; feature: rumen; material: fiber-attached | host: Bos | place: Iran: Karaj | collected 2018-10
AGCCTCGCTACCGAACATATAACGCCAACCTGTAGTCACCGTCCACTGAGCAGCGGGATTGATGGCTGCGATACCCTTACCCATCTCTTCTACCAATGGCTGGATGTGGTCGCCAAGGATGAAGAAGTTGACGAAGTAAACAACCAACTGACCGAAGATAATGGCAAACTGGTTCCACGATACCAACATACCTCTTATATTAGAGGGAGCTACCTCACCGATATACATAGGACAGATGGCTGATGCCAGTCCTACACCAATACCACCGATGACACGATAGAAATTGAACATGATGAGCAGCGAGTAGGTGGGCTCGCCATACTTGAAGAACAGGAACTCGGGGTCCATAGAACCCAGTGCCGATACGAAGAACAGCAAGCCTGCAATAATCAGGGACTTCTTACGCCCGAGGCGTGTAGCCAACAGGCCCGACAGGGCTGAACCAATGATACAACCGATCAAGGCGCTGGCTGAAGTGAAACCGTGCCAGCCATCGGTATAAGCAAAATCCTTAGCCTCCATGAAGAAAGCCTGCAGACCCTTTTCTGCGCCAGAAATGACAGCTGTGTCGTAACCGAAGAGCAAACCGCCCAGTACGGCTACCATCACAATACTTATAAGGTAGGTCTTGCTACCGTTTTCTGTCTGTGTCATAATGGTCGCTCAATTACTTGATAGAGAACTTATAGGCAGCGTGGCTGAAATACTTCTCACCGGGCTTAAGAACGGGACTTGCCCACTCGGGATGGTTGGGGCTGTCGGGATATTTCTGGCTCTCCAGGCAAACGCTGACATGCTTCGGATATTTCAGACCGTGCTTGCGGATGATGTCGGCATCCTTGCCAACACCCTGGAAATTACCACTATAGACCTGTACACCAGGCTCGTTGGTGAACATCTCCATGAAGATACCAGTCTTGGGAGAATACAGAGATGCACATACCTGAGTGTCGTCGCCGGCAGTGTTCAGGCAGAAGTTATGATCATAACCGGTAGCGTTCTGTACCTGATCGTAGCTGGAGTTGATAGAGTCGCCAACAGCATGCGGGGTACGGAAGTCCATAGCGGTGCCCTCAACGTCGCGGATCTCGCCAGTGGGGATATACAACTTGTCAGATGCGGTGAACTTGTCGGCATTGACATAGAGCACCTGGTCGTAGGCGGCTTGTGTGAAGTCACCACTCAGGTTATAGTAGTTGTGATTGGTCTGGTTGATGATGGTCTCCTTGTCGGTAGTAGCCTCCCAAGTCATATCCAGTACATTGTCAGCTGTCACCTTGTAGGTCGTGATGGCTGTAACAGTGCCGGGGAAACCGTTCTCGCCGTCGGCAGCTACGATAGTCAGCTTCAGGATAGAGTCGCCAATCTGCTCAGCGTCATAAACCTGGTTCATCCAACCCGTGGTGCCACCACCATGCAGGCAGTTCGGACCGTCGTTCTGCTTGAGCTGATACTCGGTGTCGCCCAACTTGAACTGACCACCCTTGATGCGGTTGGCATAGCGGCCAACGCTGGAACCGTAGTCGCTGGGAGAGTTCAGCGTATCAGCATACTGTGCGATGTTGTCGAAACCTAATACGACATCAGTGGCTTTACCATCCTTGTCGGGAACGACGAGTGACACGATGCGACCACCATAGTTGGTGATGCATACCTCCATACCGTTTTGATTCTTCAACGTGTAGAGCTTGACGGGCTTCTCGTTGATCAGGGTGTCAAACTTGGCAGGGTCGAGACCCGAAACCGTCAGTGCCTTCTGCTCACCAGAAGCACATGCAGACAACAGGGCGGCAACGCCAAAGCCTGCGAGTACTGTCTTAAAGTTTCTCATTGTGTGATAATAGTTTTTAGGTACATAATAATTTTGGGTGTAAAATTACTAATTATTTTTTGAACCACAATGAAAAAACAATAAAAAAACAGCAGAAAGGTGTTAATTTACACTTTTCTGCTGTTATTTAACTTTTCTAAACACGCTAAGCGCTCAGAAATTACTCTACAGGGATGTCCTTGTTGACATTCTTGCTGCCGATAAGGGCGTAGTAGAACATGTAGGCTACGGCGAGGAAATAAACGAAGTAGCTGGGCATGTAGCCGAGGTAGTCAGCAAAGAAGTTCTGGATAACAGGTACAACGCCGCCACCGACAACCATCATCATAAAGAGACCACTGGCCTGAGCAGTGTACTTACCCAATCCTTCAGTGGCAAGATTGAAAATAGAAGCCCACATCACTGAGGTGCAGAGACCGCAAAGTACCAGCAGCAGAGCACTCAACGGAACGGTAGTCATCTCGACAGAACCCTCCAGAATCTTTACCAAAGGCATCGTGGTTGTCACACTCTTCGGTGTCAGGATAGCTGCCAGAATGAGCAGCATAGCAACGAAGGTGCAGAACAGCATCATCTGACGTGAAGAAACTTTTCCGCCAATGGCACTGGCAATGATACGACCTACAAGCATGAGCAACCAGTACATAGCTGCTACGGCTCCACCAATAGTGGCTGCATTGAGAATGGCCTCGGGATTCACCCAGGCACCGTTGGCTGAGGTATCTGACAAATAGAAGTTCAGACCACCAGGGATACCAACCTCGACACCTACGTAACAGAAGATGGCAATAATACCCAACAGGCAGTGACGGAATGAGAGGGGAGAATGCTCAAATTTGGTCTCAGCAGTAACCTTGCCAATCTCGGGATCCTGAATGGGGATAAACAGCAGGGCAAAGAAGGCTGCAGCAAACACGCTCATAGCGATATACAACACCAGATTGACGTCGGCCATCTGGGTGGAAGTTGTTACCGTACCAATGAGGGCACCGACAAGCATGGGCGTCATGGTACCAGACAGCGAGTTCAGCGTACCACCAATCATATTCAACTGGTTGCCACGATTGCCACCGCCACCAAGCAGGTTCAGCATGGGGTTAACCACAGTATTGAGGATACATACCGAGAATCCTGATACGAACGCACCGAAGAGATAGATGCAGAAACCAGGAATACCTCCGGAGAATCCGGACAGGAACTGTATGAATACGCCTACGAAACCTACGGCAATACCAATGAGAGCGGTCTTTTTATAGCCCACTTTAGTCAGCATCTTGCCTGCAGGAATACCCATAAACAGGTAGGCAAAGAAATTCATGAAGTTACCCAAAATGCCTAATACATTGGAACCGCCGATTTCTGGCTGGCTCTTCCAAATGACACCGATAGGTGCACCAAGATTCGTGACAAACGAAATCATGGCATAGAGGAACATCATTGTCACGATGGCAATGATTCTTCCATTCTGTTGTTGTTTACTCATATTGAAAACGTTAAAATTAATAGGTTTTGTCTGTAGTATTTCTATTGGGTTGTAAAATTACAACTAATTGTGGACGTGACAAAATAAAAGACAAAAAAAACACTTAATCCTGAATTAAATATTGTTAAAGCCTATGTCTTGCCTTTCCTCAGTTTCTTTAATCTGCGTTGCGGTTCAGGGGCATCAGGACATAGCTCGAGGGCCTTCTCATAGTTACGGATGGCGGCATCAGTCATTTGCTCCTGTTCACATTCTTTACCTAACAGGGTGTACTCGGCACATAGTCGTTTGAGGAGTTTCTCTTTGTTTTGTATCTCTTGCTGTAATACTTCGTTCTTTTTCTGTAATTGACTGATTATTCCTAATTTACGGCGTATAAAACGTTTCACACTTGGTCGTTCGATATCATAGCGTGAATGGATGGCCAGAAAGAAATTCTTGAGAAAGGAATCGAAGTCCTGACGGTCGAAAGCGACCACGGCATCGTGATATTCCTGGTCGGCTTTACTCTCGTAGATAGCTTGTTGCATCAGTGTGGTATCATTATAGCGGCGTGCAAACTGCACAACCTCTGGATGTACGAAAATATCGCTGCGGCGAATGGGCTGTTCTAGTGTGATACCTGACAGAGATGTACAGCGTGACAAGGCGACATAGGTCTGTCCGCCGGCAAATGCACCTCCTCCTGAGAAGTCAATCCTCACTTGACGGAAAGTGAGGCCTTGACTCTTGTGTACAGTAATAGCCCAAGCCAGTCGAAGCGGAAACTGATAGAAGGTGCCCAGCAGCTCTTCCTCAATCTTCTGTTCTTTTTCGTTGAAGGTATAGCGCATGTTTTCCCATATCTCACGAACGACATCATACTCATGTCCGTCTTCATCACATACACCGATGATGCCTTCCTCTTCATCAACACCCGTCACAATGCCGATGGTACCGTTCACCCAGCGCTTCTCTTTGTCGTTCTTGGTGAAGATAACCTGTGCGCCGGGCTTGACTTCCAAATCCATAGGAGCGGGTAGGGAGGTTAGGGGAAAGTCGCCTTTGATCTCACCATTGAAGATGGTACTGTTGCCTTCAAGCTCACCAAGTCGTTCCTCATTGATATAGTCAACGGTGTCGCGCCGTGAGGCCAGCGTGATCTCCAGTGCTTGACTGTTGACAGGAATTTCTTGGATGCAGCGTGCATTGATGGCCTGCAAGTCTTGGTCGGTGGCTTGGTTCTGACGGATGCGGTCGAGCATTCCGATGAACTGGTCATCGCGCTGACGATACACCTTACGGAGTTCGATGCTAACCAGCTGCATTTGCTGCCAGACCTTGGCAGCGAAGAAATAGGCAGAGGCATAGAAGGGTTGCATCAAGCGCCATTCGTCTTCTTTGATGACGGGTTCTAACTGGAAAATATCGCCTACGAGCAACAGTTGCTTACCACCAAAAGGCTCTCGCATATTGCGGCAATAGATGCGCAGCACTTTGTCAATGAAATCGATGATATCTGCCCTAACCATCGATATCTCATCAATGATGATGAGTTCTAGCTCGCGCAATAGCTTGGTGAGTTCGCCATTGTATTTCAGCGACTTGCGAATATGACGGATGTCATAGCGTGAGTCGTTGGGCAATAAAGGATGGAAGGGCAGCTTGAAGAAGGAATGGAGCGTCTGACCACCGGCATTGATGGCAGCAATTCCCGTTGGGGCCAATATGACGTGCTTTTTCTTGCTGTGCTGAGCGACATAGCGCAGGAAGGTCGACTTACCCGTGCCTGCTTTTCCTGTGAGAAATAATGAGCGACGGGTATACTGGATAATCTGGAGGGCTTGTTGCCACTCCTGATTATCTAAGTCAAGCTGCTCTGCGCGGACGTTCATTCTGTGGTGGTAGGCAAAGTGGGTTCAGCGGTAACTTCTTCGGGTGCATTGGCATCGCGGATGGGGCGTGGACCCTCTATAGCCAAACTGTCAACTGCAAGGGAGTCTGAGTCGGCTGGTGCCTTGAAATAGCCACCGCAGCCGAAGTCCGCCATAGACATTCCTGCAGGCTGTTCAAACTTCGCATGGTATTTCTGGAAGTTACTGTCTTTGAGGACACTCTGGAGGAAATAGCCACAGATGGGCAGTGCGGTGCGGTTACCTTGTCCCAATTCGCCGGTACGGAAATGGATGCAGCGATATTCGCCACCTACCCAAGCACCACATACGAGTTTGGGTGTTGTACCAATAAACCAGGCATCTGAATGGTTGTTTGATGTACCAGTCTTTCCACCGAAGTCGGTATCTGTGTCATAGCCTACATAGCTGCGCAGGCGAGATGATGTGCCGCTCATGCCACCCATCAACAGCTGTTGGGTGAGGAAGGCGTTCTCTGGAGATTGTACACGCTTTTCCTCTTCAGGAGCGGTGTATAGCACGTTTCCATCACGGTCTACAATGCGCGTAACGAGAACAGGCTCGCGGTGTATGCCATTGTTGACGGGTGTACAGTAGGCATTGACCAGTTCCTCTAAGGTAACATCACTGGAGCCTAACGCCAAAGCCGGTGTGGGATCCATCTTGCTCTTGATACCCATATCATAGGCCGTCTTGGCAATACGCTCAATGCCACATTCCTGTCCAAGACGCACTGCCACTGAGTTGATACTCATGGCGAAGGCTTGCTTCAATGTAATATTCATACCAGAGAAATGACCATCGGCATTGGTTGGTGCCCAAAGCACCTCTTTCTTCTGCTTGGCATCATATACCTTCATGGAGAAATATTCATCCTTACGGGTGTCGCAGGGACGTATACCTTGGTTGATGGCTTCGGCATAGACAAAGAGTTTAAAGGTAGAGCCAGGCTGGCGCATAGCAGTTACCTTGTCGTGTTTCCATGTGTTGAAGTCAAGTCCGCCAACCCATGCTTTCACATGACCGGTCTGCGGTTCCATTGCAATGAAGCCGCAGTGCATGAAATGTTCCATGTAACGGATACTGTCGAGTGTGGACATCTCACGTTCAATACTGCCTTGATCATAGTCGAACAGCTTAACCTTATGCGGTAGGTTCAGATAGTAGTCTATACTATCCTGATTGCCGTCGTATTTCTCCTCAAGCATCTTATAATAAGAGGTCTTCTTGGCCAAGTCTTCGATGAAATGAGGAATCTCTACATGGCGCTCATCCTGCCAAGGCGGGGTGCTTCCCCAATGTGCATTAAATGTCTTCTGTACCTGTTTCATCTGCTTGATAGCAGCCTCCTCGGCATAACGCTGCATACGGGTGTCGATGGTGGTATATATTTTCAGACCTTCGGTATAGAATGCGTAGGCGCGCTCTTCACCGTAGTACTCACGACACCAGTTCTTCATCCATTTCGCCACAGCCTCGCGGAAATAGTTGGCATCACCGTCATACGCATTCTCGACACTGTATTTAAGCTTGATGTCTTTTGTACTTAGCGTATCTACAGCCTCCTGAGTAAGATGATGATGGCGCAACATGTTGTTAAGAACCACATTGCGGCGGCTCTTGGAATTCTTGGGATTGATGCGCGGATTATAGTATGTTGTGGCTTTCAGCAGACCGACAAGTACAGCAGACTGTTCGGCAGTAAGCTCCTTGGGTGTGCAACCGAAATAGGTCTTTGCTGCTGTCTTGATGCCGAAAGCATTGGAACCAAAGTCCACAGTATTGGCATACATGGTGAGTATCTCTTCCTTAGAGAAGTTCCATTCCAGTTTATAGGCTGTGATCCACTCCTTGCTCTTCATGATGATAATTTTCAGACCAGGAATCTGACCCAACAGTCCGGTAGAGTATTGGGTGCGTACGCGGAAGAGGTTCTTGGCCAACTGTTGGGTGATGGTTGAGGCACCACGTGCATCACGATGGAGTATGTAGTCTTTCAACGCAGCGCCAAAGGCTTGATAATCAATACCATGATGATGATAAAAACGTTCATCTTCAGTGTCTATCAATGCCTGCCAGAAGACCGGCGATACCTCATCATAGGTCGCAGGAGTACGGTTCTCGCTGAAGAACTTGCCAATCTTCACATTGTCGGCACTGTATATCTCAGATGCCTCGGCAGGGTGGGTGTTCTTGACATCGCTCATAGAGGGGGACATGCCAAACAACCACAGGAAGTTGATGTCAACCATACCAAGATAGAGCATGAATGCAACAATAAGTGACGCAAAGGCTACAGCAGTCTTTGTATACCACTTGCGCCCAATATAGAGCGACTTATACCATGGCCAGATTTGCTTAAGCATCTGCCAGCATTTGTCAATGTACTGTTTCATATTGCGATATATAAGTCAGTATTTCATGTATTTGATCAGGATGGAACCAGCGCATCTCTTGGTCACGCTTGAACCAGGTGAGTTGTTTGCGGGCATAGCGACGGGTGTTCCCCTTGATACGTTCAACAGCCTCGTCGAGTGACCAACGTCCGTCAATGTATTCGAACAGTTCTTTATAGCCTACTGTGTTTAAGGCATTCCTGTCTCGCTTGTCTATGAGTCCCTGTGCTTCCTCTAAAAATCCGTCGCTCATCATTTGGTCAACACGCTGGTTGATGCGATTGTATAGTTCCTCGCGCTCACGGTTAAGACCGATCTTGATGATGCTGAAGGGACGCTCCTTCTTTTGTTGGGTACGAAAAGATGTGTAGGTGCGCCCTGTCTGATAGCATATCTCCAATGCATGAATAACACGACGGTAGTTCTGACGATCAACGATGGCATAGTGTTCGGGGTCGAGTCGTCGCAAATCTTCACAGAGGGCTTCTAAACCTTCCTCAGCATATCGTCGCTTCATTTCCTCGCGGATATCTTCTCTTACTGTAGGAATATCGTCTATTCCATTGCAAACAGCATCGATATACATCATGGAGCCACCGCTTAAAACATGGAATGTTGAACGCTCTGCGTCCAACAATTCCAAAACTTCTTGCTCATACATGGAGGCATTATAATAATCGTCAATACTCTTGGTCCCGACGAAATAATGCTTTGCTATCTGCTGTTGGGCTGCCGTTGGTGCCGCCGTGCCGATTCTCAGTTCTCTATAAATCTGGCGTGAGTCGGCATTGATAACGGGAATACCGTAGTGTTGAGCTAACTCCAAAGTCAGCGCCGTTTTCCCTACCGCAGTAGGACCCGTGATGACGATGAGCGTCTGCATAGCCGCAGGGTTTATCTGATGACGCCGCGCTTTGAGTTCTCAATAAACGAGCAGATATATTCTACCTCTTTCGAGTCAGGATATTTAGCACGAGCCTCAGCCACACCGTCCTTCATGATACCCTTGGAGTAGATGATGCGGTATGCGTCGTGTATAGCGTCAATAACCTCGTTGGGGAATCCACGGCGACGAAGACCGATAAGATTGACACCAGCGTAGCGGATAGGCTCTTTACCAGCAATCACATAGGGAGGTATGTCTTGTGAGGTGCGGCTTCCGCCTTGGAACATAATGTAACCTCCGACATGCAGGAACTGGTGGAACAGACAGCAAGCAGAGATGATGGCGTTGTCGTCAACGATGACTTCGCCGGCAAATTTCGTGGAGTTACCAATGATGCAGCCATTGCCGATGACACAGTCGTGACCGATGTGCATATTCTCCATGAGGAGGTTTCCGTTGCCAATGACTGTCTTACCTTTTGAGGCGGTACCACGGCTGATGGTGACATTCTCGCGAATAGAATTCTTGTTGCCAATCTCGCAGGTCGTATCTTCCCCCTGGAACTTCAAATCCTGAGGTTTGGTAGAGATACTGGCACCTGGGAAGAACTCGTTGTCGTTGCCAATACGTGCACCATAATGGATGGTGACATTATTCAGAAACTTATTGTTGTCGCCGATGACAACGTTCTTGTCGATGACGCAGAAAGGACCGATGATGTTGTTATCACCAATCTTGGCCTCAGGGTCTACGACTGCTAAAGGATGTATTTGATTCATTTATTATTTATTTTCTTTGTTTTCTTTGTTTTTTACTATTTGTGCAGTAAACGTGGCTTCTGCAACGATATGATCACCAACGAAGATATAACCTTTCATTGATGAAATACCGTGACGCACAGGAGCTAAAAGGTCAACCTTGAAAAGAAGTGTATCACCAGGTACTACTTTCTGACGGAATTTAACATCGTCAATTTTCATAAAGTATGTTGACCAACTTGAAGGATCTTCCAATGTGTTCAGTACCAGCAAACCGCCGCACTGAGCCATAGCCTCAATCTGTAATACGCCAGGCATAACAGGCTCTTCGGGGAAATGTCCTTGGAAGAAAGGTTCGTTGGCTGTTACGTTCTTAATGCCTACAATGGTGTTTGCTCCCAGCGAGATGACTTTATCGACCAACTGCATAGGGTAGCGGTGGGGGAGCAGTTCGCGGATGCGGTTTACATCCATTACCGGTTCTTCATTGGGATCATAAACAGGTGCTTGGATTTCGTGTTTGCGTATTTCCTTACGCATCTGACGCGCGAACTTATTATTAATAGTATGTCCAGGACGCGTTGCTATGATACGGCCTTTAATAGGTTTGCCGATAAGTGCCATATCGCCGACAACATCAAGCAACTTGTGGCGTGTGCACTCATTCTCCCAAACCAGTGGCTTATGCTGAATATAACCCAATTCGGCAGCATTGCGGTGCTCTACGCCCAACATGTCAGCAAGTTTGTCAAGACGCTCCTGGCTGGTCGGACGCTCATAAATGACAATAGCATTGTCCAAATCACCACCTTTAATGAGATTTGCCTGCAAGAGAGGCTCGATGTCGCGTACGAAGACAAATGTGCGTGCAGGTGCTATTTCTGTTGGGAAATCCTCTACCTTGTTGACAGTAGCAAACTGAGAGTTGATAATCTTTGAGTCGAACGAGCACATGGCTGTTAACGAGAACTCATCATCAGGGAGGATGGTAATGCACGAACCCGTCTTCTCATCCTTCACTTCTATCTTCTTGCGAATGACATACCAGTCTTTGGGAGCATTCTGCTCCTCGATGCCCACCTCCTTGATTTTCTCAACATACTGGATGGCAGAACCATCAAGAATAGGAAACTCGGGTCCGTTTACCTGCATCAGGCAGTTGTCAATGCCTAACGCATAAAGGGCTGCGAGTCCATGTTCTACAGTCGATACACGAGCATCACCCTTGGCCAGCACTGTGCCTCGCTGGGTGTCGATAACGTTCTCAGCTATACCGTCGATGATGGGTTCGCCTTCAAGGTCTATACGTTGTATCTTATAACCAGTGTTTTCAGGGGCTGGATTAAATGTTACTGTCAGGTTTAGACCCGTATGCAGTCCCTTTCCGAAGAGTGAGAAACTGCCTTTGAGCGTTTTCTGTTTCATAGTATCTTATTTTGATTTCTTGAGTTCTTCAATTTCTTTGCGTAAGATTCCCAATTCCCTGTACATGTCGGGAAGTCGCTTCATGACAGCCTGAGCCTTGAAGAATACCTTCGGATCAATTGCCGGAGCTCCAATGAGTTGCTCACCGTTGCCCTTTGTGTTGCTGATAACACCACTCTGAGCGCCAACAAAGGTTTTATCGGCAATCTTGATATGACCAGAGAAGCCTGCTTGTCCACCTACCATGCACCAGGCGCCAATCTTAGTTGATCCGGCCATACCTACTTGTGCAGACATAACAGTGTTTTCACCTATCTCGCAATTGTGAGCAACCTGAATGAGGTTATCGAGCTTTACACCTTTATGTATAATTGTCTGTCCCATTGTCGAGCGGTCGATACAGGTGTTGGCACCTATCTCAACGTTGTCCTCGATAATGACGATGCCAATCTGCGGTATCTTCTCATAACCCTCCTGATTGGGGGCAAATCCGAAACCGTCAGCACCAATAACGCTACCGGCATGAATGGTGACATTCTTACCAATCTGGCAACCATCGTAAATGGTCACATGGGGATAGATACATGTGCCGTCACCAATTTTTACGTTATCACCGATATATGCAAAGGGAGCAATATAAACGTTTTCGCCGATTTGAGCCGACTTTGAGACAAAAGCCAACGGGTCAATACCAGTTTTCTTGGGCATCATGGAGGCATATAGTTGTAACAACTTGGCTACACTCTCATAAGCATTCTTAACACGAATCAGTGTACAATTGACTGGTTGTGTCAACTCCACATCTTCGTTGATAAGTACAACACTCGCCTTAGTATCATAGATATAGGAGGTGTATTTCGGGTTTGAGAGGAACGAAATAGCTCCTTCCTTGCCTTCCTCAATTTTAGCAAAAGTGTTGATCTTTGCTTGCTCGCTGCCTTCAACACGACCGCCAATCATATCGGCAATTTGCTTGGCTGTAAATTCCATAAATAAAGAAATTAGTTTTAATAAACGCTGCAAAGTTACAAATAAGTCAACGAAAAACCAAATTTATTTGTGGTTTTCTATCGATTTTCCTTTTTAAAACCGTTGATAGCAGAGATAATATTTGCGTATTTTCTTTGATAACAACTGTACGTTTAGTATTTCTGATGCCTCAGCTATGTTCTTGATAGTGCCGTCCTTATACAGAATTCCGATACTGTCATCCTCGGGATTGTACATATCTTTGCTGATTTCTGTTAATGACATCATGAAACGTGTGTCATCTTCAGTTATACCCATTGATTCTGCTATTTTCGTTCGTATGGAAGCCAAATATTCTTCTGTCGGTGGCTCTTCTGTGACTTCCACCTTAAAAAGATGACGGTCTAATAAGTCAGTTGCCAATGTTGATAGAATTTTATCATCTGAATGCTTCCATCCTTTCAATGCGCTCCAAATGTCAGAATCGTCTAGTTCTGCATAATACCCCAGAGCCTCTGGATGACTTGCAAACCATTCATGATCAGCATTGTGCTCCAAGAAGTAGGCGAGGGCAGGAGCGGCAAAGACAGTTTCCCCCTTATGAACTAGCTCTTTGGCACGATTCAGTGCATTTACTAAAATCTTTTCGTAACCTACGGTGGTCTTGTGAAGGTACACTTGCCAATACATTAGGCGACGGGTGGTCAGATAGTTCTCTACTGAATAGATACCTTTTGAATCCACCACAAGTCTGTCATCTTTAACATTGAGCATTTTAATGATTCTTGCAGATCCAATGTTTCCTTCGGTGACACCGGTAAAAAAAGAGTCGCGACGCAAATAGTCCAAACGGTCCATATCCAACTGTGAGGAGATAAGCTGGTGGAATATTTTATTGGGGTATTCGTCTTTAAAGATGCTGATGGCTAAATTGAGCACACCCTTCATGTCATGATTAATCTGTTCCATCATCATTAGCGAGATATCTTCATGAGAAATACCGCTGATGAGTGTGTTCTCCAAAACATGTGAGAATGGACCATGACCAATGTCGTGCATGAGGATAGCTGCTTGTACGGCTTCTGCTTCTGAATCGAAAATATAAACACCCTTTTCAGAAAGAGACTTGACAGCTTCAGACATCAGATAGAAAGCTCCTAAAGAGTGCTGGAAACGCGTATGCCTAGCTCCTGGGTATACCACAGAAGTCATACCAAGTTGCGAGATACGGTTCAGACGCTGAAACAGCGGGTGACTGACAATGTCGTATAACAATCCTCGCCTTATCTTGATGAAACCGAATACGGGGTCATTGATTATCTTATACTCATTCATAATTGGGTGCAAAGTTACTAAAAAGCAATAGAATATACAAATTCATTTCAATGATTCTTAGTTTCTAATCATCTTTTCTTGGCTCATTCTTCATCATTTTTAGGTATTTCTTGTAAAGTATGACGTAATATGGAATTTTTTTTTTAATTTTGCATGCAAAAAGAGAAAGATTATGACACTTTCGGAACTGAAAACGGGTGATCAAGGCGTAATAGTGAAAGTTCGTGGTCATGGTGGCTTTCGCAAACGTATCATCGAAATGGGCTTTGTAAAGGGTAAGAGCGTTGAGGTGCTCCTGAATGCGCCCCTACAGGACCCTGTGAAGTATAAACTGATGGGTTATGAGGTTAGTCTCAGACATCAGGAAGCAGAATTAATTGATGTTATCGCCATAGGACGTGGCGAAGAGTATATCGAAACGTCTGACTACCAGGGAACCATCGAGGAGGAGATTACTCCCGAGCGGCATCCTGATGATTATCTGCAACATATTGCATTGCGAAAACATCGTACGATTAATGTGGCATTGATTGGCAATCCTAACTGTGGAAAAACGTCGTTGTTTAATTATGCCTCAGGTGCCCATGGACATGTTGGAAATTATTCTGGAGTAACGGTAGATGCTTCAACGGCACATGCCTCCTATTTCGGCTATGAATTCCGGCTGACGGATCTTCCTGGCACTTATTCGCTATCATGCTATTCTCCAGAAGAACTATATGTTCGTCAGCATCTTTCACAGGAAACCCCTGATGTCATTATTAACGTGATAGACGCCTCAAATATTGAGCGCAATCTCTATCTGACGACTCAATTGTTGGATATGGACTTGCCTATAGTGTGTGCGCTGAATATGTATGATGAATTTGAACGTCGCGGAGACAAAGTCAATGTTGAAGTGCTTTCAAAATTGTTCGGTACCCCTATGGTTCCTACATCATTCAAGAATGGAATGGGTGTTGAAATGCTTTTTCGCACAGTTATTGGTGTGTATGAAGGCGCAAACTCTACCGCTCGCCATATTCATATCAATTATGGTCATGAGATAGAAGACGGTATTCGCCACATTCAGTCGTTCTTGAAACCGAATCTTTCCATTCATCCGCGACATTCTACACGCTATGTGGCATTGAAGTTGCTTGAACACGACACTAAAATCGAAGAATTTGTGCGTAAGAGCGCTGGGGATGCTAGTAAACTGATACTGGTTGCTCGTGACAAGGCGGCAGCTCGTGTCTTTGAGGAAACAAATACCGATTCGGAAACAGCTATTATGGATGCTAAATACGGTTTTGTTAATGGAGCTCTTAAGGAAGCTGGTTATACTGCAGGTCATCAAAATGATACCTATCGCATGACACATCTGATTGATAAGATTCTCTCTAATCGTATTCTTGGATTCCCCATCTTCTTCGCTATCTTGCTGCTGATGTTTGAGACGACTTTCGTGATAGGGCAGTATCCGATGGATTGGATAGATTTTGGTGTTGAATGGCTTGGCAATTGGGTTGTACGTCATATGGCAGACGGACCGCTAGAATCGATGTTGGTAGATGGCATTATCGGAGGTGTCGGTGCGGTTATCGTGTTCCTTCCACAGATATTGATTCTCTATTTCTTTATTTCGTTGATGGAAGACTCAGGATATATGGCTCGTGCGGCATTTATCATGGATAAACTGATGCATGGTATGGGATTGCATGGTAAGTCATTCATTCCTTTGGTGATGGGCTTTGGATGTAATGTGCCTGCCATCATGTCCACCCGTACTATTGAGAGTCGTCGTTCTCGATTGATTACGATGCTGATAGTGCCGTTTATGTCGTGCTCAGCACGTTTACCTATTTATATAATGATAACAGGCACTTTCTTTGCTCTCGAATACCGTTCGTGGGTCATGCTTTCACTCTATGCTGTTGGTATATTAGTGGCAGTGCTTGTTAGCAAAGTCTTCTCTACGCTTGTTATCAAGGGTGATGACACACCCTTCGTTATGGAACTTCCTCCATATCGTTGGCCAACGGGAAAAGCTATCTGGCGCCATACATGGGAAAAAGGAAAGGAATATCTGAAAAAGATGGGAGGAATAATCCTTGTTGCGTCCATCATTGTATGGGCTTTGGGGTACTTTGGCCCGAATGGTGTCGCTGATGGAATGGAAAGCTCCTTTATTGGCCTGATGGGACAGGCTGTAACCCCGATATTCTCACTGCAGGGCTTCACATGGCAACTAGATGTAAGCTTAATGGCAGGTGTGGGGGCCAAAGAGATTGTGGCGTCAACTATCGGTGTCTTGGGCGGATTAGAGGGATTAACTCCATTGGCAGCCTATTGCTACTTAATCTTTGTACTCCTCTACTTCCCATGTATCGCTACTATTGCTGCTATCCGTCATGAAACGGGCTCTTGGAGATGGGCATGCTTCGCAGCAGTATATACCACAGTTCTGGCTTGGATAGTCAGCGCAGTAGTCTACCAGCTGGGTAGCATGTGCTACTCATGATGATAAGGTTCGCCTCTGATAATGGTGCAAGCCCGATAAACTTGCTCCATGAAGGTGAGTCGAATCATTTGGTGGGAGAATGTCATTTTTGACAATGATAGTTGCTCATTAGCACGTTGATAGACTGCTTGTGAGAAACCATATGGTCCTCCGATAATAAAGATGAGCCGTCGCGCGTTTTGCTGTTTTTGCTGAATCCATCGGGCAAATTCTATGCTTCGGTATTCATGACCGTGTTCATCTAATAATACAACTGTATCAGATGGCTGAAGGTGTTTAAGTATGAGTTCTCCCTCTGCCAGCTTTTGTTGATCTTCCGATAGATTCTTGGTATTTTTGAGATCTGGGATGGTAATGACCTCAAAAGGCATGTAATGTACAACACGCTCTAGATAGTCGTTGATGCCGGCTATGAAATGCTTGTTGACAGTTTTACCAACCTGGATAAGAATTGTTTTCATCGGGTAGAGTGGAATCCTTCAAGGTTATCATAGCGGCGCATCATCATGCGGCGATAGATGTTACGCATCCAATATGACTCAGTCAGTGTGAACGACAAGCCGATGACGATGAGTACAAGATATGCAGTCTCCGAACTAAAAAATACCTGTAGAATCAGAACGAGAATAACTGGAGCGAACATAGCTGTCATTGAGACAATGGCCTGCCACTTGTTCTCCATCTGGTTTTTACCCGTAATTTTATCATTTAAAGGTAGTGTCTGTTTGTTGTAAACAGCAAGTTGGAAAAGCATGAAGTAAACGGGACCTGTCGCCGTAAAAAGATAGGCGAGTATCATGAGTATTGAGAATTGTCCCATAAACACTGGTGGCAGTTGGATAAGTACGGGCAACAGCAGTATGGCACAATAATAGTAGTACTTTGCACGAAGAAGTGTTAGGATGTTTTCCTTCTGTGTCATCAGCATATCGATATAGTTGCCCTCTGGGCACATGACTTTTACCAGATTAGTTGCTCCGAAAAATACGAAAGCATAGAGGCAGAAGAAATTGCGTTCGAATGATGAACGATACATTCCTGCAAAGGCTATCATCAACGAGAAGAAAGTGATGAAACAAACACCCTGGATAAAACGTGTGCGAATGGCTTTATTGCGTATGGTGCTTTTAATCTCCAATTTGAGGTATTCACCGATTTGTCCGAAGCGGTTTAATGAAGAAAACTCAGAGACGTGCTTGAGCTTGGTTCTCTCCTGTTTCGAGATTTCATCGTAGACAAGATGCATTTGCATATAACGATTGACGGCAAATAGCGCTATGAAGAATACAGCAAAGAATAGGAATGACCACCATGAGAAAGCATAGTTGCCCAGCATGTCGAAGATGGCGTCCATGACCTTGTCCAACTGTTTGTCAGAGAGAACGAAGAATGGGAGTACCAGTGAACCATAAACGATAGCTGGCAGTGCCCACCAGAAGATACTTTGGTTGATGAGTGTACGTACTAGGAGATACCACTGGCTATTGACCAGTACCATCAGATGCAATAGGCACAACATGCCGATGGCTGTCCATCCTGTTATACCGCCACACCACACGATGAAAGTGTAGGGTAGGAAGAGCGTCATCCATACCAGATTGCCAGAGTCGA
>JAEEGL010021916.1_pt1 | contig 17088 bp, 37 predicted proteins | sample 9134231 | NCBI WGS metagenome assembly JAEEGL01 (sample SAMN16246548, study PRJNA631951) | gut metagenome | biome: gut microbiome; feature: rumen; material: fiber-attached | host: Bos | place: Iran: Karaj | collected 2018-10
CGGCTTATCTTCTTATTTTTTGGGAATACGTCAATTGGAAGAGATATCTTTTTGCTGCGCTGTGGCCCATTGCGTTTTTCGTTCTCTGTGCCGCCCTTCTCGTGAAGGCAGCGTCCCCAAAGAATGAGCGCTTTCATTTAGAGAACATGTAACTATGGTGTGGTTCGATACTTTCGGAAGGCTCCTTACAAAGGGCGTCGATATCGTTTATGGTACAGTGACGGAAGAGGGTGCTAAACTCGAGTCCGGCATTGTCCATGAAACCGGTGAAGACGCGCTTTGGATTTCGTATAACACGTGGAACGACGGGGAAGAATTCGTTCATGACGTCTTCTTCAACAAGAAAGACTACCCGACAGGCGTGGTTCAAAGCATTTACAAAATAATCTATTAACAACATGTATCAGGTTTTCAAAGGAAACATCGCCCCCGAAGACGGGACAATCTTCGTGTTCGGATCCAACCCAGAGGGTAGGCATGGCGCCGGCTCAGCCGCAGTCGCCGTGCGTTATTTTGGGGCTCAATACGGAAACGGAGAGGGGCTTCAGGGTAACGCATACGCCCTGCCAACGACAGAACTAAGGCGTGACAAGCAGGTTAAGGGATACGGGCAGTCTATCCCCGCCGAGCGAATCATCGCCTCTATTATCAAAATGTATCAGACTGCCGACTCTATGCCGGACAAGAACTTCAAGGTGGCGTACAGGAGTATGCCTGACGAGGTTACGCTATGTGGGTATTCGGGTTCGCAACTCATGACGATGTTCCGTGAGGCAGCAGAAAAATACGGTGGATACCCAAGCAACGTGTGGTTTTCCGAGGAATGGGCTAACGCAGGATTTCTTTGATTACTCACTTTTTGTTGGTATATTTGCAGCAGGCACAAAGCCTGCTTTTTTTGTATGTTCAAGAGTATCACGTTTCCGCTCAAAGGAGCCGGATATGTTTTCGAAGAGTTCGAAAAGCCTGAAAAGCCCACGAGATTTTCCCGTGGGTGCCATACTGCTGAAGGCTATGATAAGGCTGTCGAGGAATGGAAGAAAGAAACAAAAGAATGGAAATCGCTTAAAGATAAGCATAAACATTTGTACCTGTACAAAAACCTGGCAGGCAAGACGTTCACTTTTGCTGAAGACAAGATCAATGTTATATTCGGGCCGAACGCCTCGGGCAAAACAACCATATTGAAAGCACTTGCCGGTGAAGCATTCTGTAATGACGGTTTTCTGTCTCTCGGTGAACCCCTGCAAGTTGGCGGGTGGGGTGATGAAAAAACAGAAGAGGATGTAATCAGATATAAAGAGGGGAAAAAATGTAACACCTGTGAAGTCGTGTGGACGGGCAACCCTGTTTACTACGACAATTTTGAACAGACATACAGACAAGGGTACGGGCTTTTCGGAGGAATAGCAGGTTCTGCGCTTGGCGATAGTTTCGAATCGGAAATGGAGTACAGGTTAGGCGTACAAACAATATCAGCCGGGCAGAACACGGCGTTCATCTTTTCAAAGATATTGGCAAGGCTGAAAGAAGCCAAAACCGTGAAAGCCTTAATCGAGCAGAAATATGCCGACCAAATGAAACGAGGTAACAGCACGTGGAGAAATTGTTGGCAAGCACAGATAGACTACCTGTCAAAACATGAGGATTTTGATAAGGAGACGCCCGTAAGCGTGATATTCGATGAAATGGACAAGAGCCTTGATATCACCAAGGTAATCACCGTCTATACGGAACTGTTTCCCGCTATCTTAGAGAAAACCGGAATGCAGATAATCACCGTATCGCATAACCCCGTTATCCTCAGTGACGAAATTTTTAACAACCCAAAATACAACATTATCTCAATCGACGACGCATATACCGCAGAGGCGCGTGTACAGTTGTCACAACTAAATTTTAAGGTATGAAGATAAACGACAACTATGAGGAGATGGTTAAACTCCTCGATAGCGGTAAGCCGCTTTTCGTCAGCGAGGATAACGTCAATTGGCACATAGCCACAAAGGACGAGTCCGAAGTTGTCATTTACAACGAATGGCAAATGCCGTTGCGTATGCTCCACGTGTACAGAGTCGGGACGAGAAAGATGAACGCCGACACCCTGAGAGCGAAACAGTATAAGTTTGTTAAAGTCGCTGAATAAAGTGGGCAAGATAGATCAACATATTTTGCTTTCAGATGACTTTGAAGGGGACAGGGAGTTCGTTCTTCCTGGGCCAGGTGAAGTGGTGTCAGTACCGGAAGAATTCGTGGACGGAGTGCATGCACGTCAGTTCATGACTTCCGATGAGTTCCCGTTGAGAATAAGGGTTCATTCCACAGGGCAACTGTTGGAAGTGCACGGCTTTCATAAAGGAATGGCGATATACACGTCCCGCTTCAATGAAGGAGTGGTGTATGCTTCCATAAGTGGCTCTTATAGAGGAAAATTCGGTGAAGATTTTATTTACGTTTAACTGACAAAATGGCAGAAATATGAGACATAAGACTACAAAAGTATGGGAAGTAAACGAGCACAGGCTCGTCATTGCGGACACCCTACAGGAAGCCGCAGACATTTACGATGAAGAATATGGCACGCTAGAAGCGGTCAGCGTTAAACTAGTGACTCCTTCAAGTCGGCAAGATTACGCCCTGACTAAGGAAATAGACGACGAAGATACGGCATAGTATGGAGCTTAAAATATTGATAGGATGTGTTGTCGCATTCTTGATAGGTGTGATTGTATATTCGGCTGACGAAGATAACTGGCCGGACAATTTTGGTTATTAGAAAGTTTGTTCTTATCTTTGTAAAGAAATGAGAGATACAATTAACAAAATACTTCTCGACAAAGTGCAGAGCAGAATGGACGCTGACATGGCGTTCATTGAAAGCCATTCCTCACTCCTTGAAGACTTTCACCTCGATTCGCTTGACGTAATGGAGGTCATTATGGAGTGCGAGGGCGAGTTTGGGAAACGTATTCCGGACAGTAAACTGCGAGGTATCTCAACGAGAGAAGATATTTACAAACTTTTTGAAAATGTTGACTAACGTAGACAAGTACCTTTCAAAATTCGCAAACAAGATAGGCGAGTCGACAACGGGCAAAAGCAGGTATTACGAAATGGACAACAGAATAATCCGTGTTTCGGACCATATCGGGCGAAACTCAGATGGCTGTTTCCATATTATCGTGAAGCCCAACGGATATCTTATCCATCACCCGGCGACAGGTACAGTCAACATCTGTACTTACCGAGAGGTTCAGGAGTTTATCAGAAGCCTCAAATTCATACCAACTAACATAACGGAAACCCAGACTCTCGTAGTCGCAAACAAGGACGAGTCCATTCTCGGAATTCCGCTTTCGGCTTTCACTCCTGGGCAGATCAACAGCATCATGAGCATAGTTAAAAAAATCACCAAAGTACAATAAAATATGGACAAAAATCTTAAAGTCGAATGGACAACCAAGGCGTATCGTCCCGGCGGGGTTAATCGTGAAGTTTTTTGGCGTGTCGACCCTAGCTGCCTGAAATGGTGGCAGCGTATTTTCAACCCTTGGAGGAAAATGTACAATTTTGACGTCAGAGGCAGAAGCGACGATATCTTTTCCCCCGAAGAGTTCAAACTGGCGAAGAAAGAATGTCAGACTGTCGGCGATATTTACAAGACGTTTGAAAATGCCAGAAAACGTAGGGAAGAAGCCTGGAATATCTAACGCATGGAAGACGACAAACTAACAAAAGAATGGCTGTTGAGCCACGGTTTCTCCAAGATTTACGAGGAGGACGATGATCCGGCGTTCTTATACAGGAGCGAAGGTTGCAAGGTGATTGTCGACCTGGCGGTCCCGTCTGCTTGTACTGCCTACAACGAAAAAACGAAGCGGTCATATAGCGGCGCCATTGAAACGATGGCAGACTTGAAAATGGTGCTCAGTCTATGCAGGATACCGAACCACATACTGATATGGGAAACGAGGACATAAACCAGAAAATACTTCAAATGCGTGCGAATGCCGTTATGATTGTCGAGCGAGGCTCGGTAGTATACGGCACAATAACCGGAAAGTCTGACATTGATGTCGTGGCTATCGTCCCGGACGAATATCAGGACCTGTTGTCCAACTATGAGAACGGAATCCTTGAGGCGAACGCCGTATCAACATATCTGTCGAAAGACGAGGATTGGGAGTTCATCACTCTTAGCGATTTCAAGAAAATGGCTCAGGACCATACGGTGCTTGCAATGGAAACACTGTGCACTCCGTGGGATAACATTCGGTTCTGTAGTTGGTACGATTTGCTTGATTTCAAGAAAAGCCTTCTTCCGCTCGACAAATGGAAAATTCGTCAACAGTTCTCGAGCACGGCGTCAAACTCATGGGCGAAAGCCCATAAGAAAATGACAGTCGAAAAAGACCTCGATATGTATAGGGGTCAGAAGTCTCTCTTCCATTCTCTCAGGATTCTGATGTTCGCCATCCAGCTGTGTGAGCGTGAAAACATATACAATTTCAGCGAGGCTCGTCACCTGTGGTATGAAATCTACGATCCGTCCGAAAAAACCACTTGGGAGGAGTACAAGAAAAAATACAGACCACTGTACAACAGCCTACGCTCAAAATTGGCTGAATTAGCCCCAAAGCCTAAAAATTCTTAAAAAATAACCCCCATTTTTAAGCATTTTTTTAATGCGTTTTTCCACCTTCGCGATAACAATATTTTTTTAACGAAAAATGTGACGAATTTTCTTGTTTCATGGGCTGAAAATCAGCGTGTTTTGAAACGAAAATCGAGGAATCATAACACCCCATTTTAGGGGCATTTTCCCGTGTGAAAGAAGTGGATGGTAATGGGAAGAAATGTAAATTTGAAAACCAATCATAAAAACGAGATGAAAAAGGTATTTGTAATGCTCGCCGTGCTCGTCGCCGGCATTGTCGCCACGTCCTGTGCGTGCGAAAGTTTCAAGCGGGATATCAAGTCCCTCAAGTCAGATTTCGGTGGCGGTCTCTACCGCACCGTAACGCTCATGGATTATCAGGGCGACACGCTTAAACAGTGGACAGGTAAGTTCGATGTCCGTGACGCCGGCGCAGACAATCAGGTCTATTTCGACATCAACGGAAAGCGTGTCTGGATTCAGGGCGGTATCGTCGTGAACGAAGAATGGTAGACAGGGCATGACGTTAGAAGAGTTAATCAAAGAAACACTCAGCAACGGAGTTCCTGTAATCGGCGTCGAGTACGACAAAGCATGCGACTCCCTTGTATATGAGGTGTCCGGTTTCTCAAAGTCGGGAACCGCTAAACTGCTGTGCAGGGACGGAAAAATCATCTGCGAGACAAGGTACAACCAAGTCGACGAGATTGAAGACTTCAACGACCTTATGAACGTGGCCTATGCGTGGAACAAGAACTACTGCGACAGGGAACCGTTCGGATGGGACATGCATTGGCTACCACTGTTCGAGAAGAACGGGCTTGTCGAACTAAAGCATGTTGAGGTAACTAAGGTTATCGCACACTAATACGCTAATTTAAATGGAAACAGTGATGGAAATCGTTTTAAGAATTTTAATGAACGTCATGACGGCGGTGTTCGCGTGGCTGTTCTCTATCTTCACTCGCTGGGCAGTCCAAGGATGGTTCGATCATAACGCAACCGATTCCGCAATGGGGATTACGGGAATGCTCATTATGGGCATAATGATTCTTATCTGCTCCCTTGATATGCGGGACATGGACAACGAGAAACGCAACTCCTGACGTTACTGAATGGTATTTATTGTAAAAGATAAATGCCATGAAAGTAATTGAAAACAGTCTCATTCCGTTTCCCGGTTTTCTTTGCATAAACCTGTTCGGACTATTTTTCGTGAGGAAAGACGCTTGGGCGAGAACGTCCGAGGCGTATAAAGAAACAACTTACACGCACGAGACGATACACACGGCGCAGATGAAAGAACTCCTGTACGTGTTCTTCTATATCATATATTTCCTCGAGTGGATAGTCAGGCTGTTCATTAACGGAAGCAAGGCGTACGAAAATATCTCGTTCGAGAAAGAAGCGTTCGCTCACCAAAAGGAGCCTGAATACCTGAAAACACGAAAACACTTCGCACAGTGGAGATAAAGAAAGTCCCGGCATTTGAAATGTCGGGATTTTTGTTTATATTTGCAGTAGAAAAAATCTAAGATATGAAGTACGAAAATACGGGTAATTTTACCGAAGAGCAGAAACGTATTGCGAAACGGATGCGTAAAGTAATGGACGACGCGTCTATGGCAGGACTTGCGGTGCTTGCAAAAAGCGAAAACATAATCCTCGTATTAAAAAAGGACTATCGCCATTCGACAATTGACCGTCCTCATAGCAAGTACATGGTCAAAGAACTTGAAGGGGGCACTATCACCTCTGCCGGAGCAAACGATCAAGAATATTTCGAAATAGGATATATCGATGAATAATTGGTACGAAGATTATTTCGCCACAATCAATCCGTCTAACGGAATTCCTGACAACAATGGAGAGCCTAGGAAATGCCCTCCTTGTATGTATATCAAATCCAGTACGAAAGAGTATTACGACAGGGTTGATGATCCGGGCGAAGATTTCGATTGGCAAGGTTTCTGGGCCAAGGCGAAGAAACTATATCCGCTACACTCGGTACACGGTGGCTACACTTTTGACTCAGGGGAGAAGATATCCCAATCTGAATACAGCCTCGCCGCCGAGCAGATGCCCGCTTATTTCAGAATTCTCGGGAAGCGGGTTCTCGAAATCGGATACGGATTCGGAGGCGCCGCCGAGTTCTTCAAGGACCACGGTGCTGAATATCACGGAATCGACTACGTTCGTTCCGACGAAAACATGACAGACGAAGAAGGGTTCCACGTTATCGAGAAAAGCGGAATTCCTGATTGGCTGATGGAGAAGAAGTTTGATCTTGTGTATTCATACAACGTGTTTCAACACCTGACCCAGGCTCAGCGAATAGAGTATTTCAGACAGGTGTACGAAGTACTGAAACCGGGCGGGCAATTCGTTGTCAGCGTGTTCAGCAAGACTGACAAATTCGTGGAAGATCCGAAACACGTGTACGCCGCTAGATTTTTCGGCGTGGCAACTGCCGTAGACGAAACCGATTTCCTTGACGGACTTATCAAGGACATTGGGTTCAGGTTGAAGACGCAGGATTTCTTTCCAACGAGTGACCCTCGTACTGCAGTAAGAATTATGAAACTCGTAAAACCGAAATAGCATGTGCAAGCCGAAACACAGGGTTATGTGCCCTGACTGCCGAAGACAGAAAATGCTCTTCGACACGCAGAAAGAAGCCGAACGGTTCATTGAATATAACGGAGACAAAATCAATGACGGTGGCAGACTGAAACTCAGAGTGTATTACTGTCCATCCTGCTGCGGATACCACATTACATCAAAACCTTATAAAGAGCACTATGACAAGCAAACCGAGGAGTTGATGGACAAGTACAAGAAGAGCCCGAAGACGCTGTTCGACAAACTCATGGAGAAGAACTTCAAGACACTGAAAGAAGTGAACCGCTATCTTGCGGCCCAGGACGCAAGGGAAGAAGAAAAAGAAGAGGCTTTGGCCGGTTACAAAAAATACAAAGGAATAAGATGAAACTATACGTAGGCGTAAACTCAGACGGAACGGCAATCATTTCCAAAATGCCGCTCAAGCGGTACATCGACTATGAAACCAACAAAGATGATGTGCTCTGTTTCAAGGACACCCAACTTCCACCGCATTGGATTATGGATTACACGGGAGTCAACATTCCCAAACTCGGCGACATTCCAATCGACAAGTACCTAACCGTACCTGCCAGCGCCATTCAGAAAATGTTCGGACTTATTATGACCTGGGCTACCGAGGCTATTGAGGTAGAAGTTTAGATATGTGTTTACTTAACCCAAAAAAAATCAGCATTACTGAACCGGTTACATGCTACAAAGTCGTCAAAGTTCACTACGTAGACGGCGTAAAAAAGGTGTTCTCCCCTATAATGCATCACGCATGGATACCGGGAAATGAGGACCACGACAAGCATCCCCTTCAAATTAAAAAAACGTCAAGGGATGAGCCGCTAAGAGATTATCTTGGCGCTGAAACAGTCCTTTTCGGAGGTGCGTATCATGCCTGCAAAACGTTAGACGACGCAAATAAATTACTCAAGATAATAGCTGATGACCGCAGTTCTTATATCGAACTTTGCCCTTACAGCGCCGAATTTGTGGTTGGGGAGTTCGTCATACCAACCACGTCACGTTTTGTCTACGAAGGGTACCACACTTACGACGATAGAGAGGTGTTAGGCGAATCTCTGGCTTCCGAAGCGTTAATTTTCGTGAAATTAGTAGAACAATCCTAGTGCGGCGATATTTATTGATCGCACAAAAATTTGGAATTGTCGCATAAACTTCGTATATTTGCAAAAGAACCTGATAAAACGGAGAGCCCTACTAACCGTCATAAACAGGGAAGCCGAGTAGGGACGGCGGAAGGTCACGTCGACGACGGGCAACCTCGACTCTCAATGAGTAAGTTGGGTACGCCGGACAATGTTCCGGCGTATAATATGAAAACAAGTTCCTTAACATAACTGCGGGATTCATCTAGTGGCCTAGGATCCGAGATTTTCAGTCTTGTCACAGGAGTTCAAATCTCCTATCCCGTACAAGGTTTAAATACCCGCCCCCTTAGCTCAGTTGGTTAGAGCAGCAGACTCTAACGGAGTCGTTCGTCCGAAAACGAACTGTCCATGAGATAAGAGGAATCCTTGAAGGTTCGATACCTTTCATGGACGCACAGTTCTTTGAAATATTTATGATTATTTTCATAACTTTTTGGCTCTTGGTGCTATTTATAGTAAAAAGGCTTATGAACCCGAATTACTATAAAAAACAACAGGAAAGGGCTTGGTCAAGAAAACTTGAACTTGTTAGGCTGATGGGAGGAAAATGCTCAAAATGCGGATATGACAAAAACATTGCCGCATTGGATTTCCACCATATCAATCCAAAAGAAAAAGAGTTTCAACTTGATTCAAGGCACTTGTCAAATACACACATGGACAAAATTATAGAAGAAGCCAAAAAATGTGTGCTATTATGTGCTAACTGTCATAGGGAAGTGCATTATCCAGAACAGGATATGGATATGTTAAGTTCGAAAGATCTTAATAACAAGTCTATCCTTAAGCCAAAAAAACGTCAATCTGTTTGCGAAGTTTGCGGAAAAACATTTGATTGGCAAAAAGGTAAACGTTTCTGCTCAGAAAAATGCCGGCAGGAATCAAAAGGATACCCCCAAAAAGAAGAAGTCATGAAAAAATATGATGAACTTAAATCCCAAAAAAAAGTTGCTGAATATTTTGGATTGACTAGGAAAATAATTGTAGGTATATTGAAGAGAGAAAAATAATCTGTGGGTCGCAGGTTCAAGTCCTGCAGGGGGCACACGAAACGCCTAATCAGCGTGTAGTCGATGGCATACCGATGAAGTGAAGCGGGGTGATTCTCCGCAGTATGCAAATGTAAGCCTAATGGTCTTCCGTGTATAAGGTAAACCTGCGGTTGCACGGGCGAAAGCCCTGTCCTATGAGCTTACGAAAACTCACATAATCGCTTTTGAGAGTTGTGGATGCACGCACCGGCTTCGTAAAATCGATGCAAAAAGAACGGGTGAGCTTGTTAGGAGGCGATTTTTTTGAAACATATGGCTAAGGCCGTTATCATACGAATAGGATAGTGTGCTCCCGTAAAGCCGGGGGCGTATTCCATATGCTCTCCTAGCTTAACGGTTAACAGCCACATCCTTATAAGATGGAGACCCTAACAAGGCATAGTCTCGGTTCAAGTCCGAGGGAGAGTACGACACATGGACAGATTTGGTTCTGCCCATGTTTTTTTGTATCTTTGCAAAAATGAACAGTATGGACAAGCCGAAAGAGCGTAACCTGTGGCCCTGTGGCTATACCAGGATCAAGGAAAGCCCTATCACTGATGGCGGTTTTTGCGTAATGCTCGGAAAAGAGCAGGAAATGACTTTCCGTGGCGAGACGTTCAAAATCACGATGTGGTATTGGCATGATATCGAGACAAAGCGTGAGTTCACAGATAACGAATGCCCTGATTTTATGTGGGACCTGTTCAGAGCATACTGCGAAAAGCATTACGACACGTTCACTGAAATCTGGCCGGAGATGAAGAAATAAATTTGGATATCCGGAATTTTTTACTTATCTTTGCAGTAACCAAATTTCAAGATTATGACCGTAGCAGAAGTTAACGCAGCCCTCGAGAGCAACCTCAAGAAATACAACGACGAAGCCGCTAAGCTCAGACGCGAATGGCTTGTGTCTGACACAAATGTCCTCAATGAATGGGCAAAAGAGCACGCAGATTTCGCAATCGGCGATGTTATAAAATACCCTACCGGCAGTGGCACATGCATCAGGGTTGACAATATCTATGGAGCATATAACAAAGTTGCTCACGCCCCTTACGTATGCTACGGAGGTGTTATCCTCAACGCAAAGCTTCAGCCCAAGAAAGTTGGCGGTGGGTATTTCACGATGTATGCGGACGGGCGTGAAATCGAAAAAGTTAAATAACTATGTTGACAGTTGATGAGGTTAAACGAGCTATCGGATTGTATAACATTCCGAAGTATGTTCATATAAACAAAAACGTCTGTTTCGATTACAGACTGTTCGACGCCCTGACTCGCCCGAACTACGATGGCGACAACAAGGACTATAAGTACGACTTCGATGTGTTCTTGCCGAAATACGGCGTAAACCTTCAGCGTCCGTATGTGTGGGAGCATTGCCAGCAGCAGGAGTTCATCTTGTCAATCCTTCAGGAAAAGCCCTTGGATTCTATTATCCTTGTTCAGCACAACAGCGACAGGGAGAGAAAAAATACAATCAACTACGTCATCGACGGAAAACAGCGCCTAACTACGATACAGAAATTCGTCAACAACGAGTTCAGCATCTCGGTTGACGGAAAGGAGTACTATTTCAAGGACTTCGACGACGACCTCAAACTCTTTTTCAGGTCCAGAGTGAACTATATGACGGGCACCGTGTATTACAGTTACGACAACGCCCCTCTCACGGACGATATGAAAATCACCCTGTTCAATTTCTATAATTTCGCCGGTACTCCGCAGACTGAGGAGCACAAGAAACGGCTCGAGGGTCTTTTGAAGAAGTGAGTATGGTGGCGAGCCTGCACGAGGATGACACTTGTTGGTGCCCTGCGTGCGGAGAAATAGTAGAGGACGTATCGGATGACGGTGAGCCGTCATACGATGCGGTAGACGGTGAGGCAGAATATTATATCGAATGTCCCCATTGCGGGCAATCGTTCTACGTATCAAAAGCATATTACAAATGAACATTTTTGGGAAAGGCAATGTTGTCGTAACCGGTAAGGGCAAGGGCAACGTCATCAGAGTCAACGGAAACAATATCTGCATCAGCGACGGTGTGGTAACCATTAACGGTAAGAAGTACACCGACCTCAACGAACTCCCCGACAAAGAAATCAAAATCATTGTTGAGGGCAACGTCGAGGAACTGACAGTAGATGTGTGCGAAAGCATCGAGGTGAACGGCAGCGCCGGCAACGTTTCGACGCACAACGGAAACGTTTCCATCTCTCAGGGAGTCAACGGAAACGTTAGGACACACAACGGCAACGTGGTTTGCGGCCCGGTAGGTGGAAGCATCGATACCCATAACGGAAATATCATTCACAGGTAGTCTCATGAAATACGAGATTGAGGTTCATAATGTTATCAATGTCGATATTGATTTCGAAAGGCTGAAACAGCTCATTTCGGAAGAAATCGGCACAGATAACATATATGATATCCACACTGAATTCGGGGATCACGAAGACCATTATCTCGAAATGCTCGGAATTGATCTTACGAATGTGGATACCGAACAGGCCGTGTTCGATTTTATGTGGGACGATTTCGGCGATTACCTCGAAAGTCAGGCTGAGGCCGAGTTCGATATGCGTCAAAAGCACAAGTAATGCAACATTATATTTTACGCTGCAAGCATTGCCACAAGACTTACACCTACTGCACTCATGGTAACGACGATGGGTGCAGCAAGGAGTATTGTGGCGAGTGCCAAACCGCAATTGACAACGCCCTCGGAAAAATCAAGGTGAAGTTCCAACCTAAGTTCGTCGAGATAAAGCCGACGTTCGGGCTTTCTGATATGCTTGGCGAAATAAGGGAAAAAGAGACGAAGAAATTGGAGGACCACGATTTTAACTTTCCTGCTATCGTCTGCCTTAACGTGCCTGACTGCGAATACGACAATGTTGAGGAGTTCACCCATGAAGGAAAGACTTACAGGATTGCTTGGGACGACGACAACGAGAATGAACGGCACTACTTCATACAGATGGAGTATGATGTCGAGAAGGGAAGGGTCACGAGCAACGTGTGGAGGGCTGAATCCTACAAAGATTCTTACAGGAAGGGCAAGTCGGCAAAGTACCAAATGAAGCTGATGATGAAGCACATTGAGATGACGATGGTTAACCCTAAGCCAATGAAAGAGCCGTCTGCACTTCTCTCATTCATAGACTTCGATTGGGACATCAAAATGCCTGATGAGCCGAAGTGGGTTCCTAAGCACGAACTGAGGACATACACGGTAAACTACGACGGGGCGTTCTTGAAAATGTTTGTCGGTAAGGGAAGGAACTATGCCGAGGGCTATGTCACGAACATTCCTCCTGAGGGATACAATCCGGAGGACGTAAACGAAATGCTCGAATACGAGGTAACCATATCCAAGTATGACGATGAGAACGTAGAGAGAATAACCAGTATAAAAGTGAAATAAAGACTTTAAAACAAATACAGACATGAAAAAGTTATTGGCTATCATTTCCGCAGTTCTTCTGTTTGCATCCTGCAGCAAAGAATCCGAATGCGTAATTACGTACAGGGTTTACTACACCGACACCCCTGTCGAGTGCACCTACAAGTTCATGGGAAGCAAAAGTGCCGGGTACATTCTCGAAAGTTACAGGGGAAGTAACCGTCTCTCCGTATATCCGAGGACATTCCCCGCACTGGCGAAAACGCTCGTTTCCACTACCGCCCCGATAGAAGTGGTGGAACTCAAAAAGCCCGAAGTATGAGCAAACTTGACTCGCAGATCGAGAGTCTTGACAAGAAACTCATCGAAACTTACAACAGCATTACCGAAGATTGGAAAAACGTAGGGCATACAAGATCCTATGATGCCCTTCTCGAGCCAATCAGTAGACTGCTGAGGGATATACAGAATTCTAAGGACTGCGAGAAACGCGTCGCCGAAGAAAGCCGCCTCCGCACGTGTGACAAGCACGAACTCGAACAAATCTACGGAGAAGAATATTAACGAAATCCCGGTACGAAAGTATCGGGATTTTTTGGTTTTCAGAAAATAAATCGCTATATTTGCAAAGAACAAATTTGCAAACTATCGAATTATGAGAAAAGAGTACAGAGTTGTCATGTGGGTGATTGTCGTTGCACTGTTGGTCTTCGGCTATCTTGCATGCAGGTTCGCCAACAAAAAAACGCAGGAGCATTTGATCCTGTCCGTTGACAAGGTTGAGAACACCACGGGTGATTCCGAAGGGTTCTATACCGAAGTGTATTACCTGGTCACCACCGACAAGGGTGCTTACAAAGTGGCAATGGACGGATTCAACGCCGCGCCTCAGTGCGCCGGTTTGAAAAAGGACTCCACCTACGTTCTTACCACTCGTGGCATAGAGTTTCCTCTGCTCGGTATCTATCAGAACATTATCAGCGTAGCGAAAAAGTGATATGGAAGACACGGACTACAAAAAGCTTGACCAAACCGATATTCAGATATTCACCCGAATAATGAATCGGAACAGGAAAGAAATGTGGCACGAACTGGGCAATGCTGGTATTACCGTAATTTGGCTCATTACCTGCTCCCTTAACATCGTGCTTTCTGTCAGACATGACGACAAGGCGATGTTCTATGTGTGGCACGCTATCGCTGTGGTTTGGGCTGTATTTTTCATCATTTATTTGCGTGAAGCGTACATCCATTACAAAGATATGAGATCTGCCAAAAAAGCGTTGAACCCAAAAACAGAACTGCCATGAGCGCACTGAAAGAACTTTATTTCAAATGCGTGAAGCCTACCGGCGGAATTAGGCCGTGCCTCACCGAAGAGGAGTTCATCGAGGCTATGGAAGAAGAGCACCCTGAACTCAGACAAGTCAAACTTGAACTTGAACAGGCTGAATACTTGGAAGCCCTTGACACGCTTCTCAAGTGCTACAACAACAAATGGTTTGACGGCAAAGACAGCATGTGGGTTTATTTCGTCAACAAGAGCGGTAAGCACCTCACCTGTCAGAATGTTCACGACTATTTCAAGAAGACGTTAGAAGAACTCAACCGGTACAGGCAGAAATATGGCAAACTCTAACAATTTCAAATGTCCGTTAATGGGCCGATATCTTTTCTGCCATCTTGACGACGACGGAGAAGGCCCCCTCTATCAGTGTATCCACATTGGGGAGGAAGACAAGTGTCCGGCAAACATTGTAAAACAATCAGAAAACAACGATAGGAAATGAAACTTTCAGAAGTAACTATCTGCCCCGCCCTGTTCTCGTGCTACATTGCAAAGAAGTTGAAGGACGGCAAGCGTATGTCTCAGGAGCGGAAGGAACTCACCGATGACGAAATGCATGAGGTGATTGTCTGGTATGCTAAGAACCGGCTCGAGCCGAACACGCAGATGCAGTGGGAGTTCGAAGACGGCACGAAGATCCAAATCCGCCACATTAACAAAGATAAGGAGGAAAGCCATGAGTAACGATCCAATCATTGCCGGATGGTGCATCTCGGGAATTAGTTTCTGCCTTGGTATCATTATCGGTATTATCGGCGGTTACGGTATGAAGGTCCAGGTCGACAGGGAGCAGGCAAAAAAGAAAGAACTTACTCCTGACGAAATGGAGGAGGCTACCAAAACTGCGCTCCGAAATTTCAACAACAGCAGGAAGTAGAACATAGTTGGCAGCGTAGGGCAGTAAAGTGGTTATCTGCAACTCATGGGAGCCGTGTGGAAGGCTGAGGTTAGAACCCTCAAATACCGTATTTAGTTTAAGGGAGAACGGCCACACTATGTTGGATCGACACCAACCGTTGCCACAATATAAAATCTAACAGTATGGAAGACAAAAGAGGAGGACTTAACCTCGGCATTCTTTGGATTGCCTATGCCACTATGAACGGCTACAACGAGGCATCCGAAGAAAGAAAAGACGAGATATATAACGAATTTATCTCGTATGCCGAAAAGAAATTGGCCGGCGAGAGTATTTATTGATCGCACGATTCATTTCACTTTACAAAAATAATCAGTATATTTGACGAAAGCCCTGGTGGTGGAATTGGTAGTCACGTTGGATTTAAGCTCCAATGGCCCGCACGGGCTGTGCGGGTTCGAATCCCGCCCGGGGCACCAAGAAGAAATATCCCCGCCGTCCTCCAAATGGCGTTAAACAACTGAGAGGGTAAAAGTCTCGTGAATCTTAACCGGGGCCGAGCTTTCGGCAAGCACGTAAGGGTTGAATCTACTGCCGGCGCAGAACCGAAATGGTGACGTGGGTGGTGCGTCCCACGAGCCGAGTGAAAGAGGCGAAACGGACAGCCTCTACCGTTGGGAAGCGGAGAGGCAAAATTGACGTGTGGTGTAATGGTAGCACTAGGGATTTTGGTTCCCTCAGTCAGCGTTCGAATCGCTGCACGTCAACAAAATTGCAGATATTTTTGGAATATCAAACATTTATTCGTATATTTGCAATGAACAATTGATCTTTGTCATAATCTTGTAGGCGGATGGCTCTTTTTCCCGAAACAGATAAACACGGGTTTTGTATTTGCCGCCGGACATGGAAGTCGTACAGCAAACGCTTTGCAAAAAAACAACTTTCACAACTTGGAAAGAAAAAACGAGAAAATGCCGACTTCTGATTTTTTTGATGGCTAAACTCAAGGAAGGCGCACAGCAAACAAACTACACTCCAAACACTTTATTGGTAAAAGTCAAATGCCTTCTGCAAAAAAAGAATGGGAGACACACAGCAAACAGTCTAATAACGAAATTTTGGTTCTTTCGCAAAAAATGTCTCCTGACACGCCGGAGTAGCTCAAGGGTAGAGCAGCGGTTTTGTAAACCGCAGGTTGTGAGTTCGAATCTCTCCTCCGGCTCAAAGAAGCGAGATAGTATCAGATTTGGCGGGTACTCTCGTGGAGGGCGAAACGGACGATGAGGTATTAAGATTTCGATGTGCCAAGGTCGAAGCACCACAAATGTCGTCAATGATGATGGGAGACGTCCCAAATACATAAGCCCGAAATCATATTGCGGGGTAGAGCAGTTGGTGGCTCGTCGGTCTCATAAGCCGGAGGTCGCAGGTTCGAGTCCTGCCCCACGCAACCAAACATCGCGGAGTAGAGCAGATGGGAGCTCGCTGGGCTCATAACCCAGAGGTCGTCATAAACGGTTCGAACCCTACCTCCGCTACAAAGTTTTACTTTAAAAGTTATTTTCAATGTACGCATCCAAGAAAACAATCGGCAAGCAAGGCCTGTGGACGAAAGCCCCCGTGGACCCTTACGCCGACAAAAAAATCAAGCACGCGAACAGCGCCAACAAACGTGGGAAGCAGTACTACTGCCAGGTGGTGAAGGACAGCCGTGGTTTCGTCATCAAGACGATTTGGCACCTCACGAACTCGAACCCCACCGACCCGAAGATGGACATCTTCAACCTTCGCCGGAAGAAGAGACGCCTTCGTAAGAGCATGCGCAACCAGCCGAAATAGTAAGTAGGCGGGATAGGCCACCGCCTAAATAGATCCGGATTGATCGGCATCATTTTATCGTGCTTGCCCCCTGAGCGACCAACGCCCGAGGGGGATTTTTTTGTATATTTGGGACAAAATGGATATATTTGTAAATGAGCGGTATAGGTATGTA
>JAEEGL010348881.1_pt1 | contig 17088 bp, 10 predicted proteins | sample 9134231 | NCBI WGS metagenome assembly JAEEGL01 (sample SAMN16246548, study PRJNA631951) | gut metagenome | biome: gut microbiome; feature: rumen; material: fiber-attached | host: Bos | place: Iran: Karaj | collected 2018-10
AGTTGCTGTTATTAAAAATGATTATGATTTAGCTCAAAAAGAAAAAGAAAGATTAGAAGAATTACAAAGAACTGATCAAAAGAAAAGAGATGAATGGAAAAAGAAAAATCCAAATAATTGAATGATGATATATTATTTATATTAATAATAAATATCACAAAAAAAAATTTCTTAAGTTTATTTTTTTTAAATAATAAACAAATTTATATTATAATTAATAATAATAATATTTAATTTTTTAAAATCTTCTAACAAAAAAAAAAAAGATAAATAAATTAAAAAAAAAATTAAGTATAATCATCAAAACTATCATCAATATTAGTACTCATTAATTTAAAAGCAAATAATAAATTAATAATTTGAAGAACTGCAGAAGTGATTAAACAAGCACCAACAGCACCAACTAAAGAAGGAATCCAATTAATTAATCTATTTATGCATCCTGGATAAAGAGGAACTCCTCTATTAATATCACTAAAAATATATTTAATCATAGTATCATTTTTTAAAGTATATGGATTAGTATATTTTGTTCTACACCAACCAGTACATTTAAATCTTTTTTCTATTCCTTCCCAATAATTAAAAAATTTATTTACATTTGTAATATACACTTTAGTATTATTTGGATTTGATTTATATAATTTATAAATAGAATCTAACATTTCATTTTGACAATTTCTTATATTAAATACTTTTTTATCACTAATACTTTTAACTTTCCATTTTTTATAATTTTCAGTAGTGAAATAATTATTTAAAAATTCATACTCAGTATCTTTATTAACTTCACAAACACATAAATCAGTACAAATTATACTATTTGCATAAATAAAATATTCATCAATATTTTCCCATAATTTTAAAATACCAGTTAATTCAGAATCACATCCAATAATATGATCAACTTTATGATAAATTGTTCCTCCAATTGAACAAAAAATTCCAATTGCTAAAGAAAATAAAATACATAAAATTAAGAGAATTTCATACTAAAAAAAATTTAATAAATATTTTTTTCTTACTAATCCAATTAAACCTTTTGAATGAGAAAGAGAAGTAAATACTAATATTCCAATTAAACAAACAAAACCAGAATATGATGTTGATATTATTTTTAATAAACCTAAATGACGCCATAAACTTTTATTCCATCTCACATTTAAAACTTGAAAAGCTATTCCTGACATTACTATTCCCGCTGCGGAAAAAACAAATGAAATTAATATTGTTATTAATCCTGGTGATTTAGGGGAATTTGGTATTTCTTCTTCCATTTATTTTTTTTTCTAAATTTAATTTGAATTTTTTTTAAATTATTATTTTAAAAAGTTATTTTTTTTTTGGCTTTTTTTAATAAATTTAAAATTAAAAAAAAAATTATTTTTTTTATTTTTGGAATTTGGTATTTAAATTAATATCAAAATTACCTGAACTATAATCTATTATTTTATTTTTTAAATTTTGAATTACTTGATCTTTTTCTTTTAAAACATTTGAAACTGAACTTACAATTTCTTTATCATCAAAATTAAGTATTTTATTATTTTTTAAATAATTATCCATTTTTTTCTTATAATCTTGAATAATTTCATCTTTTTGTTTAATTTGTAAATTCATTCTTAAAATTAAATTTTCATAATCAATCATTTTTTCAGGATCATAAATTTGATCTTTTTGTTTAATTATATCTTGTAATTCATCTATTTTTTCTCTTAATACTTTAACATCTTTATTATTATCATTAAGATCTTTTCTTAAAATTTCATCTTTTAATTTATCATTTTCAATATTTAATTCTACAACTCTTTTGTTTAAAAAATTATTATCTTTCATTAAATTTGATTTCTCTTGAATATATAAAGACATTTGTTCAACTAAATATTTAGCAGCTTCTTCTTTTTGAATATTAAATGGACCAAAATTTTTAGAAATATTTGATAAAGAAGACTTAAGTCTTATATCCAAATTTTTAATTATATCATTATATTTTTTAATATCATCATCCCATCCTCTTTTTAATTCATTACATTTATTATTTAAAGTCTCATTTGATAATAATAATTCATTCCATTTTTTTGAACATTCTGTTTCATATGCTATATATTTTGATATAATTTGTTTATATTTTGTAATTTGTCTTAAATAATCATTCATTAATACTGTTAAATTATCATTTATATTTGGATTATTTGGATTTATTAATGAATTTTTTATTTTTGATAATTCATTTTTATAAATATTGTTTTCTTCTTGTAAATGTGATATCATTTTTTCTTTTTCTTTTATTATTTTTGATATATCTTGATTCTCATATAATAACATTTGAGTTTTTGCTTCTTTATAATTTAATTCTAAGGTATCATTTTTTTTTTGAATTTCTGATGCATATATCATTAAAGCATTATGTCTTGCATTTAATTTATTATATTTATCATTTAATTCATCATATAATGTTGTTATATTTTGTAATTCATTTGTTTTTTCATTTAATTTTTTTTCTAAGATTGAATTTTTATCATATATTTCTTTATATAAAGATGATGTTTGATGCTGATTATTTAAATTATTTACATTAGATAAAAAATTATTATTAATATTTGGTTGAAGTGTCATTATATTTTTTTCATTATCTTTTCTAATTGTATTATTATCTAAATTATGAAAATTTGGATTATTAATTGTATTTAAATTTATATGTTTTAAAAGATTATTATTATTATTTAGATTATTTATATTATAATTATTATTAAATGCGTTTTCATTTTCATTTATATTGTTTCTAATAGGACTATTATTTCCAAAAAAGTTATTATTTTCATTATTAGATATAAATTTTTTAGAATCTTTCATAGTAATTTCATCTTCAGGTTCTTCAATAATTGGATTATTATTTATTTGAATTTCTTCTTGAATTTCATCACTATTTCTATTAAATTCAGTACTTGCCATATTATTTATAAAAGGATTAAAAGAATTTAATTTAAAATTATCATCATTTTGATTATTTAAATGATTAATTTTAGAATGTTGATAATTATTATCATTTACTAAACTAATTTTATTATCTCTACTTGAAATTTCAGTAGGAGGATATCTAACAATTTTACTATTAATATCATTATTATCATAATTAACTAATAATATAAAATCTGTTGTATCTTTACCAAAATTTATAACATCATTATTTTTTAAATTAATATTTTGAAGTGGATTTATTTTTTGTTTATTTACAAATGTTCCATTTTCACTATTTAAATCAATTAAATATATTTCATCATTATTAAAATTTATTTTTGCATGTTCTTTTGATATACTTGGATGATTTAATACTATATTTGATTCAGGTGATCTTCCTATTAAATTTGAAATATTTGTTAAATTATATATTATTATATCAGTTTTGAGATAACCTAATATTTTATTTTGATTCAATGCTGATAATGATTCTATCATTTTGTATTTTTTATTTATTTAAAAATAAAATCATTAAATTAAAAATAATAATAACTTAACAGAAATTATTTTAAAAATAAAAAATAATATGTATAACCTTTATACAGAAGAAAAAATAGAAAAAGAAAAAATAGACAAAAAAAAAGAAGAAAAAAAATATGAAAAATACAAAAACAAATTTGAAAGTAAAAATTAATATAACAATAAAAATAGAAAATATACCATTATTATATAAAAACTATGAAAAAAGAGTGAAAAATTTTATATCAGATGTAAAATAATAGTATATAAATATTTTTAGATGACAATTCCTGAACATAAAATTGTAGTAAATGATGAATCAAACAAATATTATCCTTTCAGAGAAAAAAGTAATAAAATAGAAAAACCTTTTATATTCAAAGGATATAAGAATGAAGAAGAGAGAATAAAAGATTCAATAAAAAAAAATGGTTATTCATTTAATAATCCAATTTCAATGGATAATATAAAAATAAATAATACAGATAATAAAAAAGAAGATATATATGATTTTAATATTCCAAATCCAGATTCAAAAACAATTGATATTCATAGAAAAATGAGAAGAAGTTCATCTTTATTTAGTCTAGAACAATTAAAAGATTTAGCAAAGAAAAAAATAATTATTCAACCACAAATGAAATTTAGAGCAAGAACTGATTTAGAAAGAGTATATGATGCAATTAATAAAGGAACTTTAAAAAATAAAGAAAGAAATATTTTAAAGAGACAATTAAAAAATATAAATTTGTATGATTCTCAAAAGCCAATGAATTTAATGAAAACAATGAGTATTTCTGAAAATCAAACTTTAGACGAAGAAATAACAGAAAATAATAATTTAGAAGATGAAAAAAGAGGATATAAAATAAAACCAAATCCATTTTTGGATAAAAATTCTATTCAAGATGATATAAATTATAAAAATATATATGGTAATGGTAATTTATATTATGTTCCTAAAAAAGAATTTTCTAAACCTTGGAAAAAGAAAATTGATTTAAATTCTGAAGCAGAAAAAATATTAAGTGAATATCATAAAAAAACTCATTTTAAAGCTGCTGAAGAAGTAGCAGAAAAAAAAATAAATTATAGACATATTAAATCTGTGAATAATTCTCTTTTTCATAAAAAATATCCAACTGAAGTTAATTTAGAAAAAAATGTTTTTAGTTTTGATGAAAAAGATGATAATATTAAATATGATAATTATAATTTAAATAAAAATCCTTTTGATATTAAAAATAATTTTAGTTTTGATCCAGAATCATTAAATGCTTTATCTAAAATTGCTTTTAAAGATTCACTTATTAAAGGAGATGCCCCAGTACCAAATAATACTTTTCATCATATTAAAAATAATCATTTTTATCATAAAAAAAAATTAGTTGATGAAAATAATGTTTTAATTGATGGACAATTATTATATAAAGACTCACAATTTGATATTATTGCAAATAGAGTTTTAAAAATGTGTAATGTTTATAAGAAAAAAAGTAAATATAATAATACAAAATTAGTTAAAGGAAATGGTAAATTAATGGTTACTAAAGGATTATCTTTAAATCAATTTGAAAAAAAATATAATTTATCTGAATAAATACTTTTATTATTAAAACTTATTATATATAATTTTAATATATTAATAAAAAAATACAATTTTGTTTTGATAATTTTTTTTAATGAAAAAAATATTTTTTCATTCATATCTAATTTAATAAATTAAAAATACCACCATTATCAAACTAATATATAATTCATATTATATACTAAACAAACCAAATTTTAATTTAATTAAAAAAATAAAAAATACTTTTAAAAATTATCATTAACATTACTTGAATAAACTTGCTTTTTTAGCATTAGTTTTTTCAATAACAGAAGGTAAAAAAATTGCACTTTCTCTTCTAAAAGATTTAACAAAAGATTTTCTTAAATTAATATTACTTCCAGTCTCTAATTCCATTGGCTCAAAAATATTAGCATTATCTTTTGAATTATCATTATCATCACCATAATCTAATTGAATTAATCCAATAAAATTATTTTTAGATTCTTTATTAATTGAGTCATTAAAATGCATTTGATTTGCTTTTTCTTTCATTTGTGATAATTTAAAATTATTAATAGATTCAAGTAAAAAAGATTTCATATCATTAGTACATTCTAAACTATCTAAATTTTCATTTTCAATTGGAATTTCATTTTTTACTAAACTTCTTAATAAGTTATCATTTATATCATCTTCTTCTTTTGTATGTTTTGGTTCTTCTCCTTTAAAAGTTGTTTTTAAATATTCTAAATATTTTTCTCTTATTAATTTATAAGAACTTTCCTCTTCTTCTAATTTTGCTTTTAATAATTCATTTTCTAAATTATTTCCTTTTATTTCTGAATCGAATTTTTTTTCAGTTTTTTTATTTGAAGTATTATTATTTTTATTAAATGTTGGAGTAAGATAATCACTTTTATTCTCATTTTGACTATTTGATATGTTATTTTTTATATTTTTTTTTGGAGAAATTTCTGGTTTTTTCAATCCTTGTTTTGTATTACTTTTTTTAAATAAAATTACTTTGTTTATTTTTTGAAATTGATTTTGAGATTTCATAAATCCTTTTTTTGAATTTTTTAATTCACTTTTTGAATTGGTGTTTGGTTTTAAATTATCTTTTAAATTATTTTCTTTTGGTTTATTAGATTCTTTAACTTCTTTTTTTATTTCATCTATAACCTTAAATTCTTTAATATTTCTATTTGATGAAGTTTTATTTTTATTTTGATTATTTTGAATATTTTGTATATTTTTATTACTTCTATTTTTAACTTTTTTGACCATATTATAATTTTTTAAAACTTTATCATTTTTATTCTTTCCAATATTTTGATTTACTGGTTTCTTATTTAATTTTGTTTTATTTGTTATTTTATTTTTATTTTGTTTTTGAGAATTATTTATTTTATTTAACTCATTTTTCTTATTTGAAAAATCATCATTATTTACATTATTTTTCATTTTAAGATCACTATATAAAATATTATGACTTAATTCACTACTTGAATACATACTACTTGTATTACTACTACTCTTACTACTATTTTTATCCAAAGATAAATTTGAAGAAATTTTTTTACTTGTTGAATTATCAAGATTTAAAATATTTCTATCAGTTACATCTGTCATTTTATTTCCTTTTACTTTTACAATTTGTGATGTTCTCAAATTTGAATCTTCTGATTCATTTATATTATTATTATTTAATTCTTCATCATTTCCTCCTATAATATAATAAATTGATGAATCATTATTACTATTTGAAATTGAATTATTATTTATATTTTGTAATATCTGTTTTAACTCATTTATATTTTTTAATTTAATAACTTTTTTATTTTCACCAATATTTAAATAATCATTTAATTTATTATCATTTACATTTTCATTTTGTAAATCATCAATTTTCATTTTATTATTATTTCCTTTTTTATTTTTCTTTTTTTCTTTATATTCTTTATCAAAAGGTTCAATTTGTTTTAAATCATCAATTAATCCTTTATTAGGTATCTTAGAACTATTAGGAATAAAAACACTATTATATCTATTATTTCTAAATCTACCACTTAAAGGAAGTTCACGATTAACATTATCTTCTAATTCTTTTGGTTCAAATTCAAATCTTTTATATGAAAAATCATCTGTATTATGAACAAAATGCATCATATTCATATTATTTTCAAGTGTTAAAGACTCTTTTTTATCTGGATATACTTGATTTGAATCAAATGGATTCATTTGATTCATTACTTCTATTGTTGATGGTTTTATATGATTTATTTGATAATTTTGAGAATCATCATCATCTAAAATTTGATCTATTCTATTTGATGCCATTCTTTTATATTCTTTTAATTTGTCATTTTCAAGTTTTTTTTCTATATTTTTTTTATTTTCAAAAGAAAATTCTTTACTTTGTTTTCTTTTGCTATTATCTGTTTTATTGTCTTTTTTACCTTTTTCATTTCCTTTTGTTGATTTGTTGTTATTTTCAGTATCTATTTTATTATCTATTATTTTAACTGGAATGTTTGAATCTGTATTTAAAATTTTACTATTTTTCTTTTTATTTAAATTAACATTTTTATTAAAAAGTAGTGTGTTTGTTTCTAAATCATTTTGAGTATCAATAGTTAAAGCTTTATTTTTTTCTTTTTCTTTTTCAATTCCTTTTTCAATTAATTCATTATTTTTCTTTTCAAGCATTTTTAATATATTTGGTCTAAACATACTTTGAGTCCCAAATGATTTTTTATTAGAGTGATAATTTTTATTATCAGAACGATAATTATTATCTTTATTAATATTATTGTTATCTCTAGCTGATTTAGGAGAATTTTCTTTAGATTGATTTTTTTTATTACTATAGTCAATAAAAGCAGAAATTATTCTTGAATTTCTTTGTGAAAAATTTAATTGATTTTTATTAATATTTTCTTCCTCATTTTTATTATTTTTATTTTCATTATTTTTTTCTTCATTTTTTGTTTCAATATTATTATTATTCATATTATTATTTTGAATATTTTTATTATTTAAATCAGGATTATTTGTATTATAGTTATTATCATTTTTATTATTATTGATAGATTTTTTTCTTTGATTTAAATCACCAACCATATCTTTTATTATATTTAAATCCCCAGACATATCATTATTATTGTCATGTGATATTGAATCAATATTTCCAAAATTTAAATTTTTTTTATTTCCATATTTTCCTTCTTTAATTAAATTATTATAGGTATTTAATTTATTATTTTGATTTTTATTTTCATTTAATGAATTATTTAAAGAATTATTTTCATTATTTAATTCTTTATTTATTGATATAGGAATATTTTCTTTTTTATTTTTATCATTTTCAATAATATTATCTTCTTTTTTTGGGGATTCTATTTTTTTTATTTCTTCATTTTGGAAATTATTAATATCTAGACTATCTTTTTTATTTTTATTCTCAGAAATACTTGGTTTTTTTGTTATATTTTCATTATTTTTAGAATTTAAGATTAAATTATTAGAACCTATTTTATTATTTTGTTTTTCTTTTTCATTTTTATTATCTTTTGATGAAGTTATTGAATTTAATTTAGAATCTTTTAATTTATTATTTTCAGTTAATATATTTTGTTTATTATCTATATTATCATTTTTAGTTTCATTATTTACTGGTATTGTATTAATCTTATCTTCTTTATTGATATCATTATTTTTTTTATTTAAATTTTTATCATCTTTTTTTTCATCATTTATAATAACATTTTTTTCTTTATTTATTTTTTCTTCATTAATAATAACATCATTTTCATTATTTTTTTTTTCATCATTTATTATTATTTTATTTTCATTAATTTTTTGTATATCATTTATTTTGTTTTCATTATATTTTTGTTCATCTTTTATTTTATTTTCATTAAATTGTTTTTTTAAGTTTATATTTTTATTTTTATCATTATTGTTATTTTGATTTAATAAGTTTTTATTTTCTTCATTTTGTAATTCTTTATTCATTTCATTTTCATAATCATTATCTTTATTAATTATTTTTTCTTGTTCCTCATTATTTATATCTTTATCATGATTTAAATTTTGTGTATTATCACGATTTGTAATCTTTGAGTTAGTTGTTTGTTTTAATAATAATTCATTATTTTCATTTTTATTTATTTTATTATCATTTAAATTATCATTTTCAATTTCAAATTCATCATCATCTTTTTGTTTATCTTTATCTTTTTCTTCAAAATTATTATTTATTTTTTCTCCCTTGTTCTCTGAATCATTTTTTGTAATGATATTATTAATTTTAGATTTATATTTTTTATTTTCTTCATTATTCGAATTATTATCAGTATTAAAGTTTTGATTATCATTTAATCCATTGTTAAATTGATTAGAATTCTTATCTTCATTAGTTTTAATATTATTTTTAAATTCTATATTATTGTTTAATTTTTCTTTATTTAAATTTGTTGGATTATTTAATGAATCATCATTATCTTTTTTATTATATTTTTTATTTTTGTTATTGTTTTCATCATCATATAAATCATTTTCTTGATTTTCAACATTATTTCTTTTTTCATTTTTATTATTTAATTTTAAATTATTGTCATTATCATTTATTTCATTATTATTTTCTTTTTTATTTGGAATTATATTATTTTCTTTATATAAATTCATTTCTTCTTTTAATATTCCATTTATATTTTTTTTATCAATATTTATTTCTTTTTCATTATTCAAATTATTATTATAATTTATATTTTTTATATTTTTTTTATTTTCAGGAGAAACTTCCAAAATATTTTCAATTTTTTCATTTTCAATTTGGTCAATTATTCCATTATCTAATTCATATTTATTTTCATGTTTAATTGTTTCTAAATCTTTTTCTAAATCATCTTTATAATATTGATCATTTTTTATCTTATTATTCTCATCAATTTCATTTTTCATTTCATTAATGAATTCATTTTTTTTATCAGTTTTTTCAATTTTTTGTTCTTCTTGATTTTCATTTAAAACAAGAGGTTTGTTTAAATCTTTAGAATATAAATTATATTCATCTAATGATATATTTTTTTCATTAAATGAATTATTTTTTCTTTTTGAATTTTCTTCTTTACCAACAATATCTTCATTTTGATTATTTGATATTGTTTTACAATTCATAGCATTAATTTTTAAATCATTATTAGGTATTAAATCAATATCTTTATTTGGTGTGTTAATATAATTAATTTTTGTTTTTAAATTTTTAATGTTTTCTTTTGATTCATTAAATGATTCATTATCAGTTTTTATTTTTTTAATTTTATCATTTTCTTTATTTATAGTATTATTTTCTGTTTTATTATCAAATTCTTTTTTATCATCAAAACTTTCTTTTTTTTTTAATGGAATTATATCATAATTTTCTGATATATTATCAATTGAACTAATATCTTTTAATGAATTTAAAAAATTATCATTACTTGCATTATCTTTTTTATTAGTTTTATTTACATTGTTTTTCGGAGTATTGTTTTTTGAATTATTATTTGAAGAAATATGACCATCAATCTTATTATAATTTATGTTATTTTTATTTTTATTATTTTTGTCATTTTCTAATTTATTATCAATATTATTATCAATTTCAAAATTAGAATTAACTGGTGTTTTATTTTTAAGAGAATTTAATTTATTTTTTTTATCTTCTTCTTCTTTATATTTTTCGTCATTTTCTTTTTTTTTATTATTATCTTTTTTAATTTTATTTAACATATTATTTCCATTTTTTAAATTTAATTTATTCTGATCATTATTTACATCTTTTAAATTATTATTTAATCTATCTTTATTATCTTTATTATTATCTTTTCCATTATTATTTTTTTTATTATCTTTATTGATTAAATTATTATTATTATTATTTATTTCATTATTTTTTTCATTTTTGTTTTCTTTTTTATAATTATTTTTTTTTTCTCTTTCATTACTATTTATATTATTAGAATTGTTATTTGTTATAGCTTTATTAATATTTTTATTATTATCTTTATCATTCATATCAATATTATTTTTATTAATATCTTCATTTTTCTTATTAATATTATATTTTATATTTTTGTTATTGTCTTCATTTTTATTTTCATTATTTTTATCAATATAATTTTTATTAATATCTTCATTTTTCTTATTAATATTATATTTTATATTTTTGTTATTGCCTTCATTATTATTTTCATTATTTTTATCAATATAATTATTATTATTTTTATTAATATCTTCATTTTTCTTATTAATATTGTTTTTATTATTATCTTCTTTATTCTTATTTTTATTTTTATCTTTATAATTTATTTTATTTAATTCATTTTCATATTTATTATTTTTTTTCTTTACATTTTCAATATTATTATCATCATTTTTATTATTTTCTACTAAATCTAAATCTTCAATTCTTAAATCTCCTTCATTTAATTGTTCTTCTTTTGAATTTAACTCTTCATCATTAATATTATTATTTATATATTCATTCTTCCTGTTATTATTATAATTTCCTGAAGAACGTCCTCTTAATTTATTATTATTATCAGATATATTATCTTTTAATTGATTATTTTCATTAAAATCATTGTTATTATGATGTTTAGAAGAATTTGCTCTTAATTTGTTATTTTCATTATTTTCAAAATTATCTAAAAGATTATTATTAAATCCATTATTATAATTATTTTCATTATTTGGAAATTCATTATCAAAATTTAATTTTTGATTATTAAAATCATCATCTTTTTTTTCTTCATCAAAAACAATACTTTTATTCCTATCATTATAATAATTTTCATTAATTGGAATATTTAATATATTATTTGCCATATTAAATGCATTAGTATCTAAATAATAATCATTCATAGCTTCATTTTCTAATAAATTCACTCCTTCTGAATTTATATAATCCATTCTAATTAATTCTATTCTTTTTTTTCCTAATAAAAAGGCATTCCCTTCACTATTTTGTAATAATTTAGTCTTATTTACATAATTATTTATTTTCATATCAAAAATATTTCCTAACATTGAAGAAATTTTTGAAGCTCTATTTATTGAATTATTTGAATTCATAAACAATGAATTTTCATTTTTCTTTCTATTTGAAAATAAATTTTGATTACTAGTAATACATTTATAATCATTATTTGAATAATTTAAATTTATGTTGTGGGATTTTATTTTCCTTTTTTTAAAAATTGAAATATTTCCATTTTCAATATCATTAATTTCAGGATTAAAACAATTCATATTAAAAAAAATAGCTTTCACATAATAAGGTTGATTTATCAAAGACAATTCAACATTTTCATTAACATCATATTCATTTTGAACATAATCAAATAAATTTAAAGGTTTATTTTTATAAGTATAATTAATGAATTCATATACAATAGAATTATTTTTTGAAACAGCATAAAAAGTTCTATCAATAAATTTAACTGAATTAATATAATAATTGAATTTATCTTCATTAACTAAACTTGAATATCTAATATTATTTTCATATGGATTTAATTTAACTTTAAATAATCCTTGTAACTCTGAATAAATATACATATTTCCTTTAATAGAAACAAAAATAAGTAATTCTTCTCCACAGAAAATATTATTAATTTTATCATATTTAACATCAGGATAATAAAAATTATTTTGAGTATTTACATCACTTTTAATAATATTAAAAAATTTAATATCCCCAATTTTTTCATTTTCATTTTTTAATCCACCTACATTAATAACTCCAAATTTAAAAGGAATTCCATCTTTAGTAATTCCAGCAGTAAAATATTTACCACACTCAACTTTATTAACATAAAAATCAGAATTAACATTAACTTTTTTAGGAATATAACAAATATTATTTTTATTATCTTCATTAAATCCACATTGACCAAAAGAATCATCACCCCAAGTATATAAATTTCCTTTAATATCTAAACAAGCACCATGATTCTCACTTAAAGATATAAAATCAACTTTTAATGAACTTAAATATTTATTTAATTTTGGATTTTTAATTTGATAAATATTTTCTCCTAATCCAAGTAAACCTTTATTTTCTATATCCTTTCCCCATGAAAATGTAATTAAAGATTCTGTAATTGCAAAACATACATTATTATTACATATTATTTTTTTTATTTTATTTAAACCGAGATTTGGATATGAAATTGGAGTATTTGATAAATATTCTAAATTGTCATCATATAAGTTTTGAGTTTTTGGAATCCAAGCTAAAAAATTTTTTTCGTATAATGCATATGTATTGTTTATTGAAAATGAAAAAGATGTTAATTCACTTAAATCTGTTGTATTTTTTGTTATGAAATTTTGTGTTTTTAAGTCCTTTGCAGTTGAATAAAAAATAAACTATTTATATTTCAATATTTTATTATTTAACAAACTTACATTTTTTTTCATTTTTTTTTTTATTTGTTTTTTTAATATATGGGTTTATTATATTTTTGTTTTATTTTATTATTAATATTTATATTTTGTTTATTTTTATAACATTTATTTAATAAAACAAATAATTTATTTTATATTTAAAAATTTAATATATTTTAATTTTTTAATTTCATATTTCTAAAAGAATTATTTGGATGTAAAAATGGACAATCATTAATATATCCATAGGAAGTATAAATTATTTTTGGCTTTAAATTAGTTATAAATGTTTTATTTTTTGAATCTAAATTATTCTTTATTAAAAATTTATTTTTTGATAAATAATTTTTACAACTTAAATTCTTTGATAATTTAATTTTATTTTGATAAATATTTTTTTTTCTAGAATTATAAGGACTAATATATTTTGATTTATTATTTTTCTGAGTTAAAGGATTTGTATTTTTAAAATAACTTTTTATATCAGAAATTGACTCATGAGAAATATCTTTTATAGGATTAATTGATTTCCCTAAAGAATAACTTGATAAATTATTTTTATTTTTTTTTTTATTATTTAAAAATTTTTGAGAATATAAATTGTTAAATTTTTCATTTATATTTTTACTCAATTTATTTATCTCATCCGATAATTTAATTTCTTGTTTTAATAAAGTTGATAAATTTTTCTTTTTTTCCCTTTCAAAATAATAAAATTTCTTTTTGAAAAAAATTTTTGAATGAATATGTTCTTTTTTTTCATTTGATAATTTCTTTTCCATACTTTTTTTATTTAATTTAATCAAATTTGAAAAGTTATAATAATCTCTTTTCATCATAAAATTATTAATTTCTCTTAATTTAAGTCTTGCTCTTATGCCTAAATTATTTAATATTCCTGGAAGTTCAATATAATTAAAATGTTTTTGTGAGATGTTAATAATATTCATTAAAAAAATTATGTAAATTATTAATAAATAATTAAATAAAAAAAATTAGTAAAATTTAAAAAAAACAAATAATATATTTTTTTTTCAATCAAATAAAAACATATTAAAAAATTTGACCCCACCGAGAGTCGAACTCGGGACCCACACCGTGTTAAGGTGTTGTCATAACCAACTAGACCATAGGGTCAGACAAAATTAAAAAAAACATTCATTATTTTATTTAATTTTTCAAAATTTAAATAAAATTAAAAAAAAATGGATAAAAAATATAAAATTAAAAATGAAATAAATAATAATAATATTTATAATATTTAAATAAAATTTATTTTAATAATTTAAAATATAAAAAACTAATTAAATTCTATAAACACTTATTCATTATTTTTATTACTTTTACTATTATTATTCTCTTTTTCAATTTCACTTCTTCTTTCATCAATAATTTTTTTATAAATATTTCCCAATCCTTCAAATTTAACTTTCTGAGTATTAATTTTTAAATTTTCAATTTTTTTTTGAATAAACTCACTTTGTTTCGGAATAACAAATTTTTTATCATCATCTTCTCTTTCATCAAAGATAACAATATTACTATCAAAAGTTTGTTTTTTTATAGTTCGATATAAAATATTTCCTAAATACTTTTCAGAAAATTGACAATCACTAAATAAATTTTTTAAACTCATTTCATGAGAAACAATATTATCAAATAATTTTTCTTCAGAATTTAAAAAATTTTGATCTTTAACAATTTTATCATTAAAACCTTCATTATTATTCATTCCCATCATAACAGCATTCATATTATTTATATTTTGTACATTCATTAAATTATTAGGAAAAGTAGAATGATTTAAATTAGGAATATTTTGAATTTTAAATTGTGGTGGATTCATCGCAGGAAAAAACATATTTTTTTTTAAATAAATCATATTAATATTATTTTTATCTGATAACTCTTCTTTATAATTTTTATGATTTGATGATGATGATGATGATGAATTCTTTGATTTTCCTTTTGATGAATGATCTGAACGATATGAACTATGTTTTGAATGATGAGTATGACTTTTTTCTTTTGATTTTTTTATTTCTTTTTTTGATTTTTCTGAATCTTTTGAACGATGTTTTGATTCTTTTGATTTCTTCTTTGTTGAATGATGATGACGACTTCTATCTCTATGATGATGTGATTTTTTATCTTTTGATTTTGAAGTGTGACGATGTTTATGAGAACGAGATGAACGAGAATCTTCACTTGAAGAATTCATATTTTAATATTTTTTTTATTTTTATTTTTTTTGATTTTTATTGTTTTAATTTTTAATTTTTTAAGGTTTTTTTTTTTTTAAATATTTTATTTTTATTTTTTATTTTTTATTTAATTATGTTTTTGGAAAAAATATTAAATTTTGATTATGGGGGTAAATGTAATTTTTTTTATATGATATTTATATTTTTATTATAGTTTTGTACTGCTGAAAATTTAAATAAATGTTCTTTACCTTATTTTAATTGTAATAAATTAATAAAAAAAACTGAATCAATTGATGAAAAAGCAGAAGTATATATTTTAAATGATAATGACTTAAATATAAAAAAGATAAACTTAAATAAAAGTGATATAATAAATGTGGGAGATTTTTCAAAATCTTTTACAGAACCTCAAAAAATTTTAGAATTAATAGTAGAAAATTCAGTAACAATTGAAAAAGGTGAATCAATAATTATAAGTCCAAATGGATTATTAAATTCTAAAAAAAAAAGAAGAAAAATAAATAATGAAGTTTTATTTGGTTATTATTCTGATTTATCTCAAATTGATGAAATTGATTATGAATTAGCCCCAAATCCTATTATGCAAAATACTGGTTTTGATAATAATAGTTTTAGATATAATGAAAAAAATGAAGGAGTTTATTTTTGTATTTTTTATAAATTTGATTGTCAAAAATATTTTATTAAAGATTATGAAAAAGGTTATGGTACTTTTATTAAAATTGAAAATGAATATAAAATAAAAGATAATTCTCTTTTTAATATTGGTGATTCTTATTTAGTTTTTACTTTTTATAATAATCAAAATAATAATAATAATAATAATAATAATGATAATAATAATGATGAAGAAAATTATAATCAAAATTATAATAATATATGTTTAAAAGCTTATTCAGGTTCTATTACATATGAACCAATATTTTTTAAATATGATTTTAATAAAGAAATTACAATTGGAAGAAGTGAAAATTCAAATGTTGTAATAAAAGATAAAATGTTATCAAGAGTACATTGTATATTATTTTATGAAGAAAATAAAGGTTGGTTAATTAAAGATGGAAATGAAATGAATCAACCAAGTACAAATGGAACTTGGGTTTTTGCATATGATGAATATGAAATATATGATGAAATGATTTTTAAAAGTAATTCCAATTTATTTTCTTGTCATTTAAGAAATATAAGTAATTAAATATAATAAAAGGGATAATAAATATAAATTATATAGTAAATTAAATAATTATTAAAAAAATATTAAAAAAAAAACATTTATTATTATAATTAATCTGTTATAAATAAAATAATAAAAATGTACGACAGACATTTAATAACTTTCAAAGATAAAGCAGAATACTATAATAAAATTTATCCTCCACTTCATCCAAATTATGA
>JAEEGL011288923.1_pt1 | contig 17088 bp, 11 predicted proteins | sample 9134231 | NCBI WGS metagenome assembly JAEEGL01 (sample SAMN16246548, study PRJNA631951) | gut metagenome | biome: gut microbiome; feature: rumen; material: fiber-attached | host: Bos | place: Iran: Karaj | collected 2018-10
GTGAGCATTCTGGCCATTTTATCCTTATCCCGTCTCCACGAACAGATATGATCACTCTCAAGTGTACAGACACCCGTGTCATAAATATGCTCATTTCTTATGCCTGCCCTTAAAAAAGTAAGACGTATGGCTTTTTTAAGATCAAGGAAAAATTTACCGTTTTCTCCCGGAGCAAAAAAATCTTCAACCTCGTCTCCGGAATAGTTCTTTAAAAATTCGTCCTTAAGTTCACCCCCGACCTCATAGCATTTTCCGCAGATACAGGGACCGATAAGTGCAAGTATGTCTCCCGGGTCAGATCCATACTCACGAGTCATGGCATTAATGGCATCCACGGATATTTCACCGGCGCTGCCCTTCCAGCCGCTGTGCACCATCGCAATGACCGCTTTGACAGGATCATAAAGATACACAGGCACACAATCCGCCTCCACAGTACAGAGCACTATGCCCGGCTCATTCGTGACCATGCCGTCATATCCCTCAACTGTAACCTGCCTTATCACTCCCTCTCCTGCATGTTCTTTTCTGATCATACGAACCTTTGATGAGTGTACCTGGGGGAGCCTTATCAGGTCCGATGAGTTTACTCCGAATTCATCAGCTGCTCTTTCATAATCTGACTCTTCTTTTCCGGTCTCATATGATGGCCATCTGCACACAGTCGAAGTACTGTAAAGCGCAGTGACAGGTCCGGCATTTTCAAGTTCCTTTATATGTATAAAATCAGTCATAAATGCATTATAGCATGATATAGGTGTCATAAGTCATAAATGAGTATGTAAAAAGACCGGTACATCCGTACCGGTCTTTAAAATCTTATATGTGGTCGTCTTCTTATCTGAAGTAGCTGACAGATTCGTTGAGTTCGTCTGCCATAGACTTGATGCTTTGTGAAGAAGAATCGATGTCCGTAACTGAGCTGGCGATGTTGCTGACGCTGGCGCTAACCTGCTGGTTGGAAGCGGCCGATTCTTCGGATATTGCACTAAGATCCTGAACAGAACCGATGATTGTACTCTTAGCCTGTTCGAGAGAATTGATCTTTTCTGAGATAGAATTGATACCGCCTATAGAAGCACCGATCTCGTCGTTTAGTACATTGAACTTGTTCTGAGTCTCTTCGATGTATTCCTGCTGCTTTGTAATGATCTCTGCAACTTCGGAAGACAGGGAAACTGACTTCTCAGATCTTTCTACGATCTTGTCAACGATATTCTTGATCTCCTTGGCAGAAGCATCGGACTGATCTGAAAGAGATCCGATCTCGGTAGCAACAACCGCGAATCCGCGTCCTGCCTCACCTGCTCTTGCTGCCTCGATCGAAGCATTAAGCGCAAGCAGGTTAGTCTGAGATGCGATCGAACTGATCATCTCAACTGCTGTTACGATATCCGCAACGGCCTCGTTGGTCTCCTTGATCTGCTCTGTAATGCTGTGTACGGCATCAACACTCTTAACAGATGAATCGGAAACCTTGTCGATGTATTCGCTGGCATCCTGATTGGCTGTCTTGATGTTGTTTGATGAAGCGATAAGATCCTTGGCGTTGTCAGCGATACTCTCGATCGAAACGCCCATATCAATGATCTGCTCATTGATATCCTGAACGCTCTGTGCCATTGAGGTAGCTCCCTGAGCGAGGTCATCCATAGCTGAAGATATCTGGCTGGCTCCGTCAGAGCTGTTGCCGGCCATCTGGGCAACATCTGCAACCGAAGTATTGAGTGAACCTGCGATGCTCTTTGTATTGGCAATGATCTTTGACAGGTTCTCCTGGAGTTTCTTTGTAGATCCTATGAGCTCCACGGTCTCTATAATATGTGACTTTGCATCAACATCTATATTAAGATTACCGTCTGCAACTTCATGAAGGTTTGCAGATATCTGCTTGATAGGATTTGCAACAAGGTTTGAGATCCAGAAAGCAAGGATTGCAAAAGCAATAAGCGCAACAACTACGAATATGATTATTCCACTTATCATTTTGTTGACGGCCTTGTCAACGGATTCGCAGGTCTTGCCGGCAAAAGCCATACCTACGACCTGACCGCCCTTTGCGGTAAGAGGCGTGTAGTAAACGAAGTAATCTATGTTGTTGATCTTAACATCATTTGAGAAATATTCCTTGCCGTTCTGTATAACAGTAGCGATTACGCCGTCTGAGGCCTTTGTGCCTTCGATACGTTTGCCATCGCCGCCTATGATCGATGTACAGAAACGCGTATCACCTTTAAAGAGTGTAAGGTCAATACCGGCTCCTTTCAGGTGATCCAGGTATTCCGGCTGATACTCAACCCATCCGTCCTCAAGTTCAAAGGAATTATCAATATCATACTGGTAGTATTCCTTTAGATCATAACTGGCAGCCTTAAGAGCTGTCTCAACCTCAATCTCGAGAGACTTTCTGGCATTGACAGATGTCAGGATAGTGATTATCAAAGCCGTCACTACAAGTGGAACCATCGCAAACAGAATCAGCATCAGTTTCAATGATAATCCGTTTTTCTTTTCTTTCATAAAAAATATCTCCTTTGTAAATCTAATATATATACTGATATATAGGCTTCAAAACCTATATATGGTATAGTAACTGATTTTTTTACAAAAAACAATAAAAATTGCATAAGCAGTCAGAATATTTGTATATTTGGTACTATATTGTCAAAAAATTATTTAATGGTTATTTTACACGTATGAGTTAAGCGATAATCTGTATTTTATAACGTTTTACCTGTATTCCCGCCGTTTGATCCTTCAGATGACGATTCCTCTTTTGACGGATCGACCGGGTCACCGTGTTCGTCTTCCTCTCCGTGATAGAACAATTCATTTTGGCTGCCTATATTGGATACCGCATCAATGGCTGCCTTTCTGATATTCTTTGCTGCCCTGGCTATCTTCTTTTTTCTGCGTCTTAAAAATCCGGCAGTCAGGATAAGTGCCGCAAACACTATGATCGTGCCTGTTGCAGCAAGTATTATCACAATTCTTCTTAATTTATAATAATCATTTATCCGGGCCTGTATAGTTACATTATTTCCCTGCACTTCATAGATATGATACCTGCCCATATCTCCGGTACTTTCGAGCATTCTCCATTCACCGTTATCATAAATATACAGGTCAGCCTTAACTATCTTTTCATATGACTCTGTTTCCTCATTGTAATACCGAAGAGAGTGCGTCGAGCTTCCGTCGTCCGGTATTTTAATATTCCACGTTTCCAGAAGGCCGTCTATTCCTTCATAACGTCCTTCTTCGTCTATCTCTTTTACCGCTTCCAGAGTCTGGCCTTCTTTAAACATTCCGTCTACAAGAACAGGTGACTGCTTCCCTGAGGATCCTACCGGTCCTGCCAGTGTCGTTACGTATCGTACGTATCTTACGCTGACTCTCTCGTCCGTGTACATCCTGTCGGACAAGGCTCCTTCGTAATCAAGGTAATACCCTTCTTTCTCGGAATCAATATCAGGCGGATTAATGGTTATTCTCTCTCCGTAGCCCAGTTCCGTCGTTCCGATCACCTCACCGTTGTTTTCCGAATCCTCATCATCCAGAACAAATGTGATCTTCATCTTAAGAAAATCATCCGGAAGCGGATCTTCCTCATCCGAATCATATCGTTTCAGCAATTCTCCGTATGTTATGGGAAAAGCCTTTCTGCTGTAACTGACTCTGTCTATTCCGGATAATTCCTCCGATACAAAAACATTGTTTCTGACCAGCCCCTCATCCGATATGTGTCCCGCTATGGCACCATACCATCTGTCTGATCCCATGATCTTGACCAAAGACACACAGTCGGATATGTTGTTGCCGTCTCCTGCTATCCCTCCTGTATATTCCGGTGAGGACAGTATACATTTCGAATAGCATTTAACGATATCAGCCAGCGAAGAACCGGCTATCCCTCCTGTATAACTTCCTGAGTTTGAAGTTACATCGTTATAGCAGCCGCAAAGGAGTATGGTTCCCATCTCCTGCATTCCGCATACTCCTCCGACATAGCTCTTCTCGGCATCGATGCATCCGTAATTGTCGTTATCCCTCAACACGCATTTTGTTATATAAGAAGTGTTAAGGGTGGCATCCTTGATCCCCGTTACATCGCTCTCAAGGTCAAAATCATATTCTATAGCCATCGTTCCGGCTATGCCTGCCACATCCAGGTCTCCGTTAACCATTCCGTTATTGGTACAATGATCTATGGTGGCATCTGTACAACTTCTGGCCACCTCCAGTGAATCATCCCTGACTGTATTGGTATAATCACGGTCCAGAGCCCCGTCAATAGCATCCGTGTATAACAGCATTATGGTATTAAACTGATCGGATACGTTCTGCAGATCCTTTATAAGGACATCCGATGCCCCGTTCATTTCGGAATTGAGCAGTCCAAAGTTGTCATTCATCCCCTGCAGGTTACCAGCCAGCGAGGCAGCATGAGCCTTGTATTCTCCGGTCAGTTCCGGGAATGAAACCGGATCACGGTCTCCGAGATTCCTGATGATATCCTTGGTCTGTGAAAAGGAAGATCCAATGTTTCCGGCAGCATTCTCCAGGTTTTCCATTGCTTCCTCGGCATCTTGGCGAACTTCACCGGACATGTCGCCCAGGTGAGCCTCAACCAGACCTGACAGACCCAGAGAAGCATTTTTCATGTCCTCAGAATAGCCTGTGCCTGAATGATTGTCGGCGTATTTCATATCAGCGTAGGCTTTGGATTTTTGCGCGCTGTATTCGCCGGCATCGGCGATCAGCTCTTCATCCTTTTGTCTTCTCGTATCATCTTCGGTACCCGGAAAAGCTGTATCCGTCCCGGGATCAGTAGAATCATCATGATGCACCCACCGGCCGTCAATGCCAAATTCTCTGATAAAAGAATCCGTATCCTCCGGAAGTCCGTTCAACCCGAACGAGTATGCATCCGGATCATAAGCAGCCACAGCAGCCCTAGCGTCGCACGGATGGTCTATGGCCTGCCTGTTAAAGGTATAGCCATCATCTGCATCTTTGATATAAGCCGTATCACCGGCACTATATTTCATATCGGCTGAATTTTTGCAGATATAATAATTGTAAAAAGATTTTTCCGATTCACTAATATATTTTTTGTACTCTTTACCGGCATTTTTGATCGTATCCTTATAGCCGTCATATTCCTGCTTTTCTTCATCCGACAGATAATCATATATATTTAGATCATCAACAGCGTCACCTAATTTGTCAGCGGCCTTTTGGGCATTGGATGCCGAATATGATATCTGGTCGAGAGCTCCGTCCTTTTTTGATGATTCCTCCAGAATATAATCAACCCGCGAAAAAGCATCGTTGGCAGCACCGGATATTCCGTTGGCATAGTCAATGGTGCTGTCTGCAAGATACCGGGTATCATCAAGTGCGGTTCCCGTGAACTGCTGAATTATCGACAGCCTGTTGGCTATGGTGTCCGATTCATTATCCGCATCACGTAAAGTAACGGATATTATATCGTGAAGCTTCCCTATATTTTCGTTCAGCTGATATGCGATATCCTGGCTGAGATCTACTGTAACGTACGGCTCTGCCTGTCCGACTATGCCGCCGACATCCTTTCTGCCTTTGACCGTCCCCTCATTTGTACAATCATATATATACCCTGACTGTCTGCCGGCTATTCCTCCGATATTATAGCCGATGTGATCGTACCCGACATTTCCCTTATTGTTACAGTGCTGTATTATTCCTATGGACTGACCTGCGATACCGCCGGAATCCACTATCCCGTTCTCCATCGCTGCCTTGTCGGATCTGTTCTCATCATCAGGCTGTATCATGGATACATAATCATCTATCTTAATATCCGATATCGACATTGAAACATCGCTTTCGGATGTGTTCACACGCCCTTCATTAACGCACCTCAGGATATTTCCCTTGTTCTGCCCCGATATACCACCCGTAAAATGAATACCGGTTATGATCCCCCTGAATGTTGAATCGGCAACTATACCGTCTAGCTCATTAACTCCGGCGATACCCCCCACGTAATCACTGCCTGCGATAACTCCGTCAAAGCAACAGTTTATGATAACTCCGTAATTGTCTCCGACGATGCCTCCTACACATACCTGCTTGCCTGAAGGTTCAACCCTGCCCTTGACTGTCAGGTCCCTTACTATGGCATCATCCTGGAGATATGCAAAAAGCCCCGTATACGGTTCGGATTCCTCAAATATGAAATCACTTATCACATGTCCGTTTCCGTCAAATGTGCCTCCGAATGTGGGAATCTGTATAAAGCCGCTTTCTGCAAGTGATATATCGTCCATAAGCTCAACGTGCTTGTTCCTCGACCATGTATCAAGCCGGCAGTCCATCGAAAGTTTGACGAGATCCTCGGCATTACGGATCTTAATGACTTCCCAACCCGGCAGAATATCGGACTGAACCTCGTCAACGATATCCTCATCCACGTCGGTTCTCGATTCTCTGGCCGATCTCTGGGTTCCTGTCTCAACATCATCCTCTGTAATGGGTTCGACATTTACGGTGATCGCATCGTTGCTTTCCTCTGCACCGGCCGTCAGCAGCAGATCAAGAGCCAGAATGGCACCCATCATCATGGCTGATACTCTTTTTTTCATATCAAACACCCTCTTTCTGCTCAATCGCTGTATTCTCCGGCATTATCCGAGTGTCATTTTTATCTGACATTTGTGTCATTTCTCCGGATTCCACATATGCGCTCATGCTTCCCCGGATGGTAGCATGCATCATCCCGTTGACTGTTCCGTCTATCCTGCCCCGTACGAGACCGTCTACCCGGATAAGGCCGCTCATCTGTCTGGTCCTTACAGGCATATTCATTACAAAAGCTGTCTTTTCAATGATCTTATCTCCAACAAGCAGTATCTGCGGAAGAACAAACATTGTAATAAATATAGATATCAGCGTTCCGCGCCCAAGACATCTTCCTATTCCGAAGATCGCAGCATCACTGGTCAGTTTACCGATTACGGTTCCCGCAACAGCCAGCATGGTTCCGGATGTGATTATCGTCGGAAACGACATGTTCATTGTCTTTATGATGGCTTCCTTGCGAAGCATGGTCTCACGCAGTTCCGTGTACCGGCTGGCTATAACGATGGCGTAGTCAATATTGGCACCCATCTGAATCGAACTGACGATCAGATATCCGAGGAAAAACAGCGGATCATTCATCAACGCAGGGACTGAGAAGTTGATCCATATACATCCTTCTATGACTACAATGAGAAGCACCGGCATTCCTGCAGATTTAAATGTAAAGAGCAATACCACAAGGACCGCCAGTATCGATACCAGGCTGACCACTGTATTATCGCGTCCGAAGCACTTTTCCAGATCATATTCGCTTACTGACTCTCCGACCACATAGACCCTGTCGTCACTGTAGTATTTATCAGCTATCGTATGTATCCGGTCCAGAAATTCAAAGGTTTCATCCGATTCTTCGGGAAGGTTCAGATAAACGAGCATCCTTGAATAATTCTCACCCTCCAGCTGATTGCGGGCGAATGTCATCATTTTATTTGCTTCTTCGAGAGAATCCATGAGATCATCATCGAGTGTTACATAACCGTCTTTGACCTCCTGATACACGAACGAGAACATGTCGATGAGAGGAACCTTGTATGATGACAGTCCGTTGACAGCCTTGGCATAATCCTCATCGTTTATCGCATACGCGGCATAAATAAGTTCAGCCACTTCATAATCGAGATTGATGAGTTCCGAGAACTGTCTGGGTGTCAGCTTGTCTGTCAGGGTATACCCCGCCAGCGCCTCGGTATTGGCCAGTCCAAGTGTATGATCGACCTCAGGGCAATCATCAAGATCACGAAGCAGCCCGGCCTCGCTTCCATAATCTCCTTTGGGCACGACCAGAGCCACCATATTAGAGCTTCCGAAGTTCTCCTCCTGGATCTTTTCGGCTTTTTGTACCCTGTTTATGATCGGAGTCGTTATTCTGCTGTACCCGTATACATACGGACATTTATTCGATATATAACATCCGGCGATTATGACCAGTACGAATAGCGGAGTAACTATGTATCTGGTAAGGTATGCAAATCTGCCGACAAAAGGGATCTCCGGGATGAAATTCTTATGCTGGGTTTTTTCCATGAGTCCGGAAAAAAGCATTATCAATCCGGGCATCAGCAGGAATACGGACAAAAGACTCAACAATATAGACTTTATGAGAACTATCCCCATATCCGAACCCATCTTAAACTGCATGAACATCATGGCAACGAGTCCGCCTATGGTGGTGAGCGAGCTTCCCGATATCTCGGGAATTGCTTTTGACAGAGCGTCTATAGCGGCCTCTCTGGCCGGAAGTGTTCTGTGCTCTTCTTTGTATCTGTTAAGCAGGATTACCGCATAGTCTACGGACAAAGCCAGCTGCAGCACTATCGTAACGGAATCCGACACAAAGGAAATGGTGCCCAGCAGAAAGTTGCTGCCCATCTGCACCAGCGCTGCCGATCCGAATGTGATAAGAAGCACGGGGACCTCGGCATATGCCTGGGATGTGAGCAAAAGAACCGATACAACGACGATAACGACAATGATCGAAATTGTATTCATTTCTTCGTTAATAAGTTCTGACTGGATATTGCCCAGACCGGTTGTCAGGTATGTGTCATATCCTTCCAGATAATCCTCTACCAGTGCGAGTGAATCAAGACAGGCATCCTCATCTTCATCATAGTCGAATGTTATGTTGTAATACGCACTCCCATTGGTGTAATGAGCATCCGTATTATCGAAATCCACCGAAAAAACGCCCTCGATGTTTTCAAGGTCGGTTTTTATGTTCTCGGCCTGCGCATACGAAACATTAGCTATCATTACGTTACAGGTGCCGTATGTTATGAATTCTTCCTGCATCAGATCCAGTCCTCTTTTTGTTTCGGACTCGGCCGGCAGATAATATGACATTTGGTTTTCAACTTTGACCCAGTTGCGGGAAAAAACAGAAAATACTGCCAATATGGCGTATATCAGAAAAAACAGATTGCGTTTATCTACGATAAATCCGCATATTTTGAGCATAAAGCCCGAGCCTTTGCTCTCTTTGACTTCTTCCTCCATGATGATAAACCTTTCCGAAATGATTCCGAAAAGTTCCCCGTTTATCGCATTGATGAGTGATCCGGGATTGTCACCCGGCATGACGTATTGTAAACCTATGCTGTCCTTTAAGCAACGATTATAAATTTTTTTAAGACTTTGTTTATAGTTTTATGGTTTCTTTATAATTTGGTATAAAGAAATGAGCGCATCATATATGCCCATATTGATTTGGCTGAAAAAAAAAGGGAGTCCGCTGACTCCCCTTTTACTATTCTGTTTGACTTATTCTCTGTGAGTGTATGCCGTGATCCCTGCAACACAGACGATTGCAAGAATGATGAGCCACCATCCACCCATCATTTTGTGTCCTGCTTTTTCAACCTCTATATTGGCTGAAAGAGGAACCATTGAATCCTCGATGATAACAAGATCTTCATCTTCAGGATCTATAACTTCGGTTTCACTGTTTACGGTTGTTTCAGATTCGGCATCCTGAGCTACCAGGACTCTCTTGCCTTCAGATATTACCAGTGTTTCCGAAACTGACTTAACAGGTATAAGTGCAAGTATTGCTGCTATAAGTGCTACCAATACTATTTCTGTTATTCTTCTTCTTTTGAAATATACTTTTCTCATCATGTCATCCTTCCTTGGACTAATCTCTTCCATAACCCTTGACTGAATTACATTTCTCTGTTCAAAGTATATATCGGTTTTTACCTCTGTTTATTTAATACCCTCTAATCATTTTTGTCATGTTCTTTTTTAAGTACAAGACTCTCAGCGTTGTCTTTAAGCCATTTGCGGTGTTCTTTGAAATCAGGATCGATCCCTTCGACCATTTTCCAGAATGCCGGAGAATGATCCATATGTGTCAGGTGGCAAAGCTCGTGTATTACCACATAATCAAGTACTGCAGGCGGAGCAAGCACGAGTCTCCAGGAAAAACTGAGCGTTTTATCGGACGAACAGCTTCCCCATCGGGTCTTTTGATCACCGATCCGGATAGATGTATAGTTTCCTCCGGTTAACGGTCTGTAGTGCTCCACTCTTTCATATATATACTGTCTGGCCATTGCGCGGTATTTCTTTTCAGCAGAGTCCATCTATTCTCCTGCAATGAAGAGAACGCCCAGCGTTCCCGGACCGCAATGTGACGAAATGACACTTCCGGCTCTGGTCTCAAGTATCTCGCCAAAACACCCCAACTCTTTGATATAGTTCTCAACCGAATCTATGATCTCGCGGTCGCAGCCCGAATGCGTCACAAACACCCTGTCCGATTTAGCATTGTGATACTGCTTTTCCATGTCTTTGACATAATCCATTATGTATTTATGCGGACGGCCCCTGTATTTTTGCTCAGGGCGCATAGCCCCGTTAACGACCGCTATCCTCGGATGGAGCTTTAAAGCGTTTCCGAGGAGTGCTGCAACTCCCGAGCATCGTCCGCCCCTGTGAAGATACGTAAGTGTGTCGATCACAAAGCTGGCACGAACCCGCGGTATAAGATCATGAACGTACAGCGCGATCTCATCTGCAGCCACTTTCTCATCCATAATTCCCTGAGCCATTTTCCTGTCACGTAAAACAGCCGCTTCTATAATAAGAAGTCCTATTCCCGTAGAAAGGTTCTCAGAATCGATCACGCGAACCTTATCCTGCATCCCAAGTTCCTCGGCTGCGATCCTGCAATTGTTGAAGCATGCAGACATGGATGATGATATCGTAAAGACAATAAATTCATCATCCTTGTTCTTTGACAGAACCTCCATTATTGCCTCAACTCCCGGAGCTGCAGTCTGCGGAGTGGTCTGATGCTCATCAGACCATTTATACAGTTCGTCCGGAGTGATGTTCACTCCGTCAAGAAATTCATCATCTCCAAGCCGCACAAAAAGCGGTATAATACCAATGTTATACTTTTCGATCAGTTCAGTGGAAAGGTCGCTGGTACTGTCAGACAGAATCCTTATCATAATCTTAGGTTCCCCCTCATGCAATACTTCATAGATCATTATACCGCTTATGATCGTAAATAAGGAATATATTTATCATTTTTTGTTTGACATTTCACATACCTTATTGTAATATAGTCATGTTCGCTGTGTCGGAACTCTCTGACCGGAGCTAATTAAATATGCGCGAGTGGCTCAGTTGGTGGAGCACGACCTTGCCAAGGTCGGGGCCGCGGGTTCGAGTCCCGTCTCGCGCTCGATAAAAAGGACATCCGATAGGATGTCCTTTTTTGTCTGGCACTTATATTCGTCCCAATCCCGGCATAGTCTTACTGGAAAACCTTCTTTATTGTATCCACGATGCCGCCGGCTGCGTCCCCGGCCAGAGCTGCCTTTACCCCGGCTACAACCTTATCTTCCATTCCGTCCGGAATATCGATCCCCGAAAGCCCCTCAATGGTCTTTACCGGATCCGATTTAAAGTTTTCCAATGCCTTGGGATCGGATTTAATCTTTGCTACGATCTCGTCAACCTTCTTCTTAATGTCCTCCATAAGATTCCTCCTTCTGATGATCATTTATTTTGTTGAAATGGGAACGGATCAGTATCCGAATTCCTGAGCCCAGTACCATTCACCATCCGCAGCCTGTTTCACCATCGTTCCTTCTATCGTCTTACACCCATCCGCCTGAATATTTGCCGGATGCGTAGGGCTGACCCCTCCGGAAACCAGCTCTAATTCTTCTTCTTTTAATTCTTTTTTATCTTTTTCGTTTTCCATAAGCGTTCCCCTTCCGGTTTCTGTATATTTAGTAGATCATGTTTTTGATCACGTATTCCCCGTCTTCATATACTATATCAAACACAAGGAATTCCCACTTACGGAAGAACGGTTCAACCTCGCAGTGAATGACTGTTCTGCCGTCTTTTTCCTTGAACTTTGAATACCATATGTTCTTTTTCTCGGTGTCGTAGACCATATCCCTGATAAAATCGTCATCAAGGGTTTCTTCTCCCTCGTAACCGGTTTCTGTGACCCTGAAGCCCACAACATTGTCTTTGGGCTGTGCGTACTCAAATGTCAGGTATCTGGCTCCGTTAGTGCCCTTGCCAAGCGGTAGCTCTTCTTCGACATATTCACCGCTCTTTTTATCATATTTAAAAAGCCAGATGTCGGAAACTGCCGGCGGATGTGTACTTGTGTCATAACTTAGCGTAAAGAGTATCTCTTTTTCGCCGTCTTCATTGATATCGGCAGCCTCTACATGAGGGAATCCGGTATCGTATGCTTCGGGAACGTGAAGCTCCCTGCCGTTTCCGAAATCCAATGTATAGTATGCCAGTTGTTCATCGATGTTGACCTCGCGGAAAAGGCGATCCTTTTTTCCGTCTTCATCATAATCCCTGTCTATAAATTCCCTGTACCATGTATAGTCGGTTGCTTCATCCACGTACCCGGTATATTCCCAAAGAACAAAAGGCGATGAGTCCGGATCTATTTCGTATTCGGAATTCTCGAATTCCTCAACGCTTACTGAAACCTTTTCAAGGGGTTTCTCTTCTTTTTGCCCGGGTTCTTTTTCGTCCTTGTTCTTTTTTCTGTCAGAATCCTTTTTCTCTTTTTTTGTCTCGTCCTTCTTCTTCCTGTCTTTTTTAGACTTCTTTTTTGAGGCGGATTCCTCTTCGTCCTCCTCATCCTCATCATCATCGGAGGATTCAGAAGTTTGGGCAGATTCCTTATTGTTTCCGCATCCCTGCAAAGCACAGAATGAAACAAGACATATAAGCAGTAGCCTTAAGATAAAAGTTCTGTTTTTCACAGCATTACTCCTCTATATATAGATAAAATTTTAATTCACTTCTTTTACTGCTGTCAATTAAGATGTAGAATAATTAGGTAAAAGGCAAACACACCTGTAAAAGGAGGATTTAATCATGAAAGTCAGAAAGATCAGCATAACAAGCAAACTGATCATCGGAGTAATAATTCTCTTTATCGTTTCGGATATTCTTCTGGGATTCATGGCTTACAGAAAGTCATACGGCATGCTGCTCGATCAGATAAAAAACAGTGTCGAGAAAATTTCCACCTGTGTCGCAGTAAATATTGACGCCGGCATAGTTACAACCGTTCAGCCGGGTGAAGAAGAAACCGAAGATTATTTAAAAGTCAGCAATTATCTTACCGATTATCTTAACAGTGCAGAAGTAGAGTATGTATATACTATCCGTCCGGCCGCTTCCGGAGATATGGAATATGCTATAGATTCGCAGATTGAAGACTACAGCGCTATCGGTGATGTGTTTGAAGATGAAGAAGCAGCTCCTGCCCTTCAGGGAGTCGTGGTTTCCAACGAAGAGCCCTATACGGATGACTGGGGAACGCACATATCAGGATACAGTCCGATCTATCTGGATGGAAAAGTAGTCGCAGCTGTGGGCGTAGATGTCAGCTTCAACTGGATCAAGGAACAGACTGCATCGCTCCTTAAATCCATCATTTTATTATGTGCAGCTGTGCTTGTGGCCGGAATTTTACTGTTGTTTGTATTAAGCCGGGCTCTCAGCCACAGGTTTAAAACACTTAATGACAAGATTGAAGAACTTACTAAGGGCGATGGAGATCTGACAAAGAACATTGAGCTTAACTCAGGTGATGAATTTGAGGTCATCGGTTCCAATATAAATAAACTGATCGACTTTATCCGCGATATACTTCTTTCGATCAATTCCGAATCGGAGAAACTCAACCGGTCTTCATCCGAGATAGCAGACAATGTCCGGGGAGCAAGAAGCGATGCACAGTCCATATCCGATACAATGACTGATATGAGTGATTCGATGCAGGAAACAGCATCATCCCTTAATAAGATCAATGATCTCATGACTGATATCAACACGGCCTTTACTGAGATAGTTACAGAGATAGACGGTGGTCGTGATTTTGCAAACGAAGTAAAAAATTCGGCTTCACAGATGGGTGGAAACGCCAGGAACGAACGTAGCATCACTAAGTCAAGAGTAACTGAGATAGCTGATTCCGTTTCAGAAAAGATAGAACGATCAAAGGCTGTAAGCCGTATATCCGAGCTTACCGAGGACATAATCGCCATAGCAGATCAGACAAACCTCCTTGCGCTTAACGCTTCGATAGAATCAGCACGTGCAGGCGAAGCAGGCAGAGGATTTGCTGTCGTTGCTACCGAGATAGGCGGACTTGCAGGCAATTCCCAGTCCGTAGCTTCCGAGATTCAGAAGCTCTCCGCCGAAGTGATCTCAGCAGTTAACGAGCTGGCCGAAGAAGCTCAGAATCTTCTTGATTTCGTTGACCGTACTACTATGGAAGGATTTGACAACCTCGTTCAGACGAGTGAGGATTATCAGCAGTCTGCCGAAAGGATCGCTGATATGATGGAGAGATTCTCCCGCACCACGATCCAGATTCAGGAAAATATCGACAACATAAGAAAATCAACCGATTCCGTCAACCTGGCTGTCGAAGGTGCTGCTGCCGGTATATCGAGTGCAGCCGAAAAGACTGTCGTAATGACCGATAATATCTCCCGCATTGATGAAGAGGCTCTGTCAAGCAATGCCATTTCAAACGAACTGGCCGCCGAAGTCGGAAAGTTCAAGCTTGGAAATTGATTGATTTCCCCAAATGACAAGGGACCGTTGCACCTTTACAGTGCAGCGGTCCCTTTTTATATAAATACCTTCTCCCGGTCACTTGATGACAGATAAGCTCTCCCTGTCTGCAAACAGTGCAACAAAGATGAGGAATATCACACCCTGGATGAGCTGCATTGCCTGAGTTGAAAGTCCCATCATAATAAGTCCGTTGTTAAGAACAATATATAGAAGTGAACCTACTATCACATTCTCGAATCTGACTTTTGCACCACCCGATATCGGCATACCGCCGAGCACGAGTGCGATGAGTATCTGGGTCTCAAGCTGGTTTCCTACATTAGCCGTTGCCGAACCGTTCTTTGCGATGTTGATAAATGCGGCAAGACCTGTGATCGCCCCTGCAAGAACATAGATGAGAAACTTCATCCTGTCTGTCCTCACACCGGCAAATTTAACGGCCTTCTCTCCCGCGCCTATCGCCTTAAGATCGATACCGAACCTCGTGAATCGGAACACCACGAAGCTTACGGCAAGGACTACTGCCGTGATACCGAGCTTGACACCCGTAGTATCGAAGTCATAAACCTTCATACTTGCAGCGACCGGTGAATTTGATGCCATGTATTTTATAACCCCTCTGAACAAAAACATGGTACATATCGTAACAATGAAAGACTTGATCTTTCTGTTAACATAGAAATACCCGTTGAATGCACCGATCGCTGCGCCTACCGCAACTCCCCCTATTACTGCAAGCAGCATGTTAACGCCTGAAAGCTTACACACAACAATGGATGCTATACCCAGAATGGATCCCTGAGAGAAATCAAGTCCCCCCATGGACATGATAAAAAATACTCCCGTTGCTGCGATAAGAACCACATAAACCTGATTTAAAATGAGTTTTCTGCTGTTCCACATACTGCCGTCCGTTAACACATTGAATATGATACAGACTGCTATCAGTCCTATGATAGGAAGAAAAGAACGTATCATGTTTATAACGGACTGTTTTTTCAAAGCTCCCGTTTTGGAAATCTGTTTTTTATCCTGATCAGCCATGATGCTCCCTCCCTATACCATCTTTGCGATGAGACTGTTCTCATCCATATCTTTATCGCGCTTTAGTTCTCCGTTTATCTGTCCATCCTTCATAACGATGATCCTGTCGCACATTCCGATAAGTTCCATCAGTTCTTCGGAGATCATGATTATGGATTTCCCTGACTTGCGCATCTTATCCATCAGCTGGTAAATATCCTGCTTGACCTTGATATCTATTCCTCTTGTCGGACTGTCGAGCAGCAGAATATCGGAATCCTTTCCGATCCAGCGCGCCAGAACGACCTTTTGCTTATTGCCTCCTGAGAGGATCGATACAAACTGATCTACACTCTGCATCTTCGTTGACATTTGCGCAGCATACTTATCGGCAAACTGCTTAAGCTTTTTGTCGCTTAACAGATGAAGCTTGTTTGAAAGTTCGTTAAGTGACGGAAGACATATATTGTCCCTGATACTCTGGTTCATGACAAGGGACTCGTTGTCCCTGTCCTTTGAGGTGTAGGCAATACTGTGCGAGATGGCTGCGGGAATATCGTTTATCTCAGTCCCGTCAGCCAGCGTTACTTTACCTTCCCTGTCAAAGGATGCTCCGAAACATGCTTTTCCAATCTCATGCATTCCCGACTCGGACAATCCTCCAAAACCAAGTATCTCGCCCTTATGAAGCTCAAAGCTTACATCCGAAATGATTCCCGGAACCGTGATATTTTCCACTTTCATGACCACTTCCGGTGAAATCTCTTCGTCATAATCAGCTCTGTAATAGCCGCCGGTTACATCACGGCCTACCATGAGCTTTTTAAGACCGTCTTCGTCTATTTCCGAGCTCTTTACCGTATCGATGTAGACACCGTCCCGAAGGACTGTTATCGTATCCGACATCCTAAGGACTTCAGGAAGATCATGGGAAATAAAGATGACCGTATTCCCCTCTTCCCTGATCCTGTTCATATGCTTATATAATTCTTCTCTTCCTTCTCTTGAAAGAGCAGTTGTTGTCTCATCTATGACCACTATCTTCGGATCAAAATATGTTGCCTTGACGATCTCGACAAGCTTACGATCCTCGAAATTGTAGTTTTCTATCATGTCGGAAGGCTTTATCCTGTCAAAGCCGTATTTTTTCAGAAGTTCTCCCGCCTTGCGGTTCATGGCTGCGGTATTCTTGATCCCGAATCTGACGAATTCGTCTTCGTGTCCGAGAAATATATTCTCCGCAACCGTCAGTCCGTCAAGTGTTCCGAGTTCCTGAACTATGATAGATATGCCTTCATTGTTGGCCTCAACCTGATTTACGGGATGAACTTCTTTTCCGTCCAGGATAAA
>JAEEGL011893310.1_pt1 | contig 17088 bp, 15 predicted proteins | sample 9134231 | NCBI WGS metagenome assembly JAEEGL01 (sample SAMN16246548, study PRJNA631951) | gut metagenome | biome: gut microbiome; feature: rumen; material: fiber-attached | host: Bos | place: Iran: Karaj | collected 2018-10
ATGATTACAACGGCCTGGGAAATGTAAATAAAGATCAGTATTATGCCACAGAGTACACAATAACACTTTATGATGATTTTAAGGAGGGAATCTCTGCCGAAGATTTAAAAGAAATCTTAAAAGCTATAACTGACGAGTACGAACGGTATTTTAGAAACAGTTATGTATATAAGTACAATGACGATTCAAAAAACAGATTTGATTTTATGAACGAAGTGGATTATAGACAGCAGATCGAAGTCCTTAAAAACAGGATCGAAATGGTAGAGGATTATTCTTTATTCCTTTATATGGCCGATTCCAACTTTTCTTATAACAATCTGAATTTTAATGATATAGGTGTCAGATGTGAGGATATAAAGAATAACAACCTTTCCGGCCTTGAAGCAAAAGTCATGATGAAGGTTTACTCCAAGAGCCCTGAAAGACTCCAAAACATGTACCAGTACAGGATCAATCTTCTTGACGATCAGGTGAAAAGAGCAGAAGAGAATCTTAAAGAGATGGAAAATCTTATAGATAATTATGAGATGGATGATATCCTCTACGTGGGGATGGGAGGAGAAGCTGTGGTGGCTATAGAAAGCAACTCCACAGAAACCTACGAAGCCCTGGTGACCAGAAAGATAGATCTTACAAACAAGATAACAGGATTGAATTCAGACATCTTAAAGTATAAGGGATACCTTTCAGATCTAAGCAATGAAAAAGCTACATCGGCTGAAACAGCAATAGTTGAAAAAGAGATCAATGACATCGTAAATAAGATTTATAGTGTTGAAATGACACTCAGAGAAATGTTGGATGCTTTTAATGAGTATAAACTGGGTGAAGAAGATATACTCATAGGAAATGTGAGATATAACTCTCCTTCTATTTTCTCCTTTGCATTTATAAAGAAAATGATAAAATTTTCTATTCCGGTTTATCTTATAATGTTTGCGTTTTTTGGAATTAACATGATGGTGAATCAGATCAAGATATTTAAAAGAAAGAATATTGAAACTGAAACAATGTAATATGAATATAACATATTTCGGTTGAACCTACAGGAGCTGTTATTACAATATCAACATCAAAAGACCAAATTAATTACCTAAATCAATAATAGCAATAGAGTTTTGGTTAACATAGAAGGACTAAGGCTATAATATATTAAATATTGATAAACAAACTGTGGTCGCCAGAATGAAGTGAAAGAAAATATCGATAATTTTTTTGAAAAACAAAATAATGGATAGTGGAAAGCTAGCTATGTTAAAGGCGCCACATAGAATAGAAAGAATGTTTATAGACTAGTATTTTACTTGGTTTTAATTTTTTCGAGTGAGTGAAAATGTAATGAAGGCCGTAGAAAATATCCGCATCCTTGTAAACTTTACTTAGGATATGACTGGTAGAATTTAAAAATGCATTTTATATAGTGTATATATTATATTTTTATGTCTTGTGTATGACTATTAGGAATAATATCATTGAGAAAAAACGTGATCGAGAAGAAAGGTATGTTTATAAACTCACGGGTGGACGATAGGAAGCCACATATATAAAAGGCTATGACCAAAATGGCAAGCCAATCTGTGCACCGGTATATGGAAATACTAAAGAGGAAGTTATAAGAAGACGAGAGGTTGCGATAGATCAAGAAGAACAAGCTGTTAGTCCAACGCACTTAAGCTTTTTATTTTTGAGCAGGAAGTCACGTCAGAAATGTCAAGGAGATAACTGAGTAGCAACGAATGTTCAAAAAGGTTAGTTTTTGGACAATAGTGTTAAAGGTGATGATATCATAGGTACATAATATAAATAGATGAAGTGGAGTATGTATGCTTGAGAATAGAAACCCTATGGAGGGGAAGAAGGTAATTTTTGTTGAAAACTCATCAGAACCAAGAAACGCTGATGGCGTTTGCGGACATCTTGAAGCGATAGGACCTAGTGATGGTAAAAGAAGTTTTTATGATAGGTTATGGAAGAGAGGGATAGACATTATTTTATCGCTCTGCTTATTGATCATTTTAAGTCCGCTGCTTTTGATGATCAGTATTGCTATATTTATTGATGATCCTGGACCAATTGTATTTTCTCAAATGAGGATCGGTCTTAACAAAAAATATTTCAAACTTCATAAGTTTCGTACGATGAAGATGGTGACACCGCACGATGTTCCTACTCATATGCTTCAGAACCCTGATCAATATATTACGCGTGTTGGAAAGTTTCTTCGTAAACATTCGATTGACGAATTGCCACAGATTGTCGATATTTTATTCAATTCTATGTCAACGATAGGGCCGAGACCAGCACTTTGGAACCAGGATATTCTCACAGCTGAGCGCGATAAATATGGCGCAAATGATATTAAACCTGGACTCACAGGGTGGGCTCAGATAAATGGCAGAGACGAATTAGAAATACCGGTAAAAGCTAAACTCGATGGGGAGTATGCTCAAAAGTTGAAAAAGGGAGGATTTATAGCCTTTTTATTTGACTGCAGGTGTTTTATCGGGACAATATCAAGTGTTCTCAGAGGTGAGGGAGTAGTTGAAGGAGGAACTGGAACGATAGGGACTAGTTCTATTAACCCTAATGATGGCAAGACAGTTCTTGCTAAAGACAGTTATCATGTAGGAAAACAGAAATGAAGAAAATACTTATTACCGGTGCAAATTCATATGTAGGTACAAGTTTTGAAACATATGTGCATGAACACTATCCTGATTATTTGCAGATAGATACAGTGGATATGGTTGACGGTTCATGGCGAAACAAAAAATTTAGCGGATATGATATAGTCTTCCACGTAGCTGGGATAGCGCATGCAGATGTTGGTAGGGTTAGTGAAGAAATAAAAGCAAAGTATTATGCTATAAATACTGATCTTGCGATAGAAACGTGCAAGAAAGCAAAAGAGGATGGCGCAAAACAGTTTGTTTTTATGTCATCTGCTATAGTGTATGGCGATTCTGCACCCTATGGGAAAAAGAAAAGAATAACGAAAAACACAGAACCTAATCCATCAAACTTTTATGGTGACAGTAAGTGGCGGGCAGACAAGGGGGTAAGGAAATTGGCTGATGAAAAATATACAGTCACGGTTCTTAGACCTCCGATGATTTACGGGAAAAGTTCAAAAGGTAATTATCAAACTCTTGCGAGAATGGCAAAGATATTTCCTGTTTTTCCGGATGTTCAGAATGAAAGATCAATGTTATACATTGAAAACCTTTGCGAATTTTTGTGTCAGGTAATGATTCAAGGAAAAGGAGGCATCTTCTGGCCACAAAATGCTGAATACACCGGAACCAGCAAAATGGTAAAGATGATTGCGGAGACGAGTGGACATAAGATTAGAGTCTCAAAGGCATGGAACTGGGTGGTCAGACTTGCTACTCATATACCCGGGAAAGTGAATGGGATAGCAAACAAGGCATTTGGGAATATGAGTTATGAGAAAGAAATGGGAGAGTATGATTTTGCATATCAAAAATATAGCCTGGCAGAGTCCATAAAAAGAACCGAAGATAGGTATTTATGAGAATAGGATTTCTGGTTTAGGTCAAATGCTATTAGGGATGAAATATGTGGGTTAGTAGATAAATGATACAAGTATGCAATACAAAATGTTGTTTAGGAGACAGTATTAAATGAGTGAAAAAAAGAAGGTTTTGCTTTTAACATCAGTTGCATCAATGATAGATCAATTTAATATGCAAAATATAGAAGTGCTTCAAAATATGGGAATAGAGCCGTATGTTGCGGCAAACTTTATTAAAGGTAATACGTGTACTGAGCGTGAGTTAATTGCTCTAAAGCAAAGACTTAGTGATTTGCATGTGCCTTTTTATCAAATAGACTTCGATAGAAATGCTTTTAATTTAGTATCAGACTTTCGCGCATATAAGCAGATAAAAAAAATATGTGAAGATAATAATTTTGCGTTTATTCATTGCCAAAGCCCAATTGGTGGGGTAATTGGAAGATTGGTTGGAAAAAAGAATGGAATTAAAACTATATATACTGCCCATGGTTTCCATTTTTTCAAAGGTGCTGGAATAAAGAATTGGATATTTTTTTATCCTATTGAAAAGTGGCTAAGCAATTATACGGATGTTCTTATAGTAATGAACATGGAGGACGAACAGTCAGCAAAGGTTCACCGTTTTGGAGCGAAAAAGACTGTTATGTTTGAGCCTGTTGGAGTTGATCTACAACATTATGGAGCATCTAATGAAAATAGGAGGGCCGAACTTAGAAGAAAATTTGGATTTAAAAAGGACGATTATATAATGATTTTTACAGGCGAATTCAACAAACGTAAGAATCAGGAATTTTTAATTAAGTCTATGCAAATCCTAAAAAAAAGAATTCCGAGTTCAAAATTGATACTTTTTGGGAAAGGTCCGGGAATGAAAAAGGCCCAGGTACTAGCTGAAAAACTTGGAGTTAAAGATAGTGTGTTATTTAAAGGATTTTGCCCATTTGAAGAATTGATAGAACATTATCAATTGTCAAATTTGTTTGTATCTGCATCTAAGCAAGAGGGTTTACCAAAGAATTTAAAAGAAGCAATGGCCTGCGGGTTACCTGCTGTAGTATCTAAGATTAGAGGAAATGTGGATTTGATTGTTCATAATAGTGGAGGGCTGATATATGAGAAGGGGGATATGAACGAGTTTATTGAAAATGTGTGCCTGATTGCATCTGATTCAACATTATCTACACAATATGGTGAGTACAATTTGAAACGAATAGAAGATTTTTCAGAAGAATCAGCAAGAAAACGCATCAGGGAAATATACGAAAGTGTAATATTATAAAATATATCTACAAAAATGGAGGTACTTACTTGATTATAACACGCGCACCTTTTAGGGTATCATTTTGTGGGGGAGGAAGTGATCTACCCTCTTTTTATGAAAGATATGGGGGATGCGTATTGAGCACGACTATTCGCAAATATATGTATCTAACAATCCATAATTACTTTTATAAAGACAGAATAAGTCTTAAGTATTCAAAGACTGAAGAAGTAACTAACTACGCGGCTATACAACACAAGTATTTTAAACAGTGTTTGGGGGATTTTAATATTAATGGAGTGGAGATAACTTCTATGGCTGATATCCCGTCTGGTACAGGGTTGGGCTCATCCAGTGCATTTACCGTTGCGCTTCTTCAACTTCTTCATACATATAAAGGAGAATACATCGATAAATATAAGCTTGCTAAAGATGCTTGTGAAGTTGAAATTATAAAGCTTGGGGAACCTATTGGCAAACAGGATCAGTTTGCGGCGGCATTTGGGGGATTGAAGTTCTATGAGTTTCAACCTAGTGGTTTTGTTGATGTTCAGCCTATAATTATGAAACCGGATTCATATAAAAAACTTGAGAATAATATTCTTATGTTTTATATTGGAGGAACGCGCTCTGCATCAGGAATTTTGCAAGAGCAAGTTAAAAACATAGGCGGTTTTGGAATGGTTGACAAGATTGAAGCCCAGAAAAAAATGTGCGATATTACTAGAAAACTTAAGGAAGAACTTCAGCTTAATAATGTTGATGCAATGGGAGAATTACTTCATGAAAACTGGATTCTTAAAAAGTCTTTAGCATCAGGCATAAGTAATTCATTGATCGATGATGTGTATAACAGAGCCATGAATGCAGGTGCAACTGGCGGAAAACTTTTAGGCGCAGGGGGTGCTGGATTTATGATTTTCTATGTTCCAGAGAAGAGTCAGAAGTGTGTTCGAACAGCATTAGCAGATTTTAGAGAGATGGACTTTGAGATGGATAATTCTGGCGTTAACATAGTTCTTGTGGATAAAGACTTTGGGTAATAAGTATAAAATCAGAAATTGAGTTGAGTCAAAATATGAAAGTTGGTGATAGAATGAGTACGGTTTTAGTAGCAGGTGGGGCTGGTTTTATAGGTAGCCATTTGATTGATCTTTTGTTGACAGAAGGAAATAAGGTAATTTGTGCTGACAAACTTATAATGGGAAAGCATAATATCAGTCATATTGCTGAAGGAGAGAGTTTTAAGTTTTATGATATAGAACTCGCTGATCAGGACAGTGTTGACAAAATTTTTTTAGATAATCATATAGATATTGTTTATCATATGGCTGCGAACTCTGACATTCAAAAGGGTGGTAAGGATCCAGCTATTGATTTTAATGACACTTTACTTACTACCAGAGTTCTGCTGGAGGGGATGAGAAAAGCTGAGGTGAAGAAGTTATTCTTCGCATCAACATCAGCAGTCTATGGAGAGATGCTTGATGTTGAACTCACAGAAACAACTGGTGGACTAATGCCAGTATCATATTACGGTGGGGCAAAACTTGCCTCTGAAGCACTAATATCTTCATATGTATCTATGTGTGATATGTCGGCAGTAATCTTTAGGTTTCCTAATGTAATCGGGCCAAGATTAACGCATGGAGCAGTGTTTGATTTCATAAGAAAGCTTCGTAAGAATCCTGCAGAGCTTGAGATACTAGGGAACGGTAAACAGTGTAAGCCTTATATCTATGTTTTTGATCTTGTCGAGATCATTATGAAACTTACAAAGGTTTTTTCTCCTGGAGAGGCTGTATACAATATAAGTGTTACCAGTCCTGGAACGACGGTAGATCACATCGCTAAGATTGTAGCGGAGGAGCTTGGTTTGCGGAATGTGAAGTATAATTATACGGGTGGTGATCGAGGTTGGAAAGGCGATGTTCCTAGATTTAGCTATGATATTAGTAAGGTGCTTAGTACTGGATGGTCACCCCAATATAGTTCAGATGATGCGGTAAGACAAACAGTAAAAGATGCTATTAAAGAAGGAATGTAAGGAAATAATATTTTATGCGTGCAGTTATTATGGCTGGAGGCAAAGGTACACGGTTAGCATCTATAAATGCTGATATACCAAAGCCGATGTTTCCAATATTTGGTAAACCAATACTTGAATATCAGATAGATAGTCTTATCAGAAGTGGTATTAAGGATATTACGTTGATTGTTGGTTATTTGAAGGACGTTATTATTAATCACTTTAAAGATGGACAGAAGTTTGGAGTGAATATAAGTTATATCGAGGAGAATGAACCACTTGGAACAGCAGGGGCACTGTACTATCTGAAGGATGAATCTGATGATTTTCTATTGGTATTAGGAGATTTAATTCTTGATATTGATTTCAATAGGTTCATGGTGTTTCACAAAGAGCACAAAGCTGCGATTTCTTTATTTGGTCATCCCAATTCACATCCTTATGATTCTGATGTAATTGTGATTGATGATAAAAACAGAGTAACGGAGATACTTAGTAAGAAGGAAGAACGCGATTCTTACTATCACAATTTTGTTAATGCAGGTGTTTACTGTATCAGTCCGGAAGCAATTATGAGTATTGAAAGGCCCGAGAAAGTTGACTTGGAGAAGACTCTAATAAGCAAACTGATCACTCAGGGCAAGGTTTACGCTTATAGATCAACGGAATATGTTAAAGATATGGGAACACCAAACAGACTTGAAGCTGTATCTGCTGATTTGAAAAATGGTGTAGTCAGAGGAAGAAGTCTTAAGAATAAGCAAAAAGCTATATTTTTAGATCGCGATGGTACAATAAATGAGTATGTTGGATTCCTTAGAAATATTGATGATTTCAAGTTGCTTTCTTCGGTTTCGGAGGCGATAGCAAAGATAAATGCAAGTTCATATTTAACTATCGTGGCGACGAATCAGCCAGTGATTGCACGAGGTGAAGTGACTTACGAACAGCTTGATAATATCCACAAAAAGATGGAAACGGAGCTTGGTAAAGGTGGAGCATATTTGGATGACATATTCTTCTGTCCGCATCATCCTGATAAGGGCTTTGAAGGAGAACTAGTAGAACTGAAGATAGATTGCAGTTGCCGCAAGCCCAAAATCGGTATGATGATAAAGGCGGTAGAAAAGTATAACATTGATTTGAGCGCATCTTGGTACATCGGCGATACAACATTGGATATACAGACTGGGAAAAATGCTGGGATGAAAACAGTGTTAGTTAAAACCGGCGAAGCAGGTCAAGATGGAAAGTATATGGTTGAACCTGATTATATAGCAGAAGATTTAAAGCAGGCCGTTAGTCATATCCTAGGAAGATTGTGAAGCACGGTAGAATGAAATATTGGATTAGTTTTAGAGGAGTGATGAAAAGATGAAAGATTACATGTGCAAATTGAAAAAATATAGAGACAGAGAAATTGAGGTGTTGCAAAAGTTATCTCTTGAAGATGTTAACACGGTAATAAATGTATTGGAAAGTGCGAGGATAGCGCGAAAACATATTTATATATGTGGAAATGGAGGTAGTGCCGCAACAGCTAGCCACTATGCAGGAGATTTCAACAAAGGAGTTAATCTTGGTTTGATTGGGCTTGGTGGACATAATTCGGATGAAGTACCTACTGCTGAAAAGATCCGAAAATGCGATGTCCCGATGTATAACTTTGAATGTCTTTCAGATAATATTCCGACTTTAATGGCAGAAGCTAATGATGAATCTTATGCAGAAGTATTTAGATTTCCATTATCAGTGAAGATGAAAGAAGGCGATGTAGTTATTGGGATTTCTGGATCTGGTAATAGTACTAATGTTATAAATGCGCTGGATTTCGCTAAAAAAAACGGAGGAATAACAGTTGCTATTGTAGGGTTTGATGGTGGGAAAATGAAAGGAATTGCTGATTACAGTATTCAAGTGGATGTAAATGATATGCAAATATCTGAAGATATTCACATGATACTGGATCATATGATGATGTGGGTGTTGAGTCACTAGCTTTTTTAAATGGTGAAGGTATGATAGTTGTAAGGTGTAGCAGAGAAATATGATTATTGGTTGTTAGGGCTTTGGGTATTAACAATGAAAAAAATAACGATATCTGTGATTGTTCCTGTATATAATGTGAGACAGTATTTACCTAAATGCATTGAATCTATTATTATGCAAAGCTTTACAGATTATGAGATTGTGATTGTAGATGATGGTTCAACTGATGGTTCTGGAATTATATGTGATACCTATGCAAAGAATAGCGAAAAGGTTAAAGTTATTCATAAAACAAATGGGGGATTATCAGATGCAAGGAACGTCGGGCTATACAATTCAATTGGTGAATACGTGGTCTTTTTGGATTCGGATGATTATTGGAGCGATAGAGAGTTTCTATTTAAACTAAATTGCATAATTGAGAATGAAAATCCTGATTTCGTTGTTTTCGGTTATCGAAAGGAAAACGAAAATGGAGTATTAAGTGTTTATTATCCTAAAATAGATACAAGAAATATAGATGAGCTGATTTACCATAATTCGTTTAATATATGTGCATGGGATAAGTGCATAAAAAGGTCAGTGTTGGTTGATAACAACATTTCTTTTAGGGTTGGGGTATATAGCGAAGACATGGAATGGTGCTCAAAACTGTATGAAGTAGCTTCATCTTGTGCTGTTATTCATGAAGCACCACATTCATATCGGCAAAGAAGTGGTAGTATTACTAGAAGTTATACTAAAAAATATGCAGATGATATTGTCAAGAATTATATAGAATGCTTAAATGTGAAAGATAGATTGGATAATAATAAGAGGAAAATATATGATTTTTATCTATCAAAGAATTTATCCATGATAATAATAATTATTTCCACGTTAGAAGAATCGTATAGGCGTAATTATGATGAATTTATACTAGAAAATCTTACAGTATTGAAGAGTTATACAAGGAAACGAGAGGCGATAATTTATTATTTTATAAAGATATTTGGTTTAAGGAACACAGAAAGACTACTGTATTCTTTCTATAAAATTAGGAATAGAGGTTACTTGAATGAAAACAATTAATATCATAATACCTTATTTTGGTACATTTCCAAATTATTTTCAGTTATTTTTGAATTCATGTGAATGTAATCCGACAGTGAATTGGAGTATACTTTCTGACTGTAATTTAAACTATAGAATACCAAGTAATGTCCATATAATTAAGTATAGTTTTGATGAAGTACAAAATATTATTTATAATGCATTTGATTTTGTTCCGGTTATAGATTCGTATCATAAATTGTGTGAATACAAACCAGCGTATGGGTACTTATTTCCGGAGCTTATAAAAGGGTTTGATTATTGGGGGTATGGGGATATAGACCTTATTTATGGTGATATTAGGAGTTTTTTAACAGAGGAAGTATTATCCTATGATAAGATTTTTCAGCTAGGTCACTTCACACTTATAAAAAATGAAAAAAAATTTAACGAAATGTTTATGCAACCGATTATGGGTGAGTTGTATTACAAAAAAGCTTTTATGTCATCGGCAAACTTCAATTTTGACGAAAGCTTTCAAAATAAGTACAGTATCAATACCATTTTTGAACAGCAGGGATGTTCTATTTGGAAGGAGAGTTATGCTGCGGATATATATACAAAATCAAATGCATTTGTTTTGGATCTAAACAGTGGAATATGCGAAAAAAGAAAGACTGCAATATTTATATGGGATAATGGCAAGTTAGTTAGATATGTGAAGAGCAAGAATAGTATTTCCTCAAAGGATTTTTTATATATTCATCTGCAGAAAAGGATAATGGCGCAAAAAGTTAACGATAAATGCAGATGTTACAAGATTATTCCGAACGAGTTTGCTGAATTAGAAGTTCCGGTGGAAGAAATTCCGCTCAAATTTCCAATAATAAAAAAAAGAAAGATAAACAATCAATATTTTAGAATTCGTTTTAATAATCTATTGATGAAAATGACCAAGAAGTATAGTAGTGCTTAAACTATGGTGAAGTGAGTTTTATTTCTTTTGAGTCTTATAATATATTATATATGGAAGCAAATTGCTTTTTTGTAATTCAGATACAGCGCTTAGAATAGATAAAATAGATTAAAAAAGCGGAGATTAATAAATGAAAGTTGCAATTCTAAATATAAGTATAGGTGACTATGCAGTATTTTGGAAAGATTTTTACCTGTCTGCTAAACAAAACTTTATGGTCGACTGCGATCGAGAATTCTTTATTTTCACTGATAAAGATAATATATTTGGTAATGATCAAGATGATGTTCATATATTATATCAGGAGGATATGGGGTGGCCTTTTAACACAATGAAACGGTTCCATATGTTTAGGAGTATATTGGATCAATTGGAAGGGTTTGACTACATTTTTTTTGTAAACGGAAATGCGCTATTCAGTTATCCGTTAACATCAGATCTGATTACTAAAAATCTTGTTGTAGTGGAGCATCCAGGCATGCATTTCGTTTCAAATAATGATGCTCCTTATGAGCGAAGAAAAGTTTCTAGAGCATATGTGGCTAAAGGTAATGAAAAGAAGTATGTTCAGGGGGCTTTTTATGGAGGGTCATATGCAAGGTTTTCAGAAATGGTGATTGAATTGGATAATAAAACAGAAGACGATTTGCGGAGAGGCATTATAGCTGTTTGGCATGATGAGTCATTCTTGAATCATTTTGTTTCATATCACCCTGATATTCAGATTCTAGGATGGCAGTATTTGAAGTATGAAGAATATGTTATGCCATATCCTCCTATTATTTGTTTAAGAGATAAAAGAAGATATTTGACACCTCAGAATGGTAGGTACAAGAATGATCATTTCGGAGTTTTTCGCATGAAAATGGTACTAAGAAATGCAAAGTGGAGATGCTTTATACTGTTAAAAAAAATTAAAAAACAAAGAGTAAAAGATAATAATGGACATTGGATTGATTTTGACATAGTAGCTTAACGTATTATACGGGAGTTGAAAGAATGGATTATATAGTGACTATAAAGGCGGCTGTAATTATACTCTTAATTATACTAGGGTTACGTTATAAGAGTTCGAGTTTCGTGTGCTTTCTTAACACAGTTGCCTTGATATTCTTTACTGGAGGATATAATGGTGATATTGATCTGCCTTTTTACAAAAGCGAATATATTAATCATTTCATATCAAAGTCACCGGCAGATAAGGTATATGAAATAATGAGTATCTTTTTTAGTAGTATTGGTATGCCATTTGAAGTTTACCACTTTTTCCTTTCAACAGTTAGTATAGTATTAATAGTCCATGTAATTACAAGATTATCAAATAGACCAGCCTTTTGTACTGCGTTACTATGGGGGTTTTCTACAATAGAATATGCTTGGCAACTTAGAAGTCTTGTGGCTAGCGCATTGATTATTTTTGCAGTTTATGTTCTATTTGTAAAACCCAAAAATATATGGAGAAATTTTACGTATATTTTTCTTATTTTTATTGCATTTGGATTCCATTTTTTTTCAATAGTTTTTTTACTGTTGTTATTCGTAGAAAGGATTAGTTTAAAACCATTAAAGTGGATAGTTTGTGTTATGGCAATCGTGGGATCCTTAATCGTAGTTCCATTTGTACGTTTTATGAGTGGGTATATACCAGATCTTCAAAATTATACAAATGAGTTATCAATAAAAACTTTTGTAATATCATGTTTGTGGCAAATTTCTGGGGTTATTTTATGTGAGAGGATGGTGCATTCTTGTGAAGAGGACGATATTCAAAATAGTCAGTGCACTCTCTTTTTGGCTAATACTGAATTAAATGAAGCTATTCTAAAAGGAGTTGTATTGTTTTTGATACTAGTTCCTTTTTATTGGGTCACAGCATTAGTATCTCGCTTTATGAGGGTTTGGTTTGTTTTTTATATTATTATTGCATCTAATACCATTGGAAGCATTGAAAGAGGAAGAATATATGTGTTGAAATTCCCTTATATTTATAAAGAGGTTTTTATGCTGTATAATACTGTTTCTTTCTTTGCTTTTTATATATGGTTTTCTAAAACTACAAATATTTTAAAGTCGTATTTGTCAAACACTATTTTCTGACGATCAAGAAAATTTATTTAGAAGGTTGAATAGATATTGTAAAGGATCGTTAGTGTATAGTCCAAGACAAAAACATGCAAACAAAGTACTGTTAATTTCTGTAGATGTGCTATTTAGAGAAGTGGTAGAAAGCATCGGGCATTTTGGCAAAGAGACTGATGTACTTAAGGTTCAGAATTCGATTCCGCTTGATGCTATTGTATTTGATTTGTTCCTCCAAAACAGTGTTTTTTTGAAGGAACACAATATTGTGGGAGGTTTTGGGGTTATGCTCATAGAAATGATGTCAGAAATGGTAGAAAAACAACTCATGTATGGAATGATAACCATACATGAGTTTATGCAGATATTTGTATAAGACTGCGATGTACTCTTCTCCAAGACGTATCATCCAGTTGGCCATGTTTCTCCTGCTGAGAGGAAGACCATATCTGGCCATTTCAGACTCTATGCGAGCAAGGGGTGTTGCATTTACGTACTTTGCATTCATGATACCAGCTGCAAGAGAAGGTAAAACAAGACGCTCACGTAACAGTTTCTTTGGATGAGGAGCTCTGATTATCATGCTTTCATCCTTTTTGCTAGCATAAACACCGATATGATGGTCCTCTACAGTGATCTTTACAGGCACAAACTTATAGCGTCTCGATATCGTATCGGGAAGCTGTTTCCATCCGTTTTCACCGAACTTGGCAGTAAGTTCATTTTGACTTAAGTAATGATCTACTCTTTCAACGGGAAGGGCTGCAAGATCCTCTTCACGCTTGCCGGATCTTTTCTTGCCACGTTTAGAAGAAGGTGTTTCTTCTTCATTTTCCTCAAAATCCTGGCAGTGTAGAGTATACTCTGCATAGATGCTGCATTTATATGCTGATTCATGAGTACATTCGGGTCCGCATAATCTTTTTGACTTACAGAAAACGCGATATTTGCATGGATTATATGGATAATCGGGTCATCCACTTTCTTGTCGTAAGAGTACTTTTTTACATCCGTTGTTATGATAGTGCGATCACGTCCCTGCTCTTTGCTGATCTCTCTATAAGATGCATTTTATTGGGGCGTTGGGCTATGATCAAACGATCTTCGTACGATAAAAACTTTGATATGGTGACTCATTTCCAACCGGTAGAATTAAAATCATAACCAAAATGAGACTATCTATCCATTCGGTCTCATCATTTGTAAGAGAGAATCTATACCACTCTCTTACGCCTATATCTATCAATTTATACTACTCATCTGGGATACTGGGTATGGAATCTCGGATTACAAGTGAGGAAGTTTATTTTGGATCGGATGAAACTATTATGTTAAGAATAAAAGACATTAAAACAATACCAGCTCCAGTAAAGGCTTCAATGGCCTTTGTTATATGCAGTTTCCTTCAGAAGGGAATTTCTATGATATGTACTCCTATCTTTACTAGAATAATGTCAACGACAGATTATGGAGTGTTTGTAACTTTTCAATCATGGGAAACAGTTTTATTTCTTTTCACGACACTAAATATGTATTCGGCTACATATAATAAGGGACTCATTAAATATAATAAGGACGGATTTACAAGTGCAATTTATGGGCTGAATGTAGTTATTACAATGATCGTTTTAGCATCTATATTGGTTATGAAAGTAATGGGAATTACTTTAATTGACCTAGATGATATGCTACTTGTTATATTATTTTTAGAGGTTATACTAGCCTTTCCGTATTCGTATTGGTTGATTAGACAAAGATTTGATTTTTTATATAAAGCGGTTACGATTGCAACTATAATTATATCTCTTATAAGTCCAATTCTAGGGGTGGTTTTGGTACTATATATGAGACAGAAGGCAGTTGGGAGAATACTTGCATTTATGATACCACAATGTATTGCCGGTATCATATGTTTTGTAGTTGCACTTTGTAAAAACAAAAAACTATACAATAAAGAATATTGGCTATTTGCCTTAAAGTTTTCAATTCCATCGTTTCCTTTTTATTTAGCTATGGTTGTTTTACAGCAATCAGATCGATTAATGATTAGTTCTATAATTTCAGAAGCTGATGCTGCAAAATATGCAGTTGCGTTTAGTATAGGGAATGTATTAACTATGGTGACGGTGGCTATTAATGGATCTTTAACTCCATATATATACAAAAAAATAAAAGAGCAAGAATATGAAGATATTAGAAAAAATGCAGAAATAATTTTGGAATTAATTGGAGTAGCGTCTGTCTTTGTGGTTCTAGTAGCACCAGAAATAATGCACGTATTTGCAAGTAAAGATTATTATGAGGCAATAAATGTAATTCCACCGATAATTGTATCTGTATTCTTAATGTTTGAATATAGTTTATTTTCAAATGTCTCGTTTTACTTTGAAAAAGTAAAAATGATAGGAGGGGTATCTATTTTGGGTGCGCTACTTAATGTATCATTAAATTATATTTTTATAGGAAGATATGGATACGTTGCAGCAGCATATACTACGTTGTTTTGCTATTTATTTTTTTCAATAACACATTTTGTGATATATAAAAGGACTTTGCACGAGAAAAACATTAGGGCAATATATAAAGGAAATAATATTTTATTTATTACTTTTACAATTATTGTATTAGTATTATTATCGCGATTGTTATATGATAAATATATTTTAAGATATGTGATAGTATTACTGTTATTTATATTCTTATTTTATAGAAAAAAAGAAATATCTAATGTGATTCATTTTTCTAACAATAAGGAAGAAATGGATAAGTACAAATAAACAAATTATTATGAATCATATAATATAAATCATATATAATTAATATAATAATAATTCCAATATTGAAAGGAAGAATTATGGTTAGGAAAATTAAAAAAGTCTTATTGTATTTTTACTATGGTACAAAGGAGTGTTTAATAAAAATAGACAGGATAAAAAGAAAAATATTGAGTAATAAATATGATCAGTTAAGCAAACATAAGGATGAGTATAAAGGGCAGGCATGTTTTATAATTGGTACTGGTCCAAGTATGCAAGTTAATGATCTGGTTAAAATAATGGGGATTCCTTCTTTTAGTGCCAATGGTATTGTATATGCATATGATAAAACGGATTGGCGGCCCACTTATTATGGTATACAAGATGATAGCATTTTTCAAAAGGTTAGGAATTTGATTGATACAAAGGATTACAAAGACATTTTTGTTAGTAATAAGCTTGCGAAAAGTAATAAAGATATAGGAAAGGACGTATCGGTTTTTCCATATGATGAAGAATATCATATGTATGATACTTTTTTTAAAAGTAAAATATATGCAAAGTTTAGTGAAGATATAACGGACATAGTATATGATGGTTATACAATTCTTTATTCATTAATTCAAGTAGCAATATATATGGGCTTTAGGAATATCTATCTTTATGGATGCGACTGTAATTATAAGTTGGGAGTTGGAACATCTTATTTTGATGGTTCAAAGCAAAGTAATATTATTAAAGATGCAGATGTTGGAATAAGAATGGTTAAGGCATATGATGATTTAAAAAGAGCCCTCAATGGTAAAGTTAATATTTTTAATTGCACAAGAGGAGGAATGCTTGAGGTGTTTGAGAGAATGACAATAGATGAAGCTGTTGAAAGGATCTCTATAAAAAAAATTTAATTATTTTCTGCTTGAGCGGTACTGTTAAAAATGTATGCGAGACAATAATATACAAAGTAAAGAAAGTATTAAAGTTGACATCTTTATAGGGCAAGGGCAGGTTAAGGGGAATAGGCAATATGTAACATGGGACAGGCAGAACGAAGGAATTTAGGGTTATACGGATGTGAGAGGGGAGATATAAGTGGTCTGCTGTTGGTTAAAAAGAAGGGGGAATAAAGGTTAAAACCATCCTTCTTTTTAAACCTTCACATATCAGAAATGGACGTATAGAAGTCTTTATACATATAGACAACTCTTTTTTGGAAAAAAGTAACTTGTAAACCGTTTAACAAATCTTATTAGTTCAGGGGATTTTGTTATAATCAAAAAAAGATAGGGAGCTTCCTGTATAATTTAAAAAGTGGATGTTGAGAAATAAAGATACCTCAGAGTAAAATAAGACTACTGACTGGCAAGGTTGGTAAATCTTATTAAACAACGAGGTATCAAAATGAATTCTAACACACAGAACAAGAAA
>JAEEGL012043675.1_pt1 | contig 17088 bp, 15 predicted proteins | sample 9134231 | NCBI WGS metagenome assembly JAEEGL01 (sample SAMN16246548, study PRJNA631951) | gut metagenome | biome: gut microbiome; feature: rumen; material: fiber-attached | host: Bos | place: Iran: Karaj | collected 2018-10
CATGCGGAAAAGGGAAATCGATTTCTTAACACTCCCAAGTACCACGTAGTTCATAAAAGCAAAATTTTCGATAACGTAGTGACCTGTAGCACTTTGCATCTGTCAGTCCGGAATATTTTCTTTGTGTTTGTGTAAATGATGCACGCTCGTTGGGGCCGTCTGCCCCTTGCCGCGTGGCGCTCCCCGAGTGTTTTAGCATGGTATTAGATATAGCGTCAATGGCGCATAAGCAATATAATAATGGAAGTTATAAAAACATCAATTGATGGTGTGTTCATTATTGAACCCCGCATTTTCGAAGATAGCCGTGGCTATTTCTTCGAATCTTTCTCTCAACGAGAGTTCGAAGAAAAAATCGGTCCAATCAATTTCGTTCAGGACAATGAATCCAAGTCAAGCTATGGCGTGATGCGTGGCTTGCATTTTCAGCGCCCTCCCTTTACACAGAGCAAGCTGGTTCGCTGTGTCAAAGGTGCAGTTTTGGATGTTGCAGTTGATATCCGCAAAGGTTCACCAACTTATGGCCAGCATGTAGCTGTAGAGTTGACTGAGGATAATCATCGCCAGTTCTTTATTCCTAAAGGCTTTGCCCATGGCTTCGCTGTACTGAGTGAGACTGCTGTTTTTCAATACAAGTGCGATGAATTCTATCATCCTGAGGCCGATGGTGGTATTTCTATTATTGATGAAACGCTCGGTATTGATTGGCGCATCCCAACCGATAAAGCTATCCTCTCTGATAAAGATACAAGGCACCCTTTGCTGAAAGATTTCGAGACTCCATTCGTTTTTTAAGTTTTTACATCATGAAATATTCAAGAAATAAGATTAACGTTTCTGGTCAAGCTTTATTAGCTGGACCAGAAACCGGTTTTCCTTACATCGATGCGAATATTATCATTGAAGATTGGCGTAGTTTACATATGCTTCCGCTAGAGCATTTGGTGGATAATGTTACACAAGTTCTTGCTGAGGCAGGTATTTTAGCTGCTTTCTCTTCTCATCGCTTAAAGCGAATGACGTCAATCATAGCAAAATTGCGCCATTCTCCTACAATGAGACTCGGTGGAGTACAGGATATTGGTGGTGCAAGATTTGTTTTTGAAGATATTCCAACCTTATTGAAGGCAAAAGATATTATTGCTAGGTCTACTTTCGATGATTTCATACCTGATAGGGATATTTATGACTATGTCACTTCAGATGGTGTTGGACCAAAGTCGAGTGGATATCGCAGTATTCATTTCGTCTATAAGTATGTAAGTGATAATCCTGACTATGATGGCTTGCGTATTGAATTGCAAATACGTACCCGCCTCCAGCATGATTGGGCTATGGCAGTTGAAACGGCAGAGTTATTGTCGCAATCTCCATTAAAAGCAGGATTGGGTGATAAATATTGGATGGATTTCTTTAAACTTGCAAGTGCTGTTTTTGCAAAAAAAGAGGGGATGCCAGTGCAGGAGTCTTTTGCAACTATGACAGAACGTGATTTCTGTATAGAATATGCAAAACTCGAAAAGCAGTGTAGATTTCTAGAGCAACTTCAAGGACTGGTAAGTGCTGTTAAGATTACAGAACAGCATTCGTTAGCAGCTGGTTATGCCGTTATTTTTATTCATTTTGTAGATAAGAGAGTTCAATTGCGACACTACAGTAATGATGAGTTGGAGGCTGCTTCAAAATACTATTCAGAGGTAGAGAAGTCGATTAATGATAATGAGGCTGCAGTTGTCCTTGTTTCTGTTTCAGATATGAAGGAACTGCAAGAAGCATATCCTAGCTATTTCTTGAATGCAAGTGAATTTGTTCAAGCATTAAATGAGTTTAACCAGACCTGTATAGCACAGAAGTATATTTAAACTTTATGGAAACCTCAAGCGTGGATAACTCGATGACCGAAAGAGAAAGTCAACTACCTTTAAATTAAGAATTTCAAGGCTAGATGTCAAAATTAACAGTTCAACAAATCTATTTTTCTTCATTTGAAGTGGTATTGCAGTTGTATGGATAAAATCATGTATAGACAATATAATGGAGATGGATTCTTGAAAGCAATTTCTCCCAATGGTGAGTTGTATCATCTTCTATGTGGAAGATATGTTTTTAGAGGACACTCCTCTGAAAAATGGAAACTGATTCCTTCAGCTTTAAGAGAAGGTGTGTGCCCAAATGTTTTCTATGATGATGAGCATCGTACACGAATGATATCACAGCCTTCATCTGACACGGAGGACTCACAGATACTAAATGAGATAAGAGTTTTACGTAATTTTTTTGAGAAATGTGATAAGTATGGTTTGCAAATCCCTGAGGTTAAAAGATTACGCGATGAGATATATCATTCACTGCCAATGAGATTATTAAGAGAATATGAGGAATGGATTTCTCCTGATTTCTATGAACTCACATCACTTGCCCAACATTATGGTATTCCTACCAGATTGTTGGATTGGTCGTATGATATTATGATTTCACTTTATTTTGCTATTAGTGGATTGAAAGATCTTAAGGAGAATGAAAGAACTGACCATTTCGTAATTTGGGCATTGGATACGAGGTTGGCTGATTTTGCTTATCATCCGAATACTCCGTTGAGAATGATTCGACCAAGATATAATGGAAATCCAAATATTATTGCTCAGAAAGGCTTATTCACTTTTTGGGCGACAGTAAAGGGTATTAATCCTAATACTCGTAAAAGTGATATGACCAAAGTTAATCACGAGAGTTTAGATCACTTGGTTGAGAAATACTTTGAAGTTGATAAAATGCCATTAATGTATTGTTTTAAAATAGATAGTACAAGTGCAAACGCTTTATACGAATTTTTAAAGTTTCATCATGTTGAAGCTGCTACAATATTCCCTGGTTTTAGTGGGGTAGTTCGTAGTATAAAAGAGAATCAAGAGTATGTTAAAATCTATGACACATAAGTTGGGTAGGCATGTGGAGAGTTTGTGACGTAAAAAATGACAGTTGACATGTGAACTCTTGATATTATTTTTTTTGCTTATGAAGACGATTTTGTTTGGTAATCCTTTAAGAGAAAGATATCAAGTAACCTTTACAGCCCATTCATATAATACTTCACGTACGGAGTGTCTCTAATAGGCTGACAAAAGACATTGTTATTACAATTTATAATTTGATGAAGAACGACTCAAGAGTACATAAGAGTATAATAAATGCAGAAGTAAACTTAGTTTTTTATTTCTTAACCTTGTTCATGTCCTTCTTTTCAAGAAAAGCTTTTCTTGATTGCTTAGGGACTGAGTTTATTGGCTTAGTCGGAACATTAGGAAATATCTTAGGTTATTTAAATCTTGCAGAACTTGGTATAGTAAGTTGTATTAGCTTCTTGCTATTTAAGCCGCTTCAAACAGATAATCGCAATGAAATTCAGGAAATATTATCTGTGCTTGGCTATTTATATAATCGAATTGGTATTGTAATAGTATGTTCGGGAATTATAGTAAGTCTTTTTTTCCCCCTAATATTTAAAAGTGCAGATCTTGGATTAAGTATAATCTATTTTTCATTCTATTCATTTTTAGGATCTTCGCTAATTGGATATTTTATCAACTATAGACAAATTTTATTAGCTGCAGATCAGAAAAACTATCTTGTTTCTGCATATTTACAATCTGCATCTTTGATTAAAATAGGGATTCAGATAGTATTGGCATATAGTTATGGTAATCTATTTGTTTGGACTGGAATTGAATTCGTATTTGGACTGATTGCATGTATAATATTGAATTGGCGCATTGATAAAGAATATCCCTGGTTAAGAACAACCAAAAGTAATGGTCGTGACTTACTGAAGAAATATCCTGCTATATTAAAAAATACTAAGCAAATATTTATTCATAAAATAAAAGATTTTATATTACAAAAGAGTGATGAACTTTTTGTGTTTATCTTTGTTTCGCTGAAGATGGTTGCTTATTATGGCAATTATATCTTGGTTGTGTCTAAACTTACAACTCTTTTTACTTCGGTTTCTGATAGTATTGGGGCTAGTGTTGGTAATTTAGTTGCTGAGGGAGAAAAGAGGAATATCTTGAAAGTTTTTTGGGAACTACTAACATTCCAACATATTGTTGCAGCTTTTCTTAGTTTTTCTATATATTTCTTATTGGAGCCATTAATCTCAAATTGGCTTGGATCTGAATATGTATTAGATCATAAGATACTTATTCTTCTTGTAATTTATGTATATATAGCGAATTCTCGAAGCCCTATAGATAATTTTAATCATGCGTACGGGCTTTATGCAGATGTGTGGGCAGCATGGGTGGAACTTATAATAAATGTTGCAATAACTATAGTTGCAGGACTTAAATGGGGAATCATTGGTATTTTGTTGGGAAAGAATATAAGTCTTTTTGTTATAGTTGTATTATGGAAACCTCACTATCTATTCTCTTCGGGTTTTAAAATCCCTGTTAATGAGTATTGGCGAGGTTCTTTGATTAATTACACTATATCTGCGTTTTCATTTTTTGTTTCTGGTTACATGTTGTCTATTGTTTCAATAGATCCATTTCTTAGTTATGTTAATCTATGTATTTATGCACTAATCGCGATACTTCTTTTTTTGATTGTTGATTTATCTTTGATGTTTTGTTTTGCATATGGTGCAAAAGATTGCTTAATAAGATTAAAAAGTTTATTTTAATTATGTATTTTTCGATTATAACAATTAATTACAACAATGTAGATGGCTTACGGCAAACTGCAGAAAGTGTTATTTCACAGACTTGTCATAATTATGAATGGATTATTATTGATGGAGGAAGTAATGATGGTAGTAAGAAGATAATAGAAAAGTATGAAAAACATTTGGCCTATTGGTGCAGTGAGCCCGATAAGGGAGTCTATAATGCGATGAATAAAGGTGTAGATAAAGCTCACGGTGAATATCTACTTTTTCTGAACTCTGGTGATGTTCTTTATGATAAGTATGTTCTTCAGCAGGTGGAAAGTGTTAATTCTGTAGCTGATATAATTTCGGGCCAGGTTGTCCGACTTGATAATGATGAATTATTACGTACATATCGTAGTAGTATGTTGCTACAGTTATATTTTGATACATTTAATCATCAGGGGACATTTATACATAGGAAGCTATTTAAGAATACTCTCTATGATGAAGAACTAAAAATTGCCTCTGACTGGAAATTTTTTCTTAATGCCGTTGTTAAGTATAACGCGAGTGTTGATATTTTAGATCTTAAGATAGCCAAGCAGGATATGACTGGTATTAGTACTGGTTGCAATTTGTCTGGCAAACTCATTCAAGCCGAGGAAAGAGAAAATGTTATAAATGAATTTTTCTCACCATTGTTGCGTGCTGAATTAAATATGTATGAGGCAATCTGCGTATCCCCCTTTACCATTTATGGCGAAAAACTGAAAAAATCTCGTATTATGTATGCTTTTGGATGGCGATTTTTAAGATTTTTATCTATGTTTGTAAAATAATGTCATGGAAAAGTTTATTTATGATATGTAGAATACAATAAAAGGACGTTTGTCGTATTTATGTAAAATGATTGAGTGAAGTATGGTGGCTTCGTTAATTTCTATAATTGTTCCTGTATATAAAGTTGAAGAGTACTTAGATGAGTGTGTTAAGTCGCTGATATGCCAAACATATACAAATCTTGAGATTATTCTTGTTGATGATGGTTCGCCTGATAATTGTCCACAATTATGCGATGATTGGACGAAAAAAGATAATCGTATTAGGGTGATACATAAGACAAATGGCGGGTTGAGCTCTGCGCGTAATGCAGGTTTGGAGGTTGCAAAAGGCGAGTATATTAGCTTCGTGGATAGTGACGACTTCTTTGATGAAAAAATGTATGAGAAGTTATATGAAGGTATAACTCGGTCTTCTAACATTGGTATTTCTGCTATCAAATTTTATAAATATGTGGATGGTAACGTAGATATATTTAATAAGAATTGGGAAACCAAGGAAGATGTATATGTAAAAGCAGAAGATTTTGGAGTTTTAACACTTAAGCAAGAAATCTGTCATGCGGCAACAAATAAATTGTACCGTAAAGATTTGTTGAATAATGTTAGATTCAGAGAGGGACTTTTAAACGAAGACACCTTGTTCTCTTTTGATTTATCAAAAGAGGTTGAACGTTTGCATGTTGGCATGTGGGATTTAAATTATTATGCATACTATTATCGAATGAGGCAAGGTAGTATTTGTCATTCAAGTACACCGATTGATATGGCTTATTTTGATAATCTCCAAACAATTGTAGATGAATCTGAAAAGGGGAATCTCCATGACATTGCACTTCGATTATTATTTCGATCAGTTTATGTATTTTGTAGTGGCTTATTGCTTTATAATTCGCCAGAAGAGAGAGTGCTTTATGATAAGTTCTTTAAGGTTTGTATGAGAAAGCTAAAAGGTGTTTCGTATAAAGAAATAATTGACCGCGATTTGGATTCTCCTCGTTTTAAATATCTTTTCTGGTTGGTGAAATATTGTCCATCTTTATACAGAATTATTTTGAAAGCGAGACAATTTTGACGTCTTATGTATGAAATTGTTTACTAATAATTGGTATGCAAATAAAGTTCTCTATCTTAATTCCTGCTTATAAGGCAAAATATCTCCGTGAAGCAATAGCTTCTGTATTAGTTCAAACATATACGAATCTTGAACTGATAGTTGTAGATGATTGTTCTCCAGAGATGTTGAAGCCTGTTGTAGATGCTTTTGATGATCCGCGTATCTACTATTATAGGAATAAGAATAATTGTGGTGCAATAGATGTTGTTGACAATTGGAATATTTGTTTAAAACATGCCCAGGGTGATTATGTTATTTGTATGGGGGATGATGATAAATTAACTCCTACGTGTTTGGCTGATTACATAGAAATAATAAATAAGTATCCTGGATTAAATGTTTATCATACAAGGACGGTTTTGATAGATGAGAAATCTGATGTTTGGAATATACAGGAATCGAGACCAGAATTCGAGTCTGGCTTTTCTCTCTGGTGGCATAGATGGAATGGAAGGGGAAGGCAATATATCGGCGATTTTTTGTATGATAGAATTAAATTGCTTGAACAAGGTGGCTTTTTTAAACTTCCACTTGCTTGGGCTAGTGATGATATAACAGCTGTTCGGGCTGCTTTAAAAACAGGAATCGCAAATACTTCTAGACCAGGTTTTTGTTACAGAGATAACCGATTAACGATTTCAAATTCGGCAAGTGAAAGGTTAAAGGCTGTGTCGACTTCCTTAGAAAAACAGTGGTATAAAGAGGTGCTCTGTAAAGCAAGTCCGAAGGAAGATACTGATGTCCTATTGTTGTCTTTTTTAAAGCGAGATTTAGATGATCATTTTAAATATAGATTTATTCTTTGTTTCCAGAATGATATACGGAATAATCCTTTTCGTTTTGTATATTGGTACAAGAGACGAAAAATGTATCAATTGTCAAAGCATACAATACTATTTATTTTCATGAGAGCACTTTTGAATATTTTATAAAGAACTAATTGTAAATAAGTCTATAATATGACAAATCGAATATTGTTTATTCTTCCATCATTACCTTGGCCACTTATAAGTGGAGGGCATCAGGCATTGTTTAATGGAATTAAGGCATTTGAAAATATTGCAGATATTTATATATTCTATCCTGTAATTCCAAGATTTGAGAAGAAAATTTATCATGAGGAGTTAAGGTCCAAAATTGATAATATAAAAGGCATATTCCCTTATGTTGAAAAGAAAAGAAAATGGACAAAACGGAAAATTGCAGCAAGAATATGTGCTAAGGTTATAAATTCCTTGTTTAGAGCAACTCCTTTTGAAAAATTTGAAATAGAGGCAAAAGGAACAGGTCTGAGTGGACATAGTGATGAATACTATACTCTTATAAGGGATATTATTAGTAAATATAATATTAATATTGTACAAGTTGAAATGCTTGCAAATATTGATGCCATTATCGCAATCCCCAATAACGTTAAGAAGATATTTGTTCATCACGAATTAGGCTTTGTACGTAATCAACTATTATTAAAACAACTATTAGGAAGTGATTATTCAGGACAATTGTTATATGAACTTGAAAAAACAAAAGAAATAGGTCTTCTGAACAGATATGATGCAGTTGTGTCATTGTCTCCAATTGATAGAGACAAGTTAATAGATGCAGGGCTGAATACTCCTATTTTTTCATCTTTTGCTGTTGTTAATACTTCTACGAACGAATCTCCATTTTATATTAAGACAGGAAAAATATTAAGTTTTGTAGGCCCTGAATATCATACGCCCAACAGATTGGGGATGGAGTGGTTTCTTAAAAATGTTTGGCTTGAATTAAAAAAAAATTCGCCTGAATATGAATTAAATATTGTTGGAGTATGGACCAAAGAAACAATATCTCATTGGACATCCGAATTCCCTGATGTCCATTTCTTGGGATTTGTTGATAATTTGACAGAATCCTTGTCTAACTCTGTGATGATTGTTCCGATACTCGTTGGTAGTGGTATTAGAATGAAAATTCTTGAAGCGATGTCTATTGGTATTCCTTTTGTTACGACTAAAGTTGGCGCAGAAGGAATTCCTGTAACGGATGGGGAGGAATGTTTTATAGCTAACACAAGAGATGAATTTGTTAGTGGTATTCGTAAGTTGGAGAATGTTGATTTAAGAAAAATGATGGTTGAGAATGGTAGAAAATTATTACAATCGTCTTATTCGTTTGAGAAATTTAAAAATGACAGAGAAAATATAATTAATAGTATTTAGATATTGTATGTTTTTCCTAGCTTATGTTTGAGGATATGAACAATATTTCTTTTTCGATATTAATACCTGCATATAAGACTGCTTTTCTCAAGGAATGTATAGATAGCATCTTTGCTCAATCATACAAGAATTTTGAACTTGTTATTGTTGATGATGCATCACCTGAAGAAATAAAATCTATTATTGATAATTATGATGATTCTCGAATTAGATATTATCGGAATGATACGAACTTCGGAGCTGTAGATGTTGTGGATAACTGGAATAAGTGCTTGAGTTACGCGAAGGGTGATTATGTGATATGTATGGGAGATGATGATAGACTTTGTCCAAATTGCCTGGAGGAATATACCAGGTTAATAAACAGATATCCATCAATTAAAGTTTTCCATGGCAGAACTGAGTTGATAGATGAAAATGGTAAATGTCTTAATGTTTTAGAGTGCAGAGAGGAAATAGAGTCGACTTTGACACATATTTACTATCGTTGGAGGGGAAGATATCAGTACATCGGTGATTTTTGTTACGAAACGAAGACACTAATTAGGTTGGGAGGTTTTTATAAGCTTCCTTTAGCATGGGCTTCTGATGATATAAGTGCAGTGAGACAGTCTGCTATTGATGGATATATTGTTAATTCTAATAAGGTACTCTTTCAATACCGAATGAATAGAATGACAATAACTTCGTCCGGTTCTAATATTCTAAAATTGGGAGCGATTAAAGTAGAAAAGGAGTGGTTTGATTTATTTCTTCAAAATTTTCAGTATAATTCTGAGGAAAAGAAAGTATATTTGTTATTGTTAGAATTGAAGGAACGATATTTCTTAAAAAAACGTCTCGGTATTATTTCTACTGATGTTAGTCAGAAACCTTCACGTATTATTCAGTATGTTCTAAGAAGAAAACATTATCAGTTAACATTTTGTTTGCTGATTTATGTTATGTTAGAAGCTTTAATTCTTCGTGGCAAGAGATTATCACATGTGGGCTATTGAACTATTTTATTATTAGAGAGTTATTGCCGTTATTTTTGTTGAAGTGTAATTTTGACCACTATAATATGGATAATAGAGCTATATTAATTGATACATTCGCTGTATATGGATTTCATGAGGTTTTTAATTCTTCAATTCTAATTGAAGCTTCAAAAACTTATCATGAGGTTATTTATTATGGGACCAAGAGTAGTATTACTAATTTACAAAAGAATGTAGTTTCCTATAATATCGATAATGTGAAATTTAGGTTTCTCCCACAAATACATGGAGGCTTATTTATTCAATTGTTCATTCGATACATTATTTCCGCTATCTTCACTTTGCTCCTAATAGCCCAAAAACATGAGGGTGATTTAGTTATACTTAATAACAATCCATTCTTGTCTGTATTATATCCTATAATAAGACGTAAAATTGTAATTTTCTGCCATGGAGAAATGGAATTACTTGAAAAAAATAATATAGGCAAGTTTGCCAAGTTACAGGCATATATGTTGCGTTTCTCTTTTATAAATAGGACGTTAAGGGATAATATACGCTTTGTTGTTTTAGGTGACTCTATATTGGTATATCTGAAAAATATTATACCTTTAGGTAATTATAAACGTTTCTGTTCAATGGATCATCCTTATATTTTTAATAATGATGATGACGTTCGTGTTGATAGAATAAATGATGAAATTAAAATTGGTATAGTTGGGATTACTACTCCTTCTAAGGGGTTAATGGAATTAAACCTTTTGTTGGATAAAAAAAATCCCAAAATTCATTTTTATCATATTGGGAAGATTAGTGATGTTGATGGCGCTCTAAGAAAGAAAGGACTATATGTTGTAAAGAGAGATGCTGCAAATAATCTGTCTAGAATTGAATATAATAGTTGGATAAGGAGAATGGATTATCTCTTATTCTTATATCCATCAGATAATTATCGACTAACAGCAAGTGGAGCTATTTTTGAATCTTTTTCAAATTTTAAACCCATGATATGCTTAAGTAATAATTATTTTGATTATATTTTTGGTAAAGCTGGTGATATTGGTTATTTATTCAATTCTGTAGATGAAATGATCTGTTTCCTTAGTAACTTTTGTTTTGACAAAAGAAGATATGAGTCTCAAATTGATTCTTTAAGAAGAGGTAGAGCTTTGTTTTCAGTTGAGAGTCAGGTAAGCAAGTTTGAAGAAATAGCAAGAAATAATTAGAATGATATGTATTTATCTGTTATATTGTTTCTGTTGATGAGCTTGGGGATAATTGAGGTCTATAATAATAAAAAGAATCTTAATTTGACTTTTCTGTTTGTGTTGCTATTCTTTTTCCTGTCGGCTTTGAGATGGGAAAGGGGCACTGATTGGGCTTCATACTACAACCTTTATCATTATCCGTTCGCTTTAGGCGATGATGCTTTTGAGGTGACCTATTGGGGAATGAATATTCTTTTTGGTCAGATATTAGGTCTGGATTACTCCGTCTTTCTTACACTACAAGCTTTTTTGTTGTATTTGTTGTTGTGGATTGCAATTAAGAGGGATTGTGAGTATCCTTTATTCGCATTGTTGTGTTTATATGTGATATTGGGAAGTGGAGGTATTTTTTTTGTTCGACAGACGATATCTATTACTATCGTTTTCTTTAGTTTTCACTATGTTAAGATTCGAAACTTGAAAAAGTTTTCATTATGTATTGTTGCTGCAATGTTTTTTCATAGAACTAGTATTGTAGCTTTTCCTATTTATTATGTTTATAATTATTCTTTAAGTGGACGATATGTTAAATATATTGTTGTGGGTCTGGCTGGTTTAACCGCTTTGGCGTACGTAGGATTCTTTGATTTAATATTAGAGAAATTTGCAGGGTACCAAGATGATGGGAACGATGATATATCGTCTTTGCAATATATAATGGGATCTGTTAATAAAGTCGCTTATTTCTGTGCGTTTTTATTTTTTAAACCATACGTAAGTGAATCGACAGACAAGAATTTGAATTCAACTGTTAATGGATTTATGAAAGTTTATTTCTATGGCATGTTCTTATATATCTTTTTTGGAGCAATAAATATAACTCTGTCCAGGCTTTCAAACTTTGTTAATATAATAGTCGTCTATCAGGTTTGTGAGTGGCTGAAATTATGTGAAGATTATAGACGACAGCGTATTCTAACACTTGTCTTTGTCTTTATGTTTGTCATTAGATCGTTTTTCTCTGTATCTGAATACGAAGACCTTTTTGTTCCATATAAAAGTATTTTTAATAAGGAATTACCAGTAAATATTGGATAAATGATTACTATAGAAGCTTCGAATATTAATGTTGGTGGCAGCCTTAATTTGTTGAAGGATTTAGCTGAATATGTAAATAAACATAATGTTTCTACTATAGTTTATGTATCTTACGATGAGGTATATAAACAGATGAACAGCTTAAATTTAAACTGTGTTGAATTGGTGAAAACAAATCTGTTTAGCACCTTATTAAGATATATGAAAAAAAGAAGGAATGTGCTATTTTTTTGCTCACTTCCTCCTTTTGTGTCCAATGATAATTCATATGTTTATTTTCATGCTGAGTATTATGCGGATGCTCTTTTTGAAGGGGGGGGGGCTTTGACATGTTATGAAAGAATAAAGAAAATCGCTTATTATTTTATATTGTTTTTTTTTAATAAAAACTGTTCTGCTTTCTTCTGTCAAACAGAACGTATTAGAGAAAAACTAAATAGAACTTATGGCATAGAAGCAGAAGTTAGGCCTTTTTTTAAAAGAATTAATATCGATTATAGTCTTTTTGGGTGCGACAAGAAATATGATTTTATTTATCCGGCATTGTGCAGTAAACATAAAAATCATATAAATTTGTTAAGGGCTGTAAAATCTGCCCGGCGGAATGCTAATTTTAATATTTTACTAACTATCCCGAATACTGCTAAAGATATTTTGGAATTAGTGGATGATATTAATAATTCTTATCCTGAAACGATAGTTAATATTGGTGTTGTAAACCAATCTGTTATTAGAGATTGTTATTGCAAGTCAAAGTATCTAATATTTCCTTCGTTGATGGAGTCATTGGGCTTACCATTGTTAGAGGCTGTTGATTTCAATCTAATAGTCTTAGCTGCTGATAGAGAATATGTTTTTTCAGCTATTGATAATCCTGTAGTATTTGATCCTGAAAGTGTTGATTCAATTGCATCTTGCATGCAAAATGCATTAAATGGATTATATGATAATACAAATCAAAAAGCATTATTGAAGGACTCTAAAGAATACATTGTGCAATGTCTGAATTCAATTTGAAAAAGAGGTTGTATTTAACTACAACGATAGCAGCAAGCCTTTCTTTCTTCCGGGGACAACCTAGGTTGTGGAAAGAAAAATTTGACATATGTGCTATGTCTAATGAAACTGAGAGGTTAAAAGAATTCGCTGAGGAAGAGGGAATCGAATATAAGTATATGCCTTTGCAGAGGGAGATTTCTCTATTATATGATTTAATAGTTTTAATTCGTATTATTGGGGTATTTCTTAAAGAACGTCCTTATATTGTGCATGGCAATACACCAAAAGCATCTTTGCTTTCTATGTTGGCTGCATGGATTACGTGTAGACCAGTAAGAATTTATATGTGTCATGGTCTACGATATCAAGGAACGCAAGGTTTTCTCAAAAAACTTCTTATGTTTATGGAAAAATTAACTTGCGCATGTGCAACTCATGTCCTATGTGTTAGTAAGGGCGTTGAAAATACTATGCTTCGTGATGGTTTGAGTACCGAGAAAAAAATACAAGTTATTGGTAATGGTAGTGCCGGAGGAGTTGATTTGGAATATTTTAATCCGTTGTCTGTTTCGGAGAATGTACGTGAGGAATTAGGCATATCTGCCGATGCATTCGTCTTTTGTTTTATAGGAAGGGTCGTAAAAGATAAAGGTGTAAATGAATTAGTAAGAGCATTTGATGAATTATCTTCTTCTTATGCTAATGTTCATATGCTAATTGTAGGACCTTACGAGAAAAAACTAAATCCTATTGATGAAATGGTTTCTTATATAATAAAGAATAATATACATATACATGCTGTCGGTAGACAAACGGATGTAAGACCTTTTCTAAAAGCTTCTGATTGTTTCGTTCTTCCATCGTATAGGGAAGGTTTTGGAATGGTACTAATAGAGGCTGGCGCAATGGGGCTTCCATGTATTACAACTAATATTACTGGTTGCAATGAAATTATTGTTCCTGGTGAAAATGGCGCTATTATAGAACCTCGTAATCAAGATGCTTTGTATTGTGTAATGAAAGAATGGGTTAATAATCCGTCTGTTTTAAAAAATATGGCAGAAAAAGCTCGGAGAATGGTCGAGACAAGATATGAATGTCATGCGGTTTGGAATAAGTATTGGGAATTCTATAAAAACTTATAGAGAATTTGAAATGTCTTACACATATTACAAATAGATGTCTATATGCTATTAGTAGTAAAAATTGTTTAGATGAATTGTGATGTAATTATAACATATTGTTGGAATCGAGTCGGGTATAATATATTAAGAAGCCTATCATCACACGGTTTAAAGGTTGTCGTTGCTGATACTTCTGCGAAAAATATATGTAGTATATCGAAGTACAATTCCGGTTACTTCGTATATCCAGACCCGTTTTCAGAAGAAGAGGATTTTATTGAGTGCCTTGTAAAAAAAGTAGAAGAGCTACAGCCTCAAATGCTATTGCCGACGCATGATGAGAGTGTCGTTATTATGCGTAATCGCCACAAATTTCCTGAGGATTTGCTGATTCCTTATGTCGATGAAAAACTTCTATTGAGATTGGCTGATAAAAAAGAATCTACTCAAATTGCACAAGATGCAGGAGTCCCCATTCCAGAAATATATCATGATGTCAGCAAGGTTAAATCATATCCTGTGGTATTCAAAACAGCTATAGGTAATTCTGCAAAGGGTGTTTTCTTTCCTTCGAGTAGAGTGGAATTAGAGAAACTGATAGACTTTTATCAAGAAGAAAAAACATTAATTGAGGAATTTATTGGTGGAACAGACTATAGTGTTGATTGTGTTCGTTGGAATGGTTTTTGGAAATCATCGGTTTACCATGCGTTAGTAACCAAAACTAATGGTGGAGGAACTACAACGCAGCGTGAAATTGTGAATGTGCCAGAACTTGAGATGTATGCAAAGCGCTTACTTGATTATGTGGATTATCAAGGTGTGTGTGGCTTGGATTTTAGATATGATAAGGATACTGGACGAATTGCATATATAGAAACTAATGCTCGCTTTACAGGTGGTTTGGCAACCCCAATAAAGGCAGGATTTGATATTCCTTGGGTATTATATAAATTGTCAACCGATGGAAGATATGATGAAGTAATCCAAATAAAGGTTGGAACAAAAACTAAATGGATTTTGGGTGATGTCATTACTTTGGTAGGTAGAATACTCTCTCTTAAATTGTCAAAGTCGGAAATGAAGCAAGTTTTTTCTTTTAAAGGTTTTGACGGATTTGATGATTTCTACTGTGACGATAAGAAGGCAATTCTTGGTGAAATGCTTTATTATTTTGAGAAACTTGTAAAGAATGGTAAACTAAATCCATAGTGATGATTATAAAATACATTTTTGATAGAATAGTCTCTTTCATTGGCTTGTTGTGCCTGTGGCCAGTACTGATAGTGGTTGCTATCCTTATTAAGATTAAAATGCCAGGCGGACCTGCGTTGTTTACTCAGAAACGAGTTGGACGACATGGAAAGTTGTTTACGATGCATAAGTTCCGTTCGATGACAGTCTCACATAGTGGTTCTTCTGTAAGTGTTGCTGGTGAGGCTCGTATTACACCTTTAGGGGCTAAACTCCGAAAATATAAACTAGATGAGCTTCCTGAATTGTGGGATGTGCTCATCGGCAATATGAGTTTTGTAGGACCTAGGCCAGATGTGCCTGGTTATGCTGATCAACTGAAAGGGGATGATCGTAGAGTGCTGGAACTTCGACCTGGCATTACTGGCCCAGCATCATTGAAATATCGTGATGAGGAGGAACTGTTGGCTAAGGTGGAGAATCCGATAGAATATAACGATACGGTTATATATCCCGATAAAGTTCGTATCAATCTGTATTATCTGGATCATTATTCTTTTATAAAGGATATCCAGATGATTCTGTGTACGGTATTAGGGAAGAGAATGAAGTATAATAACGAAATGATATAAGAATGGCAAATAAAAGAATATATCTGTGCTTAGCTCATATGAGTGAGGCAGGATTGGAACAGAAGTATATTAAGGAGGCATTTGATACCAATTGGGTAGTGCCCCTTGGACCTAACGTAAATGGGTTTGAAAAAGATCTTGAAAGTTTCGTTGGTGAGGATAAGCGCGTGGTGGCATTGAGTGCTGGTACAGCAGCAGTGCATTTGGCGCTGATCGCTTGTGGTGTTGGTCCTGGTGACGAGGTGATTGTACAGACCTTTACGTTCTGTGCGTCGTCACACCCAATTACTTATTTGGGAGCTACTCCTGTGTTCGTAGATTCTGAGCGTGATACCTGGAATATGGATCCAGACTTGTTAGAAGAGGCAATCAAGGACCGTGTCGCCAAGACTGGTAAGAAGCCTAAGGCTATCGTTCCTGTAGCACTTTACGGTATGCCTTATCAGATTGACCGCATTATGGAGATTGCAAATCGTTATGGGATTCCTGTAATAGAGGATGCTGCAGAAGGATTTGGTTCGAAATATAAGGGGCAGGTGCTGGGCACATTTGGAAAATATGGTGTGCTTTCGTTCAATGGTAATAAGATGATTACTACCAGCGGCGGTGGTGCACTGATTACACCTGATGAGGATGCTTGGCGTGAGATAATGATGTATGCCACCCAGTATCGTGAAAGTTATCCATACTATCAGCACGAGAAGATTGGTTACAATTACCGCATGAGTAATATTTGTGCGGGTATCGGTCGTGGCCAGATGACAGTTGCAGATGATCATATTAAGCATCATCAGCATGTGCAGAAACTCTATGAGGAGTTGCTGGCAGGTGTTGAGGGTGTGACTGTGCATAAGCAGCCTGCTAATGGTGATTACGATAGTAACTACTGGCTTTGCACGATTACACTTGATCCTGATTTGAAAGTGAAAGGGCAGGAGGATGCTTATAAGACCATCGTGACTGGTGCAGTTGGTGGTGCGGCAGGTGTGATTCATGCAGCGTCGAGTGCCGTAACAGATTGTCAGCCCAATGATAATGTAGA
>JAEEGL012221674.1_pt1 | contig 17088 bp, 10 predicted proteins | sample 9134231 | NCBI WGS metagenome assembly JAEEGL01 (sample SAMN16246548, study PRJNA631951) | gut metagenome | biome: gut microbiome; feature: rumen; material: fiber-attached | host: Bos | place: Iran: Karaj | collected 2018-10
TGCCAGCTTCACGAGCTGCGTCGATCTGAGCCTGATTCTGCCAGATACCACTGTATGACATACCGTAGAATTAGCCGATGGGCTTGCCTTCTTCAGCACGGTAGATGTACTCAGTACCCTGTGAGAGGACGCCGGTAGGACCATTGAGGTAGTGGTTCTCATTGGCAATACGGGTTACCTCGTTCTTGTTGGTAGCAAAGTTCACGCCAACGTTGTAGCTGAAGTCCTTGCCAACCTTATCGTTCCATGTGAGGGCAATCTCAATACCCTTGTTCTGCACGTCACCACCATTGATGGCAGCAGGATTGGTACCGTCAACGGCAAGCATATTGCCACCGATAAGCCAGTCCTTCGTGGTCTTCTTATACCAGTCGAAGTTTACACCCAGACGGTTGTCGAGGAAACGGGCATCGAAGCCGAGGTCGAGCTGCTCAGAGGTTTCCCAGGTGAGGTCGGGGTTCGGCACGATGTTTGCGTAAGCACCGGTGTTAGGAGTACCGGCAACAGAAGTAGCCATGTCGGAACCGAACTTGTAGCCGTTGTCGCCAGACTCGCCCGACAGAGCGATAGTAGCCAGATACTGATACTTGGAGATGTCCTTGTTACCGTTCTGACCCCAGCTTGCACGAATCTTGAAGAAGTCCATCCAGCTCTTGGTGCTCTCCATGAAAGGCTCATTGCTAACTACCCAACCAGCAGAAACTGAGGGGAACCAACCCCAACGCTTGCCGTCGGTGAAGATACTTGAACCGTCATAGCGGAGGGTTGCAGTGGCCATATAGGTCTCATTGTAGTCCCAAGTCACACGACCGAACCAAGAAGCGAGGTACTCCTCGTCATTGGGCTTGCCAGTCAAGGTGGCATCGGTAGCGTTTACCAGCTTGATGTTTGACAGCCATGCAGAATCCCAGCCCTTCAGTGTGGCGAGCTGATCGCCCCAGTTCACCTTGTTGGATCCACCAATGTTGAAGCTCCAAGCGGTGCTCTGGAAGCTCTGACCAACCATTGCGCTGATCTTGTGACCACTAATGATGGGGAGATCATAGGTAAGCGTGTTCTCAATAGACCAATTGGTGTTCAGCCAAGCACTCTGGCTAACACTATAAATAGTAGATGTGGCGTTACCATAACCCGTTGATTTGGGCTCACCATAGTTACGGTATGCACCCGAACCGAAGTTATAGTTGAGCTGAGAACGGAGTCTCAGACCCTTGATCGGCTGGATAATAGCGAAAGCAGTAGCGCTGGTATTGATGTTACGGCTCTCGGCCAAAGAGTTGAAGCCGCCCTTGGTGAGATTCTCCCATGGGTTGCTGAACAAAGAAGCGTTCCAGCCCTGACCGTATGCAGGCGTACCATCATAATTCTGATAATAGTAGTTTTCGCCATTGTCAGCATACTGCGGCACGAGCGGACAGGTCTGAAGCAGGCTGTGGATATAGCTCCAGTACATGCCGTCCTCAGCCAGGTCGTGGCTTCTGTTATAGCTGAGCGAGATATTCTCACCGATGGTGATGACATCGAAGTCCTTAGCCCTCAGGAGCACGTGGTCGCTGTTGACACGCACGGTGTGGCGCTTGTAGAAAGAAGCCTGGTCACCACCCATGATACCTTCATTATTGGTAAAGGTGTAGGACATGGCGAACTTCGAGCGGTCGGTACCACCGGTCAGAGTCACTGAGTGGTTCTGCTGCTGAGCATTCTTGTTCTCAAATGACTTCCACCAGTCAGTACCTTCCCAGCCTGCGGCCACCTTGTCGAGAATGTTCTGAGGAACGTAGCCTGGCCAGTCCATCTTAGCACCACTGGTGTTGAAGGTGTACTCGTCCATGATGGTCATATACTGCTGGGCATTGAGCAGCTGCGGGCGCTTGTAGGCATTCGACCAACCCATGGCACCGTTGTAGGTAATCTCAATCTTACCTTCCTTACCCTGTCTGGTGGTGACGAGAATAACGCCGTTAGCAGCACGGGCACCGTAGATGGCTGCAGAAGCAGCATCCTTCAGAATGTCGATGCTCTCGATATCGGCCGGGTTAATGTCATCAAGGCTACCACCTGCTACACCGTCAATAACATAAAGAGGTGAAGCATTACCTGTGGTACCGATACCACGGATGTAAACCTTGTATCCCTTGCCAGGCTGTGAAGAGCTCTGGGTAATCTGCACACCAGGCGTGCTTGACTGCATAGCCTCGAGTGCGTTGGTGGTGTTCAGCTTGGCGATGTCCTCACCCTTCACCTGAACGGTAGCACCGGTAACCAGCTTTTTCTTCTGGACACCGTAGCCCACCACCACAACTTCGTCCAACAGGGCATTGTCCTCTACCAGCGTGATGCTGATATTCGACTGGCTGCCTATCTGAATTTCCTGAGTCTCATAGCCAACGTAAGTAACGACGAGCGTAGCATTTGGCTTCACATTGAGGGTAAAGTTTCCGTCAAAATCGGTACGTGTACCATTCACAGTACCTTTTTCAACTACGCTGGCACCGTAAACGGGGCCAGATGCATCGACTACAGTACCTGTAATCCTTTTCGTTGCCTGCTGAACCTCCTGGGGAGCTTCTGCGGCATAGGCATTTGAAGAGTATCCAAGGCCCAACATAGCCAAGGCACTCATCATCAGCGCTGTTTTTCTAAATTTTCGATTCATACTTTAAGTATTAACTCTATTAATGGTTTGGATGAATACAAAGTGGTTTTGAACGGAAGCAATGGGGCTTCCCTGGCCTATCAACATGCATGGTTAGATAGTTAGCCTATGCACCATCGACAGGTTCACCTGATATGTTACTTACCGGACCCCTCACCATGCTCTGAGCCAGCACTCCCATAGGAAGCAAACAGAGCAGGGTCGACGGCATTAGCGGCTTTTGCAATGCTTTCGTCTTTAACATAGCATAAAAATTATTAATTAGTTATTTAGATAAATGTAAGATTTTCGTATTCTTTTTTGCATTCTTTTGCGTGAAGTACGACCCACTCCCGCATTTTACCTCGCAAAATTATTACATTTTTATTATATGGTCTTTGTTTTTTGTTTCAAACACTTTACTATTTGTTACATGATGCAAAATATGATACATGCGAATTAATATTCTTTATTTACAGAAAAGTTAACACATTAAAAAGCCTTCAGTGTTAAGGAAAATGAAAGATGCACTCCCTATGGGCACTCCTTCCTTAAGTGCCAGCATGGCGAAGCAACGGCTAGAACAAGTTATTCAACAAATTGAACCACCTGCTATCGAAGGTAAAAGATTCTCGGCAAAAAGTTTGGGGATTCTAAATATTGTTACTACCTTTGCAGGCACTAAGTAGGTGCTTCGGCATTCACTGCAAAAAAGAAGTCAACCCGCAAAGAATGGCTACGCCCCTAATACAAAGCAGACAAACACCAGTAGTTATATAGCAGCGAAAAGCAGAGCAATAAATATGGACAAAAAACGCAGAACACCTAGTGTTATCCTCTATGTAAGCCTTTCGGCTTTCATTATATTTGTATTATACATATTATATATTAATCAAGAGGTGTTCTATACGGCACACGACCGTTCTGAATATCTCTATGGCTCGCCCTTCTTCCATGCCCTCATGCAGAAGCCCTTTGGACTGATGCAGTATGTGGGTGCCTGGCTCACACAGCTCTTTTATCACCCTGCCTTAGGCTCTGGCGTGCTGGCAGCCATCTGGGTGCTGATTTTCTTTGTGGGTAGAAAAGCATTCCGGCTAAAGGGCAGTGCCTCGGCGCTGATGCTCCTGCCTGTAGCCTGTCTGCTTGCATCGGTAGTTGATTTGGGCTATTGGGTCTATATCTCCACCATCAGAGGCTATTGGTTCTCGCAGTCGGTAGGCTATCTCGCCATGCTATTGCTCCTGTGGGCAGCCCGCAGCACCCCCCGCAAATGGCATCTTGCCTGGTATCTGTTTGGCTTTTTCATCTATCCGGTGCTGGGCTGGCTATCCTTGCTCTTTGTGCTCTGCTTGGTGTTTAGCGAGAAGCCTACATGGCGCGAGCTCATAGGCATTGTCCTGCTCTTCTTTACCGCCGGTATCTGGCATACACAGTTCTATTCCAACCTGAAATCCGACGATGTAGTGCTGGCAGGCTTTCCTCGCTTCATAACACCAAGCGACGAGACAGGCCGTCTCTCCACCCCGTTCTGGGTGCTGGGTGCCGTCTCCGTGCTCCTTCCGTTGTGTGGCCACTATTTGTCAAAGCAACTGCGCCACAGCCTTTTGGTCAAGAGTCTCGTTCCTGTGTCTTGTGCTGCAGCAAGCATCATCTTTACTCTATCGCTCATGTTCCACGACAAGAACTACATCGAAGAGATGCGCATGGTGCGCTATGCTGAAGCAGACAACTGGCAGGAAGTACTCAATATGGCTGAAGACATCAAGAAGCCAACTACCACGATGGTATTTCTCAAAAATGTTGCTTTGATGAACGAGGGCGGTTTACTCGATCGTTCGTTCAAATTGAGCAACGATGCAGTTAGTATAAACAATCCCGATTCGCTCCATGTTACCCTTTTGGACATAGCATCACCTTTGGTCTATTACAACTATGGCATGACTAATGAAGCCATCCGCTTGAATTTCGAAATGGCAATACAAGGAGGCTTCTCACCTTTCTACCTGAAGATGCTTGCCCGTTGTGCCTTAGCTAAAGGAGACGAAAGATTGGTAGAACGCTATACCACCATACTTCATCATCTACCGTTCTATGACAACTGGCAACCGGCTCCTGTCACAGAAAAGATAAAGGACTTGCAAAATTGCTTTTCTGATGAGCTTACTGGCGTAGAGAACAGCGACAGCTATATCGTCAATAGTATTAGCCTCTGGTACGAATCCGATTCCAAAGTGGCTTCAGAACAGGCGCTGTTCTATTCTATGCTCCGTTGCGACTCACAACGTTTCTGGGCATCGTTGCGCAATTATGTTGAGCTGCACATCGACGAAGAATTCCCTTTGCATGCAATGGAAGCTTATATCCTGTTTATGGATAAGTCTCCAGAAGAAAAACGCATGATGCTTCCCGTCGAAAAGTCTGTTTATGAACGCTACAAACAGTTCTGGGTGACCTTGGAAGGATTGGCGAAGCCTAATATGACACTTGAGAAAATCGGTGAAGAAATGAGTAAAGACTTTGGAGATACTTACTGGTGGTACAACGTTTTCGGAAGAAAACCTATTTATGTACGTGGCAAGATTGGAAACGAAATTCATGCATAAAAAAGAATGAAAAGATATCTATATCCCTATTTCCAGCTTTTGGCTATCGCCATGCTGCTTTTGACTTCGTGCGGACATCATCCCGATGTGCCGTCTGAGGCCTCTGTATCCTCTGAGTTGCCTGCCATCTTCCCTGATTATTGCAATGTCACTGTGCCATACAATATTGCGCCACTCAACTTCATGCTCCCTGCTGACCAGTACGAAGAGTGTGTGGCACGCTTCACCACGCCCGATGGCCAGCAGCAGACCTACGGCAATGGCGTGAAGGTACAGATACCCGAGTCGGAATGGCACGATATGCTTAATGCTTGTAAGGGCAAGAGCATTAAGGTGGAAGTATGGGGCAAGAAAGAAGACGGATGGCTGTCGTTCAGCCCGTTTGAGATACAGGTGGCCGCCGACCCCATCGACGAATACCTGTCGTATCGCCTTATCGAACCATCGTATGTGGCATGGACCTACATGGAGATAGCTCAGCGCAACCTCACCTCGTTTGAAGAGACGCAAATCTTCAACAACGAGATTACCATGAACGACAGGACGAAAGGCCAGTGCATCAACTGCCACAGCTATCAGAACTACAAGACCGACAACATGCTCTTTCATGTGCGTCTCTCTAATGCCGGTACCGTCATTGTGAACGACGGCAAAATCTCAAGAGTCAACATGAAACGCGACTATACCATCTCTGGGGGGGTCTATCCGTCATGGCATCCTACTGCCAAGCTGATAGCTTTCTCAACCAACAGGACTCGACAGGCATTCCATACGCTAAATCCTAACAAAATTGAAGTATATGATGAAGCCAGCGACCTGATTCTCTATGATTTGGCAACCGACTCGGTGAGTGTCATCAGCGAAGACCCCGATCTGTTGGAGGTCTATCCTACCTGGTCGCCCGATGGCAAATACCTCTATTATTGCAAGTCGGGACCGCTTCCTGAAGAGTTGCGTGACTTGGACATCAGGTCCTTCTATCCAAACATACAATACAACCTCTATCGCCGCTCGTTTGATCTGGCTTCGCACAGCTTTGGTGAAGAGGAACTCGTTTACGATGCAGTTTCATATAACAAGAGTGCCACCTTGCCACGCATCAGCCCGGACGGTCGCTATCTGCTCTTTGCCGAGGGGCAGTATGGCTGTTTCCATATTCGCCACAACGATGGAGACATTGTCTGTATGCCGCTTGACCAGGTTCCGGACACCTGTCGTTCCGAAGTGTCGGACACCTGTAGTGCCAAAGAGCCTCCGTTGCGCCTTGATCTTACAAACCTGAATAGTGAAGGCCGTCCAGACAGCTATCCAAGCTGGTCGAGCAACGGGCATTGGATTATGGTTGCCAGCCGTCGCGACGATGGCAACTACTGCCGTGTCTATTTCTCCTATTTCAACAATGGCAAAGTGGAAAAGGCCTTTATGCTGCCACAGGAAGACCCCGAACAGCATTTCTACCTTCTGAAGAGCTATAACCGTCCTGAGTTCATGGTCGAGCCTGTCAGCATCAGCGTCGAAGAGTTCAGCCGGGTGTTTGACAAATAGTTGATTTCATGGAACACAAAGACACGAAGATACGAAGGCTGTGCATAGAGTGGGTATGCACACTCCTTTTCGGTGTGGCAGTGCTCCTCTTCTTCGGGCTGGCCTATCCGCATCATCTGCATTATCAGGAGCAATACCAGCTTTTCCTCTTCGACAACAACTATGTGTGGGATATTGTTCGCCTGCCCGGTGGCATTGCCGACCTGCTGGGCCGCTTCTGCACACAGTTCTTCCTTTATGCCTGGGTGGGAGCATTCATCATTGCGCTACTGCTCTCGACGGTGCAACTGCTCACACTCCGGCTCATCACTGACCATTCAGCAGCGCGAGGAAACGATGGGCAACAGCCTATGGCCAACTATCAATGGGCCATGGCCAACGGCTTGAGCTTTGTACCTTCGTTCCTGCTCTTGCTCTTCCTCCTCGACGAGAATGCGCTGCTGAGCGGCGTCTGGGCTATCATCATCACGCTTCTCGCAGTTTGGTTCATTATCAAATTGACCAGGGGATGGATGCGCTGCATTCTGCTCATTGCCGCCATTCCTATACTATATATATTGGTGGGGCCTGTCTGTTTCCCGCTACCCATCGACAGCCTATGGTCCGACATACATTACCACCGCTACCCCACCGTCTTCCCATGGCTGCTGTGGGCTGCGGCACTCTCGGCCTGCGTCCTCATCATCACAAGCCTCCTTGTGAGGAAGAGGGGCAATCACCCCATCACGAAGTCTACAACCAAAGCTTCTTCTTCCCTCCCTCACACGAAGGGGCTGGTGGGCGCGGGGCTGCTCTCCTTTGCACTTGTGGCCGTCATCATGGGTGTCCTCGTGTGGAAGAACGCCAACTTCAAGGCCGAGAAGGTGATGCAATACGACTTCATGGCCACCCACCAGCAATGGAACCGCATACTTGAGACCGTCAAAGCCGAGAAGCCCAACAACCAAATCGGCGTGACAGTGCAGAATCTGGCCCTCGCCATGCGTGGCATGCTTGTCGACCACCTCTTTGAGTACCATCAGAACGGCATCTTAGGCCTGCTGCCCGACGTAAAAGAAGATGCCACCAGCCCCATGCCCACCGCCGAGGCTTTCTACCAACTGGGCATGATCAATGTGGCGCAGCGCACGGTGTTCGAGGCCCAAGAAGCCATCCTCGACTTTCAGAAGAGTGGCCGCTGCTACAAACGCCTGGCTCAGACCAACCTCATCAACGGCAACTACGCTGTGGCACGCAAATATCTCACAGCCCTGCAGAAGACCCTCTTCTACCGCAAATGGGCCAACGAGACCCTGCCGCTGCTGGGCGACGAGGAGGCCATAGCCCGCCATCCCGAATACGGACGCCTGCGCCTATCGGCCTACAAGGACGACTTCTACTTCAGCGACCATGTGACACCCGAGATGCTTGAAGCCCTCTACTTCAGCAACACCGACAACCGTCTGGCCTACCAGTATCTGCTGGCCTACTATATGCTGACGGGCGACCGCGAAAGGTATAATCACTTCATGTCCATTACGCAATGAGAAAGAATCTTTATATATTATTCGGGCTCATGGCACTTATGGGGCTCCTGGGCTGTAGCACTGAAACGGTGAAGGATGCCCGTCAGGAGGCTGCTCTGCCGCATATCTATCCCGACTACCTCGGCGTCACCATACCCGTGAACATTGCACCGCTCAACTTTAGCATGGCCGACGAGACAATGGTCAACGGCCAGTGGTCAATGGCGAGCGGCCAGTGCCAACGCATAGATGCCGTCATTAACGACAGCCACGGACACAGTCTGCACAGCCAGGGCGAAGAATCTGTTGACTTCGACCTTGACGACTGGCACACCCTGCTCGCCCAGAACCCCGGCGACTCGCTCAGTGTCACCGTCTCGGCCAAGTACGACGACGGCTGGCACACCTATCGTCCTTTCTCCATCTACGTCAGCCCCGACAGCATAGACTACGGTCTCTGCTACCGTCTCATTGCGCCGGGCTATGAGGTATGGAGCAAGATGGGCATCTACGAGCGCAACCTCTCCTCATTCACCGAGCGTGCACTCATTGAGAACACCCAGTTCGAGGGCTGCGTCAACTGCCACAGCTTCAACCGCGGCAACCCTGCCGACATGAGCCTTCACATTCGCGGTCCGCACGGCGCTACATTGCTGCGTCACGCCGACAGTCCTCTCATCGCCTACAACACCAAGACCGCCCATACGCTCGGTTTCTGTGTCTATCCCTACTGGCACCCCTCGGGCCGCTACATAGCCTACTCCACCAATACCACCAACCAGCTGTTTCATAGTAACGACAGCAACCGTATTGAGGTCTTTGATACTGCCTCCGACATTCAAGTCTATGACGTCGATAATAACGAGCTGCTGTTGTCGCCTCTTCTTAAGCAAGACTCCATCTATGAGACGTTCCCCGTCTTCTCTGCCGACGGCCGCTCCATCTATTTCTGTGCCGCCGTTGAAAGTGCAGCACAAGACTCCACACTCTACACGCTCAACTCTAAGCTTGGCTCACTCCACTACAATCTCTGCCGCATCGACTTCGACCCCGCCACAGGCCGTTTCGGCAGCCGCATAGACACCATCATTGACGCACAGTCACAGCACAAGTCGGTGTCCTTCCCCCGTCCCTCCTATGACGGCCGCTTCCTGTGCTACACGCTCTCCGACTACGGTCAGTTCAGCATCTGGCATCATGAGGCCGACCTATGGCTGCTCAACCTTGCCACCGGCAAGAGCCGACCTATGGCCGAAGCTAACTCCAACGACACCGAGTCGTTCCACAACTGGAGCACCAATTCCCGCTGGCTTGTCTTCAGCTCGCGTCGCGATGACGGTCTCTTCACCCGCCCCTATTTCTGCCATGTCGATGCCGGCGGCCATGTAACCAAGCCCTTCATGCTCCCCCAGCGCCATCCCCTTAGTTTCTACCGCGACCGCTTCCTTTCCTTCAACGTGCCTGAGTTCATCATTGCTCCGACAGGCTTCGACGGCCGTCAGGCCTGCCGCATCATCAACGACGATTCCCGCAAGGATTTTGGCGTGCGTTAAATAATACAAAAATAAGGGAAATGTTGTACACCATTTCAATATTATTTGTATTTTTGTACCCGCTATGAAAACTATTATAAGTAGATAAAAATGAAAAAGTTATTTTATGCGTTTTTGTCTCTCATGATGTGCATGTTTACATCATGTAAGGAGAACGAGGATATCGTCCCAGAACCAGAGCCGGAGCAGAAACCATTGTCTGTCAAGGAGGCTGTGTATGAAACGAACGACGACTACGTAGACCTCGGTTTCGATGGCATCATGTTTGCCACCAAAAATTTAGGTGCAAAGAAGCCTGAGGATTCCGGCTACTACTTCGCATGGGGCGAGACGGAGCCAAAGGACGAATATTCCTGGAATACATACAAGTGGACTAAAGAGATAAAAGACCCATATACAAATGTGTCTTTCTCCAAATATTATACGAAAAGTAACGGAAAGCCAGACTTTGAATATCTTCAGCCTGAGGATGACGCTGCAACGGTGATGCTGGGAGAAGGATGGCGAATGCCTACCTGTGACGAGGTGAAACTTCTTCAAGACTCGTATGCTGCCGACCTTTTGGCTTGCAGGGTAAGGACCACCTTGAGGAATGGCGTTTATGGCTACGAACTGATAGGACTTAACGGTAACTCGATATTCATTCCGAGCACTGGCGTGATGAGAGACAACGAACTGACATATTGGGATTATGATACCAAGCTGTGGTGTTCCGATATTCAGGGCATGCAGATGCGTTACTTTGAAGTCAATAGTCTTGAGGCTGATTTATCTCTGAATGGAGAGAACAGATGCTGTGGACTGCCCATACGTGCGGTAAAAGTGAAAAAAGAAAGGACTGACACCGTGTTCTTGAAATACAATGTCCTTGAACGTAATATTGAGCAGGCCAGAGAGCGGCTTGCCACCATCAACGCGGCAGACTACAGTGCTGAAAGCTACCAGACACTTGACAAAGCATACCAGCACGCCGTATACATAAAAGCATTCGCAAAGGAAAACGACGGACAGCTCACACACAAGTCTATATATGTCATCAACGAAGTGAACGAGCAGCTGCAGGATTCCATCAACTTTGCCTCTCACAACCTGCGCCTGGCTATGGTTGACTTGCAGCCCCTGCCCAAGCCCAGCGACATCAAGGCAGTAGACCTCGGGCTTTCAGTGCGCTGGGCATCAGCCAATTTAGGAGCCCGTACAGAGGCTGAAAACGGCTATTACATCGCATGGGGTGAGCTGACTCCCAAGGAAGGACGTTATGACTGGGACAGTTACAACATGTTCTCAAAATACATTACAGACAGCAAGTGGGGCGAGGTGGACGGAAAAACACGGCTCGACCTTGAGGACGATGCAGCCCACGATTATCTGGGTGGCAACTGGCGCATACCCACCCCTGAGCAGTTTCAGGAGCTTGTCGACAAGTGCACTTTCGAAAATGTGGGACTATATGGCCGTACAGTGATGAGAGCGACGGGGCCTAATGGCAACTATATCTATTTCCCGCATGCCGGCACTACCAGTGTGACGGATCAAATATACTGTTGGACATCAGACATGAGTCCCGGTGCCAATAATCATGCCATCTGTTATAGAATCGATTCGTTTTGGGGAACGGCAAACAAAACGTGGGAAGACAGATGTGTAGGTATGACTATTCGTGCGGTTTGTCCTTAACAGGAGTCTTAAAGGTGATAAAGTGAACTTTTTTGAGCGCGTTTCTTTGTGTTATCAAAAAAATAGTGTATCTTTGCAGCATCATTATCACCTAAAACTGTCGAGACAATGAAGAAACTATTCCTTATGGCTGTCCTCTGCTTGATGGCAATGGCAGCGCAAGCCCAGCAGAACCTGAGCTGGGGGCAGGGGCCACAGGTGGCATCGCCCGATGTGCATGCCGACAATTCCGTGACATTCAATCTCATTGCGCCCGATGCGCAGAAAGTACAGATTACCGGCGACATGCTGCCGGCACAGAAAGTAGAGTATCAGGGCAACACCTATGATATGCCGGGCGTGGTCGACCTCGTGAAGAACGACAAGGGCGTGTGGAGCTACACCACCGAGCCGCTGAAGCCCGAGCTCTACACTTACAACATGATTGTGGACGGCGTGAAGATTATCGACCCGCTAAACGTCTACAACATTCGCGACATCAACAACCTGTTCAGCGTGCTGCTCATTGGCGGCGACGCACGCACCGACCTTTACAAGGTGAACAAGGTGGCTCACGGAACGGTGAGTAAGGTGTGGTACGAGAGTCCTACGGCTGGCCTGACGCGGCGCCTCACGGTCTACACGCCGGCGGGCTACGAGACCAGCGGCAAGGACTATCCCGTGCTCTACTTGCTGCACGGCATAGGAGGTGACGAGAACGCCTGGAGCGAGCTGGGCCGCGCAGCGCAGATTCTCGACAACCTCATTGCACAGGGCAAGGCCGAGCCGATGCTGGTGGTGATGACCAACGGCAACATCTCGCAGGAGGCATGCCCGGGCGAGACGAGCGAGGGCTTCCGTGTGCCAACGATGATGCTGCCCAAGACGATGGAGGGAAGCTTCGAGACCGCCTTCCCCGACGTCATTAAGTTCATAGAGAAAACCTATCGCGTGAAAAAGGACAAGGCCCACCGTGCCATAGCAGGACTGTCGATGGGCGGTTTCCACAGCCTTTTCATATCCATCAACAATCCTGACCTTTTCGGCTACATCGGACTGTTCTCAGCTGCCGTCGACCAGCAGCAAGCTAACCCCAACGGACATCCTGAGGTATATGCCGACCGCGAAAAGAAGATTGACGCACTCTTTGCCAAGAAGCCCAACCTCTTCTGGATAGGCATTGGCAAGACCGACTTCCTCATCAAGAACAACAACGACCTGCGTGCCTATCTCGACTCAAAGAAGCACAAGTACACCTACCTCGAGACCGAAGGCGGCCACATCTGGCGCAACTGGCGCATCTACCTCACTGAGTTCACGCCCCTCTTATTCAAATAAATCATTATGAAGAAAACAGCCATCTTCCTCTTCGCAGCAGGCGCAACGCTGGCTGCCTGCACCGGGTCTGATCAAGCGGCCCAAAAGAACATCGACCAGCAGGAAGTGCTCAGCCGCCTCTCGCTCGAAGACAAGGCCCACTTCGTTATCGGCACAGGAATGGCCGGCTTCAGCGGCGACAACGCCGTCATTGGAGCCACGAAGAACCTTGTGCCCGGCGCCGCCGGCACCACCTATCCGCTCGACTCGCTCGGCATACCCGCCGTGGTGCTGGCCGACGGTCCCGCCGGACTGCGCATCGATGCCACACGCGAGGGCGACACCGCCACCTACTACTGCACCCACTTCCCCATCGGCACACTGCTGGCCTCCACATGGAACACCACGCTCATAGAGGAGGTGGGACAGGCCATAGGCGAGGAGGTGAAGGAATACGGTGCCGATGTGCTCCTGGCACCTGCCATCAACATCATGCGCAACCCGTTGTGCGGCCGCAACTTCGAATACTACAGCGAAGACCCCGTCGTGGCCGGCAACACCGCTGCTGCCTACATCAACGGCGTGCAGAAGAACGGCGTGGGCACCAGCATCAAGCACTTCGCCGCCAACAATCAGGAGACAAACCGCATGAACACCGACGCCCGCATCTCGCAGCGTGCCCTGCGCGAAATCTACCTCAAGGGCTTCGAGATAGCCATCAAGGAGAGCAAGCCCTGGACGGTGATGACCTCCTATAACTACATCAACGGCACGTACTCCAGCGAGAGCAAAGACCTCGTTGAGACCATCCTCCGCGAAGAGTGGGGCTACGAGGGAACAGTGATGACCGACTGGTTCGGCGGCAAGGACGGCGCCCTGCAAATGTGGGCCGGCAACGACATGCTGCAGCCTGGCAAGCAAGAACAGTTCGACAGCATCGTGGCTGGCGTGAAGAGCGGCAAGCTGGCCGAAGCCGACCTTGACCGCAGTGTGCAGCGCATACTGAACCTCGTAGAGAAGAGCCCGCGCTATCAGGGCTACAAGTATAGCAACAAGCCCGACCTGAAGGCACACGCTGCCGTTACACGCCAGAGCGCCGTTGAAGGCATGGTGCTGATGAAAAACGAAGCCACCGCTGCGCCCACACAAGGAGGAGCAAAGCCGCTGCCCTTTGCTGAGGGCATTAAGAACGTGGCCCTCTACGGCAACACGTCCTACGACTTCATAGCCGGCGGCACTGGGTCGGGCAATGTCAACCACGCCTACGTCGTGTCGCTGCTCGACGGACTGAAGAACGGCGGCTACACCGTGGCCGAGGATTTGAAGAACGCCTACGAGGCCTACATAGCCGATGCCAAGCAGAAGGCTGCCGCCGCCCTTGAGGAGCAGGCAAAGAAAGATCCGCAGATGGCACAGCTCGCACGGTTCCTGCCACAGCCACTGCCCCCCGAGAAGCTCTTCTCTGACAGCGAACTGACCGCACAGGCCACTGCTGCCGACATAGCCGTCATCACCCTGGGCCGACTCTCAGGCGAGTTCCTCGACCGCAGCATGGCCGACTTCAACCTCAGCGCCAGTGAGCGCCAGCTCATCACTCAGGTGTGCAACGTCTACCACAAGGCCGGCAAGCAGGTGGTGGTGCTGCTCAACATTGGCGGCGTCATCGAGACGGCCTCGTGGAGCCACCTCCCCGACGCCATCCTCTGCGCCTGGCAGGCAGGCCAGGAAGGCGGCAACAGTGTGGTCGACGTGCTCAGCGGCAAGCAGTCGCCCAGCGGCAAGTTCACCATGACGTGGCCAGTGAAGTTTACTGATGCCTATTCGTCACGCTGTTTCCCCATCGACGAAGACCCGCGCATCGACATGATGAACCAGGGGCAGAAGGGCGATGTGCGCAACGTAGACTACACCGAGTATGAGGAAGACATCTACGTGGGCTACCGCTACTTCGACTCCTTCGACGTGCCCGTGGCCTATCCCTTCGGCTTCGGCCTCAGCTACACTACCTTTGAATACAGCGATGCGAAGTGTTCTGTAGACGGCGATAATATCGCCGTAAACATAACAGTGAAGAACACTGGCAGCCGTGAGGGCAAGGAGGTGGTGCAGCTCTACATAGCCGCCCCCGATGCCAAGGCCCAGAACAAGCCCGCCAAGGAACTGAAGGCCTTCGCCAAGACCAAGCTCCTGAAGCCCGGCGAGAGCCAGACACTCACCCTCAAGGTCAGCACTGCCGACCTCGTCTCCTTCGACGAGGCATCCTCTGCCTGGGTGGTGGCCGAGGGCGAATACCAGATGCTCGTAGCCGCTTCAGCTGCCGACATCAGGGCCACGCTCACCACTCACGTCAAAGGCAGCACCACGCAAGCCCACAATGTGCTGAAGCCACAGGGACAGATGAACCTGCTGCGCAGGTGATATCGCGGAGAAGGAGTGCCTACGGACTCCCTGCGTTTCCGACTACACTCCCTGTGATTCTCCCTGCGTCTCTCTGTGCCTCTGTGCGGGACTGATGGCGCCCGTAGGCACTCCCCTCCCCTGTCAGGGGAGGGGCAGGGGTGGGGTGTTGACTGCACTCAATGTATTGTCTAACCTGCGCTTATTCAAGCCCTTAGGAAGACACTGACCCCACCCCTACCCCTCCCCTACAAGGGAGGGGAGTGCCTACGGATGCCTTTTCCTGATTTCACTTGACAGTTTTCACCGGGTTAAACTGAATTACTTGTCAACATCGTTTAATTCGTACTGAAACGCTTGTCAGTTGTATCCGTTTCTTCCTGAAAGACTTGACAGTCCTGGAAAATATCGGACAAATCCCGAGTCTGCCTTTTCTTCGGCAAAGTCTGGTGGGGCTCGATGCCCCATCAGACTTTTAATGGTGGCATCGGCATAAAACCGTCGTCCACCTTTTCTTCGGCGGGACAAAGTTAGTGAATAAATTCTTACTGTGCAAGCTTTCATCTGTCTTTTTTCCATAGATTCTTGCCTGGCACCTCTCCATTGTACACATCCATGGGCTTCTTGTTGCCGATGCTCATGTGAGGCCGGACGTTGTTGTAGAAGTCAATCATTGCACCTATCTCGCGTTCTGCTTCCTCATAGTCCCTAAACATGGCCTGATGATAGATCCACTCGTCCTTGAGGATGCCGTTCATGCGCTCGGCCACGGCATTGTCCGTGGGGTTATAGCACTCTGTCATGGAAATCCGTATATGATGCTCCGTCAGTTTGCTTACATACGGTTGGCAGGCATATTGCACCCCCCGGTCAGAGTGATGAATGGTTCCGCAGAGATTACCGCCTCCTGCTATTCGTATGGCCATTTCAAGGGCCTTGGCCGTGTTCTCCGCTTCCAGCGATTCTGACAGGCACCAGCCCAGTACGGTATGGGAATAGCCGTCGGTTATCAGGTGCAGGTAAAGCACGTCGTCCTCTATCCAGATGTAGGTAATGTCGGCATACCATACATGGTTGGGGTATAGAGACGTGAGGCCGACTGTCAGGTTGGGGTACTTGAAGTACACATGGTTGGAGTCCGTTGTGTGCCGCGGCTTCTTTTTGGGCAGCATGAGGTGATGGCGACGCAGTAAATCCAGGAACGAGTCGCGGCCCCCGATGAACTCACGTCCCAGTTCCTCCATCAGCAGCACATGTAGCTTCACACCACCCAGACGAGGAGCTTGCATCCGATACCACTCCACATACTCTATTATCACCTTCAAGCGCTGCACCTCTGTGTACAGTACCTTGCGCTTCTCGTAGTACCACTGCCTACGCTTGTCAAACAGCCCGCAAAGAGTTTCCACGCTTTCCTGTGGATACTCTTCGCGGAGCGCATCTACTGCTTGACACCATCTTTTTTTAATATTGAGATGCCCTCCTCCCGCTCGGCGATCTCAATCACCTTCTCCAGCGCACGACAGCGCATGCGCTCTATCTGAAGACTGCGCTCCAAAGCTGCTAAACGCTCCTTAAGAATCTGCTCGCCGCTCTTACCATTGTTCTCTGCTTCCATACGATAACGGGACATGATTTCATCCAGCAAAGGTAACTCTTTTTCCTCTACTGGCCAAATCTTCAGCCATTCTAATAGGGCTGGAAATGAAATTCCCCATTTCTTGCAGGTAAAGCTTTTTGACAATCCATTAAGGTAATAGTCACTTAACACTTGGAGTTTGAAACTCACATCATAACTCTTTCGAATACATTTTGTCATAACTTGTTACTTTTGTTATGGCGAAAAACGTGTCAAGCTATTCCAGTACAAGACA
>JAEEGL014322536.1_pt1 | contig 17088 bp, 10 predicted proteins | sample 9134231 | NCBI WGS metagenome assembly JAEEGL01 (sample SAMN16246548, study PRJNA631951) | gut metagenome | biome: gut microbiome; feature: rumen; material: fiber-attached | host: Bos | place: Iran: Karaj | collected 2018-10
CCAGCATCTTGGGGCTGGTGAGGTCGTTGATAGCGACTACTTCATAACCTTCAGCCTCGAACATCTGACGGAATGCGAGGCGACCAATACGGCCAAAGCCGTTAATTGCAACTTTTGTCATTTTCTTTTGTTGTTTAAAGAATGAATAAAAAGATGATTGAATAATGTTTCTTTTTGGTTACACGAACGAGTGTCCCGTTTTTACCCGCAATTACAATATTCAGCACTCTTACAAGCGGCAAAAAGCAGGGCTATGAGCACTAAAATGAGGTAATTTTGGGCCTTTTTGGACATTTTTTCTCGTTTTACGCTGCAAAAGTACAAAATTTGTTTTACATTCGCGCCATCAAACCCCTAAAATTATTTAAAACATGGCAAATTTCGTTCAAGAGTTCAAGGACTTCGCAATGCGAGGCAATGTAATGGACATGGCTGTCGGTGTGATCATCGGCGGCGCTTTCGGTAAAATCGTCAGCTCCCTGGTAGATGATGTGCTCATGCCGCTGATCAGTAAGGCTACGGGCGGCGTCAGCTTCACCGATCTCTTCGTGACGCTTGGCGAGGGTGAGTTCAAGACACTGGCAGAGGCCAAGGAAGCCGGTTGTGCTGTGCTGGCCTATGGTCGGTTCATCCAGAACATTCTGGACTTCCTCATCATCGCATTCTGTATCTTCCTGATGATTAAGGGCATGAACAAGCTCAACAAGAAGAAGGAAGAGCCCGCTCCCGAGCCCGCAGCTCCTGCCGGTCCTACACAGGAAGAACTGCTCACTCAGATTCGCGACCTGCTGGCCAAGAAGTAAGCAGCATCATTCAACAAATCCCATAAACGAACAAGGGACAGCGTCAAGAACGACGCGGCCCCTTGTTTTTTATAGGATCATCAGTTGTCGGATGATGACAGCAGGTCGGGACGGAGGCGACGTGTGCGCTCCAGCGACTGCTGGATTTCCCACTCCTTGATTTTGGCTTCGTGGCCCGAAAGCAGGATGTCGGGGACGCGCCAGCCCTTGTAGTCAGCGGGGCGGGTATAGATGGGTGCTGCCAGCAGGTTGTCCTGGAAGCTGTCGGAGAGCGCGCTCTGTTCGTCGCCGATGACACCCGGGACGATGCGCACGATGGCGTCGGCCATCACGGCAGCAGCCAGCTCACCGCCTGTGAGCACGTAGTCGCCGATGCTCACCTCCTTGGTGATCAGGTGCTCGCGGATGCGGTAGTCGATGCCTTTGTAGTGGCCGCAGAGGATGATGATGTTCTCGCAGAGCGACAACTCGTTGGCCATCGGCTGGTTGAACTGTTCGCCGTCGGGCGTGGTGAAGATGATCTGGTCGTAGTGGCGCTCGGCCGTGAGGGCGCTGATGCAGCGGTCGATGGGCTCGCACTGCATGACCATCCCCGCGAAACCGCCGAAGGGATAGTCGTCGATGCGGCGGTCCTTGCGCACGGCATATTCGCGCAGGTTGTGGAGATGGATTTCCACGAGCCCTTTCTTCTGGGCCCGCCCGAGAATGCTTTCCTGCAGAAAGCCCTCAATAAGCTGAGGAATGACAGTGATGATATCGATTCTCACAATTTTACAAAATATTAAATACTAAATAATAAATACTAAATATTAAATATGAGCAATGCTGTGTCAATTGTGAATTATGCGTTATGAATTATGCATTGTAAACTGTTAACTGTTAATTGTTAACTGTCTTACCACTGATTCGATAGCATTTCCAGCATCTCCTTGGCGGTGAGCTTGAAGCTCTTGTCGGCGCCTTCGAGGATACTGTCGGAGAGTGCGCGCTTGCTCTCGTGGAGTCGCAGGATCTTCTCCTCGATGGTGTGGTGGCTGATGAGGTGATAGACGGTGACGGCCTGCTTCTGACCGATGCGGTAGGCACGGTCGGTGGCCTGCTGTTCGATGGCCGGATTCCACCACGGATCGAGGTGGATAACATAGTTGGCAGCCGTGAGGTTCAAGCCCACGCCGCCTGCCTTCAGGCTGATGAGGAAGATGGGGCTCTTGCCTTTCTGGAAGTCGGTTACAATGCGTTCGCGCTGCTTGAGGGTGACGCTGCCGTCGAGGTAGAGATAGGGCAGACGGGCCTTCTTCAGCGCTTGAGCAACAATTTTAAGGAACGAGGTGAACTGACTGAACACGAGAACACTATGACCACCTTCTATAATGTCCTCCACGAGTTCCAGGAACGCATTGACTTTCGAGGAGCCATCGACCCACGTGGGGTCTATCAGCTCTGGCGCACAGGCAGTACGACGCAGGCGCGTGAGCTCTGCCAGCGCGTTGACGGTCAGCTGGTCGCCCTCGTCCTTGAAGCGTTGTTCAGCCTCGCGCCGGATAACCTCGTAGAAGGCCATCTCGTCGTCGGTGAGCTCCACGTTGAGCGTGATCTCGGTCTTCTCCGGCAGTTCCTTCACCACCGCCTGCTTGGTGCGACGGAGCATGAAGGGCGACACGAGCGCTTGCAACTGCTGCTGGCGGTCGGTGTCCTGCAGGTTCTCGATGGGGATGATGTATTTCTGGTTGAACTCCTCGTAGGTGCTGAGCAGGCCCGGGTTGATGAACTGGAACAGGTTCCAGAGTTCGCCCAGGTGGTTCTGCACGGGCGTACCGGTGAGGATGATGCGGTGGGTGGCCTGCAGCTGCATACACACGGCGCTGGTCTTCGTGCCGCGGTTCTTGATGGTGTGGGCCTCGTCGAGGCAGACGACGTTCCACTTCTTCTTGGTGAGCAGTTCCTGCGAGGGCGTCAGGAGACCGTAGGTCATGATCACCACATCGTGGCCGGCGGCTTCGTTGACCACGCGCTCGCGCTCGAAATACTCGCTGAGGTTATAGACATTCAGCGACGGGGCAAAGCGCTGCACCTCGCTGCGCCAGTTGGGGACTACGCTGGCAGGAGCCACGACCAAAGCCGGACCCTCCTCAGCATGAGCCAGCAGGAAGGCAATCGTCTGCACGGTCTTGCCGAGGCCCATGTCGTCGGCCAGACAGGCTCCGGCGCCCCATTCACCCAGGCGCATCATCCACTGGAAGCCCTCGAACTGATAGGGGCGCAGCGTGGCTTGCAGGTCGGCGGGGATCTCTACCTGCAGCTCCTCGGCGCGGTGGATGCGGTCCTTGAGCTGGAAGAACTTCTCGTCGTGGCGGATGTCTATCTCGCCGTGGACGAGCTCGGCCAGCAGGCTGGTCTGCAGCGCGGAGATGGCGGGGTGATTGTTCTCGCTGGTGGTCAGGCTCTCCAACGTGTCGAGCTGTTTGCGCAGCTTCTCGGAGAGCCATAGGTAGTCGCCGTTTTGCAACTGCACGTAGCCGCCGTGGCTGCTGGCCAGCGCCTGCAGAAGCTGTTGGGCCGTGAGGACTGAGTTGTCGTCGAGGCGTACGTCGCCTTCCACTTCGAACCAACGACCGCGCTGCGTCAAAGCGATATTCCAGTCGCCTTTCTGTGCGGAGCGCATCCGCAACCGTTCGCCCTCGGGCCATTCCACGGCACATAAGTCGGAGTGGGTGCTGACAAAGCCCAAGAGCTCCAGCACCTGCTGTGTGCTCAGGTGGGCGTTCAGGCTCTCGGTGAACTCGATGTCGTGTGCCTGGCAGAACTCCAGCAGCGCTGTCAGATGGCGCGTTTCGGTCTCCAAGTCGCGCTCAATGCGCACGCGGCCAGTGGTGTCGTTTTGGTCGATGATCACACGGTCGCCTTGTCCAGGAGGTACGGCGATGGTGCCGCCCATGAGCGGGCGCACGAGCACGTAGGTATCGAACATGGTCTGTGTGGAGGGGTCGGGGGTGATGCGCACGAGGATGCGGGTCTGGGCCTCCAGGGTCTCCAGCTCCTTCTCCTTGGGAATCAGGTCGCTGTGGATGTCCACCGTGCGGGCAATGAGCGGCAGCAGTTGCTTCAGTTTCTCCTCGGCAACGGCAGGCAGTTCCGTCACCGACAGCAATTGCTGCAGAATCGTACGCTCGTGATCCGACATCGGGAAATAGATATAGTGTATCGCCGTGTCGCGGTGATAGACGTAGGTCTGCGACAGCAGGTCCTGGAAGGCGACGTTCGACCGGATGCTGAAGCCCTGTTCCGTGCGCTCGAGGATGACATAAGGCTTCTGTTCCTCGATGGTCACGCGGCGATAAGGACTCTGTTCGCTGGTATAGACGCGGTCGGTGCCGACGAGGTGAGGCAGCACAATGCCTACCGTCAGGCGGTTAACACCCAGGAAGCGCACATCGGCCACCACGGCTTGGTCAGCACGGTCCATGAAAGGCTCTGTGCCGCTGATGAAACGATTCCACGGCAACAGCTTGCCGCTGCCCCAACGGCCGTCCTTGAGGTGGTTCTGTTCGCGCAGCTCGATGCTCTCGCCGTCGGGCAGGATGAGGTACATCACGCGGTACTCCACGTCGTCGCTGTCTTTCTTCTGCTGGCTCTCGGTGGTGATGAGGCGGTCGAGCATCATCTCCCACGGGTCTTTGGCTTTGGCGAACGTGGAGATGGGTTTGCTGCCGAAGGCGTTGTCCAACAGCTTCTTCTCGAATTTCTCCAGCTTGATATAGGCCTGTGCTTCGTGGCGGAGAAAGGAGGACTGGGGCTTGAAGTTCTCGGCGGTCAGCTCCAGGCCGGTGAAGTTGGCTGCCAGCAGACGGGCGATGCGTTGCTGAAGCACGAACTCACGGTCGGCCAGCGACTCGGGGCTCATGAGGGTTGCCAGCAGGTCCATGTCCATTTGCTGCAAGGGGTTGGCCAGCGTGTCGGCCAGCAACAAGGCGCCTCCCAACCGGTGGATATTACCCTCGCGTACGGAGGCTGCGAAGGCGGCAAGACGATGGCGGGCATCGCTGCCCTTGCTTGTCCACACGGCGATGACCCAGTAGAACGCTGCAATGCCGTCGGTGGGGAAAGCCTTTGGGTCCTTGTTCTTGGAGGCCCTATTGTTCAGGGATTCGGAAAACACCTTCAGCGCCAGATCGCTCTTGCCCTGAGACATCGCGTGAACGCCTTTCAGTAGGTAGTCCGAAGGTGTCAGGCGGATTCCCGTGGGCGGGGTGTATTGACCTTTGCAGACATAGAGGTAGTAGTTCACGAGCGCCTTGAGCTCGCGGATTTCGGGGTCGCTGACATCGAACCTGCGCATGTCCATTTGACGAGTGAGGATGTTCTCAGGATCCACGAAGTCGTCCTTCATCCATTTGCGCACGAGGGCGGAGATGAAGGCGGGGAAATCCACGTCGCGGATCATGGTGATCAACGGCTCGAAGCGGCGGTCGTCCACCAGACTGATCAGATAGGGCGGGAGAGCGCTGTCGAGCACCATGGGCGCCGGGCGCTTGCCAGTGGAGCAGTAGCGGACGGCCTGCTGGAGCTCGTCGAAGTTGCGGTAGCGTGTGAGAGGCCATTGGTCGAACTCCTCAAACCATTCGGGATGGGTTTCGAGCCCGAAGCGCATCACTTCGCCGTACATCCTCGGGCGGATGAGGTCCCGTGCCGGTGAAAAATGATTTTCGGGTTCATGGACTACGAAGCCTTCCTTGATGAGCGCGTCGGTGAGCAAGGGCAGCTCGCCCAGCATACACGCTCCGTGGACGCTCAGTTGGGTGCGGTCGTCGTCGGAAAGGTTCTGGCCGATGTATGCGTAGAGACATGCCAGCTTTTGTGCGGCTGGTGTCAGCGTACTCAATTGTTGGGATATCAAACTCATAGGAGTTTCCTGAATATGTAGTTACGTGGTTAGACGGTGCAAAGATAATTCTTTTCTTTGAAATCAGCAAGTCCTCGTGCTTCATTTTTTTATCTTTGTGAACGGCCTTTCATTTTTTATTACTATCTTTGCGCCATCAATTCCGACCACGTATGACAGAACAGGAACGCATTGCTCAGCTCCGCAGCGAGCTGCATCAGCATAACTATCAGTATTATATCCTCAACGCACCGACCATCAGCGACCAGGATTTCGATGCCCTGTTGCGCGAACTGATGGATTTGGAGGCGCGCCACCCCGAACTCTACGACCCCAATTCTCCCACGCAGCGTGTGGGCAGCGACCTGAGTCAGGAGTTTGAAACCGTGCTACATGTGCGGCCTATGCTCTCGCTCTCAAATACTTACAATCAGGAGGAAGTGGCTGAGTTCTACGAGCGCGTGCGCGAAGGCTTGGGCGGCGAGGACTTCGAGATTTGCTGCGAGCTGAAGTTCGACGGCCTCAGTATCTCGCTGCACTACGAGGACGGGCGGCTCGTGCGAGCCGTCACGCGTGGCGACGGCGTGCAGGGCGATGATGTGACGGCCAATGTGCGTACGATTCATTCCATACCCCTGCAACTGGCAGCTTCGTCGGGCACTCCCTGGCCGCGTTCGTTTGAGATCCGCGGCGAGATCCTGATGCCGTGGGCGAGTTTCGAGGCTTTGAACCGTGAGCGCGAAGCCCGCGAGGAACCGCTCTTTGCCAATCCGCGCAATGCTGCCAGCGGAACGCTCAAGACCAAGCAGACCTCCGTGGTCGCTGAGCGCCGCCTGGACGCTTACTTATATTATTTATTAGGTGACGAGGTTCCCTTCGACGGGCACTACGAGAACCTGCAAGCCGCCCGCTCATGGGGCTTCCAGGTGAGCAACCACATGCGAAAAGTGCACAGTCTGGAGGAAATCTTTGACTATATCCATTACTGGGATGCCGAACGTAAGAACCTGCCTGTGGCTACCGACGGCATTGTCCTCAAGGTGAACTCGCAGCGCCAGCAGCGTACGCTGGGGATGACGGCCAAGAGTCCCCGTTGGGCTATCGCCTATAAGTTCCAGGCCGAGCAGCAATCCACTATCCTGCGCGAAGTGACTTTCCAAGTGGGGCGCACGGGAGCCATAACCCCTGTGGCCAACATGGATCCTGTACAGCTCTCGGGCACGATCGTCAAGCGTGCCACCCTCCACAATGCCGACTTCATGGATAGCCTGGACTTACACGTGGGCGACCATGTCTTGGTGGAGAAGGGCGGTGAGATTATCCCCAAGATTGTGGCCGTGGACGAGGCGTTCATCACACCCGAGCGCGGTCCGAAGGTTCAGTTCATCACCCATTGCCCGGAATGTGGAACACCGTTGGTGCGCTACGAGGGCGAGGCTGCGTGGTTCTGCCCCAACGAGTCGGGCTGTCCGCCGCAGATCAAGGGGCGCATCGAGCACTTCGTCAGCCGTCGCGCCATGAACATTGACACCCTGGGTCCTGAGACGATTGACGACTTCTACGCTCGTGGGCTGATCCGCGACTATGCCGATTTGTACAGCCTCACGGTGGATCAGCTGAGCGGCTACAACGACACGCGTATCCGCTCTGCTCGCAAGACCATTCAGGCCATCGAGGATTCCAAGAAGGTGCCTTTCGAGCGCGTGCTCTTTGCCTTGGGCATCCGCTTCGTGGGCGAGACGGTGGCCAAGACGCTGGCACGACGTTTCCGCTCCATCGACGCGCTCGCTCATGCCTCGCTCGACGACCTGCTGCAGGTGAACACCATCGGCGCTGCTATTGCCGAGAGCGTCATCCAGTGGTTTGCCGACGCCGACAATGCTTTCCTCGTGGAGCGCCTGCGCTCGCAGGGCTTGCAGCTACAACTCTCCGAGCAGGCCATTGCCGAGCAGAGCGACCGCCTGGCTGGTAAAACCATTGTCATCAGCGGCGTGTTTGCTCACCACTCGCGCGATGAGTACAAGGCGCTGATTGAGCAGCACGGCGGCAAGAACACCGGCAGTATCTCAGCCAAGACCAGCTTCATCCTGGCGGGTGAAAATATGGGCCCCTCCAAACTGGAGAAAGCCCATAAACTCGGAATCACCATTCTCAGCGAAGACGATTTCCTGAAGCTGATAGAATAGTTTTTAGCACTTTATTTTCAGAATCACACCGCCGAGGGCTGGGATTGTGATGGCCGTGGGGCTGTCAGGGTTGAAGCTGATGGTGGTGCGACGGCCTGTGAGCAGGTCGGTGGCGGTGGCGCGTTTCTTGGCGCTCATGCCCAGATACTCGAAAGCGTGGGCGGGGATGTTCACCTGCACGCTGGCTGGATAGTCGTCGAAGTTGGCGACAATGAGCAACGCGGTCTTATCCGCACGGCGCAGGAAAGCGTATTGTCTGTGCGGATTGAAGGCGGGGGAGGGGGGATTCACGTACATGAGGTCGTAGAACTCGCCCTGCTGGATAGCCTTCTCGCTGAGGCAGGTGTTGAGCAGCGTTGCGTAGAAATCGCGCAGGTTCACTTCCTGTGGCGTCAGGCATTGACCGTCGAAGCGGTTGCAGTTGCGCCAGCGAAAGATGGTACCTACGGTCCAGTAATCGAAGATGGTTGTGCGACCGTCGCGCCCGCTGAAACCCTCTTCGTCCATGCCGCGTTCGCCCAGTTCCTGACCGAAATAGATCATCACCGGGCCGCGACTGATCGTGGCAGCCACAATCATGGGGGCCCTGCCACGCTCGCCGCTGCCGGCGAAGAAGTCGGAGGCTATGCGTTGCTCGTCGTGGTTCTCCAGGAAGCTGAGCATGTGGTCGCGGATGTCGTCCACGGCCTGCCAGCAGCCGGTAATCTGCTCGGCATTGGCGTGGCCGGTGGCTACGCCGCGCAGCGTGTCGTAGAGCCCAACCTTATCATAAAGATAGTCGAAGCGGCCTTCGTGGATATAGCGGCGGTACTCGGCAGGGTTATAGACCTCGGCGATAAACGTGATGTCGGGGTACTGTGCCTTCACCTGTGGAATAGTCCAACCCCAGAACTCTGCGGGTACCATCTCAGCCATATCGCAGCGGAAGCCGTCGATATTCTTGCCTGCCCAGAAGAGCAGGATGCCGAGCATCTTCTCCCACGTGGAGGGCACGGGATCGAAGTGCGTCGTTCGGCCGTTGATGTAGTCAACGCCGTAATTGAGCTTCACGGTCTCGTACCAGTCGTTGCGGCTGGCGTAACTGCTGAAACCGTCGTTGCCGGTGGCTCGGGCGGGGTATTCGGTGTAAGGTGATGCCTCGCCCTGCTGGAGGTCGAAATCGGTGTGGAACTTCTCGCCGGGGAAATAGTAGAAATTGTTCTGTGGCGAGAACGGGAGCCGCTGGTCATCCGTCAGGCCCAGGTCTTCCACGCTCTCGGGACAGGCATCGCTGTGGTACTGACGTGCCACGTGATTGGGCACAAAGTCGATGATGACCTTGAGCCCGGCCTTGTGAACACGTGCCACGAGCGCCTCGAACTCCTTCATGCGAGCCGGCACGCTGGTAGCCAGGTCGGGATCTATGTCGTAGTAGTCCTTGATGGCGTAGGCCGAACCTGCCTTGCCCTTGACCACGGCTCGGTGATCGCGTGCAATGCCGTAGGCCGAATAGTCGGTCTGCGTAGCATGCTCGATGACCCCTGTGAACCAGATGTGTGTGGCTCCAAGTTGCTTGATTTCAGCTAGCGCCTTGGACGTGAAGTCAGCCATTGTTCCACAGCCGTTCAGGCTGCGTTCGCCGTCCTTGATGTTGACGTTGGCGTCGTTGCCGAAGAGTCGCGTGAGGACCTGATAGATGATGGGTTTTTCCATGCAGCGTGTGCGGATGTTTTTTTACAGTTCGGTAGCGCCGCAGACCACGAGGCCCTCGACACCCTTGGCAATCTTGGCAATCATACCCTGAAGGGCTTTGCCGGGACCGCACTCGATGAACTCGGTAGCACCGGCAGCCAACATAGCCTGCACTTCCTGTGTCCAGCGTACGCTTGCGGTGAGCTGGGCAATCAGGTTCTGCTTGATTTCGGCGGGCTCGGTGTGGGCCTTGCCGTCAACGTTCTGATAGACGGGACATTTGGGGGTCTTGAACTCGGTGGCTTCGATGGCGGCCTGCAGCTCGTCCTTAGCGGGTTGCATGAGGGGGCTGTGGAAAGCTCCGCCCACGGCCAGCGGCAGTGCACGCTTGGCACCGGCAGCCTTCAGCTTCTCGCAGGCAGCGTTGATAGCCTCCACGGTGCCGCTGATGACCAGCTGTCCGGGGTTGTTGAAGTTGGCGGGCACACAGACACCGCCCTCGGCAGCTACCTCTGCGCAGATTTTCTCTACAACCTCATCCTCGAGACCGATGATGGCAGCCATCGTGGAGGGCTGGGCCTCGCAGGCCTTCTGCATGGCTTGTGCACGGGCGCTCACCAGACGCAGACCGTCCTCGAAGCTGAGGGCACCTGCAGCCACGAGGGCACTGAACTCGCCCAGAGAGTGACCGCCAACCATATCGGGCTGGAACTTGTCGCCCAGGCAGATAGCCGTGATGACCGAGTGGAGGAACACAGCGGGCTGTGTAACCTTCGTCTGCTTCAGTTCGTCGGCAGTGCCTTCGAACATAATCTTGGTGATATCGAATCCGAGGATTTCATTAGCTTTGTCGAAAAGAGCCTTCGCTTCGGCGTTGCTCTCATAGAGGTCTTTGCCCATACCACTGAACTGGGCGCCCTGTCCGGGAAAAACAAATGCTTTCATATTGTCTATTATACGTTTAAAGTGATTATATTTGCTGATTTCGGCTGCAAAGGTACACAATTTTATACAAAAATTTGCACGCGCGCGAAAAAAATCATACTTTTGTCAACGTAATAGGGATTTCTCCCCATAGGTTTAGGATTTTCCCCTTGGTGGGCTCGTAGCTTCGGACTACTTTTGCACCATCGAAACATTTAAAATGATTAGCCTTATGACACACAACAACAAACTGATAGCATTGCTTCTCCTGGCACTCCCGCTCACAGGCTGGGCACAGGATGATATGTATTTCGTTCCCAAGAAGAAAGCCAAGACGCAGCAGGCCGCCACGTCGCAGCGCTCGATTCCTGTGGAGATTGTCTATGCCGACGATGAACCTCTGGATATCAGCGGCTCCACGCGCGACGTAGATGAGTACAACCGCCGCACACCGGTGACGACGGGCGAGGCACAGCTTGTGCAGCAGCCCGACGGCACTTTTTCCTTCCAGGTGTCGGCTGATGACTCGGCCAGAATGACTGCCGACCAGCTTTACACTCAGGGCTACCGCGACGGGTATATGGATGGCGAGGACTACAGCCTCACACGCCGCATGAACCGCTTCAACTACGTCAGCCTCTATGCTTCGCCGTGGTACTGGAGCATCCGCTACGATCCTTTCTACTGGGACGACTGGTATTGGGGCTACTCCTGGAGCCGTCCTTATTGGGGTTACAGCTACTATGGTTACTACGGCTATCGCCCATACCACTACGGTTGGGGCTACCATCGTCCTTATTACTATGGCGGTTATCATCGGCCTTACAATGTGGGGCGTCCTGCTTATCCCGGTGGCGGACACATGGGACGCGGCACCCAGTATCGCGATCGCTACTATAATCTGCGTACGGCAGACCGCAACTACGTGACGCCTCGCAACCGCTCCACACAGCGATCCGTTCGTGGCGGCGGACAGTCGGCCCCCATGGGTTCACGCGGCTCCTCGTATATCAATGGCGGTCAGGGCTCGTCCTCAACCGTTACGCCCTCAACTTCACGCAGCAACTCGGTAAGCAGCTCACGCTCGAGTTCCAGCGGTGGTTCCTACAATTCCCGTTCTGGTAGCGCCAGCGTCAGCCGCGGCGGCAACGCACGCGGTGGCTTCAGCGGAGGCGGTGGCTTCAGTGGCGGAGGTAGCCGAGGTGGCGGCGGTGGTAGTCGTGGTGGCCGACGTTAAGCTTCATATAAATTGTATTCTTTAACCATCAAAATAGCAAGAATCATGAAAAAGCTACTCATTATAAGCACGCTCCTGGGACTGACTGCTGCAACGGCAATGGCGCAGGATACTTATCTCAATGATCGTGCCACAAACACATCGGATGTCATAGGAACTGCACGCTATGTGGGCATGGGTGGAGCTATGGGCGCCCTCGGAGCTGACATATCGGTCATCAGCAACAACCCTGCCGGTATTGCACTCTTTCGCAGAAATAATATATCGATGACTCTTGGCACACAGATTCAAGATGGTAAGACGGGCAACGATGACAGCCGCGCCACCTTCTCCTTCGACCAGCTGGGATTGGTGTTATGCATGAACAACGACGAGGACACCCGTCTGAACTTGGGCTTCAACTATCAGAAACGCATCAACTACAACCAGAGTTTCCTTCTCGGGCAATCTCTGGGCGGCCTCTCGCAAGGCGACATGTTGGCTTGGGTGGCTAATAGTACCGTCAGCGAAGATACACAAAAGAATCAATATTACTTCGGATCGCCATTCTATGACGGTCTCTATCAGGCGGCTTTCTTCGAGGAAGCAAAACCGTTCGGTTCCAGTAATAACTATTTCCACAACCTCAACCGCGGCACCGATGGCTATTATTACCGTAATTCATGGGGCTCTCTTTCGGGCTTCGACATCAATGTCAGCGCCAGCTTCCAAGACCGTTATTATTTAGGTCTTACTGTTGGTATCGATCACATGCGGTACCGTCAGAGCGCTTCCTACGAGGAGATCGGTGATGATTCCTATGTACTCTATCAGGATCAGAAACTCGATGGCACAGGCTTCAACATCAAACTCGGTGGTATTGTGCGCCCCTTTGAGGATAGTCCGCTCCGCTTCGGCGTGACTATTGAAACTCCCACTTGGTTTGCCCTCAAGCACAATGCGTGGTCCAGCTATTCGGTTCTTCAATCTGATGGTCGCTACAGCAAGCCGTATCAAATTGATGATGACAACTATCTGGAGTACAATGTCTATAGTCCGTGGAAGTTCCGTGCGAGCGTAGGTTCTACGGTGGAGAACTATCTGGCTTGGGATATCGAGTACGAATACAGTATGAACAACTGGACGAAGATGGGTTATCCCGACGAGGGTAGCGACTACTACAGCAACAGCGCAGCCGTTTCCATGAATAAGGACCGTGCCATGAATGATATGACGCATCGCATGGTGCAGGGCGTTCACAATCTCCGTGCAGGTATGGAATTCCGTCCGGCCGACGATTTCGCTGTCCGCATCGGTTATAACTTCTACAGCCGTCCCTTCAAGAAGGGTGCTCGACTGGATCAGTCCAACGACTCTCCTGCCTTCGACTGGTGTACCTCCACAGAGTATATCAACCTCGGCTGCACGAACATCTTCACCCTCGGTCTTGGCTACCAGGGCAAGAACTTCTACGCCGACGTGGCCTACAAGTACCGTATGCAACGCGGACAGTTCTATGCCTTCGACGACAACTTTACCAGCTACAACGAATCCTTCTACACCGAGAACCCCACCCTCAAGGATGCGCAGCTGTCGCCCACAAACGTGAACCTCGACCGTCACCACATCTCCCTGACCCTCGGCTACCGCTTCTAACCTCTAACAAACCATAAGCATGAAAAAGAGAACTAACTACCTGAACCTACTGCTCGCGACGGCTTTGTTCCTTGTGGCAGCTGTTCCGATGGCATCGTGTTCATCGGGAGACGACAGCACCAGTGCTGAACTGATCAATGGCGGCGATAATGGCGGTGGACAACAGGAGAAGAACATCCCCATCCTCTCCGAAGTACACTACGAACTCAGTCCAGAGGCCGTTATCATGCCCGAGGAGGTGACCACCCAGGTGACGAATGTTGATGAAACCAATCACACGCTGACGCTGCCGCTGTCGGCCGACGTGCCCGTAGAGGGACAGACGCTCATCTTCAACACTCCGACAGCAGAAATGCCTGACGGTCTGCTGGCTAAGGTGAAGAGCGTTACAGAGACCGAAACCGGCTATGAGATAACTTACGAGGAGGCCGAATTGGGCGATGCTTTTGACAAAATTGACATCCCCGAGCAGTACATCCCGCTGAACGACAAAGTCGTGCGCATTGTGGATGCCGACGGCAACGACATCAATTATGTCAAGGAAGTTACCCGCACCAGCGGAAGCGAAGAACTGAAGATTGTGCTGCCCGAGAAAGCGTGGACAATCGAGGGCATTGACATCACCCCGAAGATGACCATCGATATGGCCATGCGCTATGTCATGCGGTACGACGATGGCGCTATCGACATTGCCCATTGCAAAATAGACGCTGATGTTGTCTTAGGTGCTGATGTGGCGCTCAAAAAGTTGGCTGAGAGTTCACCCGTGGATGATCTCTGGGATTTATGTACGGTCTATTTCGCGGCCATACCTGTCGGCCCTATTGTTGTCACACCGTATGCCAGACTTGTGTTCCTGTTCAAGGCTGAAGGAACAGTAACGCTAGAAGCGTCTATCAGTTACGAGCGTACTGTACACGCCCATCTCCAGTACCAGAAGTCACAAGGATTGGATCTCAAGGTGAATCTGGATCCAGAAAAGGAAGATGCGCTTACCTATAAGTTCGGGCCAAAGTTTGAAGGCGGCTTCTCCTATGGTTTAAGCCTGATCGCCAGCCTTGGAATCTATGGCAAGGTGTTTTCCTTGAATGGCAAGATAGACCTCTGCAAAAAAGAGACCATTAGCGGCAAACTGGATATTGCAGCGCTGTCAGGTGGTTTTTTGGACGGATTGGTAGCGTGCTCATTCCCGGCCTTGAGTATTATCGGTTCAAAATGGAACTACCTGGAATGGGAGGATCTTATGTATAATCAGGCGTTGACCATACAGGGTAGGGTGGACTTGACGGTTTGGGGAAAGAGAATTATACCCGAGTTTAAACTGCCAGAGTTGTCCTTACCTTTGTCATCAGACCCGATTATGCCGCAGGTGCAAGTAAAAGAGGAGGACTTCATTAAATATGATGACACCAAGGGCGAGATGACCCTGACTTTGCACCATCCGCTGAAGAGTATGCTGGATGGCTGGACGGAGTACCGTGCTACCTGGAAGCGAGTGGGGGCACCTGCAGAGGAAGAACCTATCATTGCTTATTTCGACTTCAATGACAACAAACGTGCTCTGTTGGAAGCTGAAGTGAAAACAGTCACTTCCACGGCCAAGGCTAAGCTGAAGGAAGGGCAGAAATACCAGCTTACGGTAGAAATGCTGATTTTCGGTGTGGACCTTCCAGTCTTTGTCCAGACGCTGAAAGAGATAGTCATTGAGTCCGTTACATTCGAAGGCACCGTGGCTTACTCATCTCCCGACTATAAAGGTGGCGAATTGCAGTATGATACAGACTTCAAGAGGACAGCCAGTGCGACCATTGCCGGGTATCAATTCTTAGACTTCAGAACAACTCAGACGGGTAAGAAATTACACGTTGATGTCATGTGGCCCGAAACCGCAGTAAAGGCTCATCCTGAGTTGGATCCCAATTATAAAATGTACTCGTTTGACATCGACAACATCGATGCCATAGCCACAAAGGAAGCTAAGATTCAAAATTTCAATTGGAACTTTACCTTAGATACTAATTGGGGAGATGATGAGCATACATATCCAAGTAAGAAAGAACATTGGGAGTATGAAATTGCCAACGATATTCCGATGACTGCCGACAACACTTGGGAGTTAACAGCCTCGCAAGGTCTGACGTACAGTAAGTTTGTTTACTACCGGAAAGATTGGGAGTACGACAATCATAAAGACTACACGGAATGTACAGGCACAAAGGAGTACAACTTTAACTATGGCGGTGCTGTATATGTGAAAATCAAGCTTGGCATCAAGACGCAAGAATAGACTTCCTGACCATAAAAAGGAGAGGGCTGTGTCGATGACACGGCCCTCTCTTATTTTCTCACAAGCTCCACCGTTTAGATGGAAGGCTTGCTTACAGCAAGTATTGGCTGCTGATGCTTTCGTTGCCGATGACGCGGCGGATGGTCTCGGCGATGAGGTCAGCGATGGTGATTTGCTTGACCTTGGCGCAGCGGTTAGAGTAGGGGATAGAGTCGGTGAAGACAATCTCAGTGAGCTGGCTGGCCTGCACGCGCTCGCTGGCAGGGCCGCTCATGACGCAGTGGCTGGCGATAGCGCGTACGCTGCTGGCTCCGTTAGCTATCATTAGGTCAGCGGCCTTGGTGATGGTTCCGGCGGTATCGACCATGTCGTCCACGAGGACTACGTTTGCATCCGTCACATCACCGATAATCTGCATGGAAGCTACTTCGTTGGGACGTGGGCGTGTCTTGTTGCAGAGCACAAGTGGGCAGCCGAAGAACTTGGAGTAGGCCGATGCGCGCTTACTGCCGCCGACGTCGGGCGTGGCAATCACCAAATTATCCAGCTTCAGGCTCTCGATATAGGGTACCATCACGCTGGAGGCGTAAAGGTGATCCACGGGAACGTTGAAGAAGCCTTGCTCCTGGTCGGCGTGGAGGTCCATGGTGATGAGGCGTGTGATGCCCGCTACGCTGAGCATGTCGGCCACGAGTTTGGCACCGATGGCTACGCGAGGCTGATCCTTGCGATCCTGACGAGCCCAGCCGAAGTAAGGAATGACAGCATTGATGGAGCGTGCGGAGGCGCGCTTGGCGGCGTCAATCATCAGGAGCAGTTCCATCAGGTTGTCGGAGTTTGGGAAGGTGCTTTGAACGAGGAATACGTCGCGACCGCGCACGGTTTCGTCGTAGCACACGGAGAACTCGCCGTCGGCGAAGCGGGTTACATTGATGTGACCCATTTCTACGCCGAGGCTGGCGCAGATTTTCTCAGTCAGGTAACGGGTGGCTGTGCCCGAGAAAACAAGGAAGGATCCCATGTGAAGTAGTGAAGAAGAAAAGAGAAGTTTGAATATTGGAGTTGAAAGAAAGTTCCATTAGTCCTTACTCTGCAGCTTTGCGGAGCTTGCGGAAGTGGGCCACGACTTCTTTGTAGTCGAGTCCGGAGTGGATGTTGAAGCGTGTCCAAAGGTCGCCGAGAACCACAGCACCGCCGAATCCATAGTCCTTGAGCTGTGGCAGGGTCTCGCTGTTGACACCGCCTGCAGCCATCACCTTGCGGTCGATGAGTCCGGCGCGCGTAGCGTCGTGGAGCTGCTGGGGCGTGTATCCTGCGTGGCGCTCGGGATAAGTAATGCTGTTGAAGATAGGCGACAAAAACATGTAATCAAATTTGGATCGTTCGCTGAGGGCTTCGAGGCTGTGTGCGGAGCGGCTGATGGTTCCACGGTAGTTGCGGGGCAGCTCCATGTGTTGCTTGCTTAG
>JAEEGL012737169.1_pt1 | contig 17087 bp, 22 predicted proteins | sample 9134231 | NCBI WGS metagenome assembly JAEEGL01 (sample SAMN16246548, study PRJNA631951) | gut metagenome | biome: gut microbiome; feature: rumen; material: fiber-attached | host: Bos | place: Iran: Karaj | collected 2018-10
ATTTTGTGACACGTTTAATCTTATCATCCATATTACTATATAAGAATACTTTAATGGTATCATTATTATCCTTTAAAATATAATCGGCACATCTACCTACAATGACACAAGATTCTTTTTTAGCTAAATCTTTAATAACTTTTTTCTCTGCAATAAAGATACGGTCATCATTATTATTATCGTATGTGCCACCTTTTTTAGTTTCATCTTTACTTTGAATATAATTAGCAGATAGGCCAGATTCCTGGGCAGCTAAACTGATTAAGGCTTTGTCGTAAAAGTTAAGGCCTAACTTTTCAGCAACTAATTCACCAACATAGTGACCTCCAGAGCCATATTCACGAGAGATTGTTATAACAAGGTGTTTACCATTATATTTATTATTCTTAACTACTTCATTAGGGACATTTTCTTTTTTAGTTTTGCTTAGTGAGATATATACCGATCTAAAGACAATGATCGCTAAGATAAAACATAAAATATCCGCTATTAAGCCAGCATATAAAACACCATAAATGCCTTTTTTAAAAGTAATACCTAATAATAGTGACAATGGAATTAGCATCAAGATTTGACGTGAAAAGGCTAAAGATGTTGCTTTAAATACTTTACCTAGAGCTTGTAATAGGACACTTGTCGTAATCTCTAAGGCATTAATTCCCATGACAAGCAAGAAGGAATGACACATAAGTTTAATGAATTCCATAAACAAGGCATAATTATTATCACTACTTGTAATAAATAGACTAGCAATTTGAGTTGGGAATAATACGAATAAAATATTAAAGAAAATACCAATACTGAAATTGACAATTAAAACTTTTTTTAATGCTTCCCTTACTCTTTCACCATTGCCGGCACCATAATTAAAGCCAATGATTGGTTGAGCACCAATTGAAATGCCTACGACAGTTGAAATGAATAAGCTATTTACTTTAGACATAACACCATAAGCTGACAATGGAATATCTGGGCCAAATTTTGATATTGCGCCTAGTTTAGTCATGATATTATTCATAAAGATATATAAAACAAGAATTGTCGATTGCGTAATAAATGATGATAAACCTAGCGATAGAATTCTAAAGACATTCTTATCTAGCTTAAAGTTTTCTTTCTTTAGTTTAACAGATTTAATCTTAAAGAGATAACGAATAGCTAAGATGAATGAAACAAATTGGCCAATAATCGTAGCTAATGCCCCACCTTTAACACCCATATGAAAACCAAAGATAAATAATGGGTCTAAGATAATATTGATAATAGCGCCAGTCACAAGCATTCCCATCGAATATCTTGGGCTACCATCTGCTCTAATAATGTTAGATAAAGCTGAATACATAAGCATAAAAGGCATACCCAAAACAATAATCCTTCCATAGCCCATTGCGTATGGATAAACATTTTTAGTGCAACCAAACATATAAATTAGTTTCGGTAAGAATAGATAAGCTAAACCTGATAAAGTAACGGCCGCAATGATTGCTAAAAGAATTGATTGTGAAACACTTTTGCTAGCTTCTTCATGATTCCCTTCGCCCATTCTTAAAGACATATTAGCGGAGCCACCAGCACCTATTAAGCCCGCTGTTGCATTCATTAAAACAACTAGAGGAAATAAAACGTTAGTAGCTGCATTTCCTAAAGTACCAACACCTTTGCCAATAAATATCTGATCGACAATATTGTAGATTGAATTGACTAGTGAACTGATGACACAAGGAATGGAAAATGCTAATAATAATTTTGATATTTTATCTTTTCCTAAATCATACTGCTTCATAAAATTCTCCTTTTTTTTACAACACTCTATAATTTTACCAAAAGATAAGCTTTTTGACAAGAAAAAAAGAGTTAACTCTTTTTTATTTTTTACCAAAATAAAATAACTCTTCAAATTTGATATCTAAGGCAATACACAGAATATAAGCTAGTTTAGCAGTTGGCTCATATTGACCTGTCTCAAGTGAACTAATCGTATTTCTGGAAACACCAACCATATCAGCTAAATCTTGTTGAGATAGTTTTCTTTTAGTTCGAACTTCTTTTAATTTATTTTTTAATATTAATTCTTTTTTCATATACTATATAACCTTAAAGTAATTTAGAATCAAAGTAATTGTTAATAAGCCCCATATTATTGAAATAAAAATATTTAATTTTCTGTTTTTTTCAACCTTAACCGCTTTAAAGCCATATACTATGGCACAATAGATAGTTATTAAAGAATATAGCGCTGGATTGGAACCTTTGGCACTAATTATTTCATAGCAATAATATATACCAGCTAATATAACCATAGATATGGCGGCAGCAACGGCTCCTTTTCTTTCTACCTCAAGTTCATAAATATCTTTTCTTTTATTTTCTCTTTTACTAGCTTCCAATATTTCTTCTTTTTTCATAATATCCTCCTTGCCAAGTTAACTTGGTATATTTAATATATCATATGCAAAGTGTACTTGTCAATAGTTTTTTTAAAAAAACAGTCATAGACTGTTTTAATTATTCAATATTGACACCTTGATTAAATATTTTTTTAGCAATAATACTCATGATAAAGATTATTATCAAATATAAGATGATTGCTAACCCCATCAACAATTTAAATGATGCCGTATCCAACATAATATTACTTTTAAATAAATCCATTATTGTCGGATTAAATAAACCAGAAACAAATGTTAGTAATAGAACTAGTGATTGAGATAATAAATAAGCAATAAAGCCAAATAATACGGAATAAGCAATTTTGTTGTTATATCTTTTGTGACCTAAAATAATGCCTAGAAAGCCACATTGAATAGCATTAAAGACTTCTAAAAAGATAACTGTCAACATACCAATAATAAAAGTGCTTGTTTTAAAATTTAAGCCGGTAGTAATCGTATTAATTAAATCTTTAATCATTAGCCATCTATCTTTCGTATAGTAAGTAATTAAAAGGCTTACTACGATAATGGCAAAACCAGCAATAAAGAAAATCAAAGTTTGAAGTAATTTTGAATTATAGATTTCATTTTTAGTAACTGGCAAGGTATGGGTCAAATAAGCTTCATCGCGATATATTGAGGATCTAAATCTAACCCAACTACGCATCATCGTATTAATTAAAATATTGACAACCATGGCAAATAAGCATCCAACACTAATTTGAGTGATTATCTTGACAATAACCGATTCATCTAAAGAGAAAAGAATTCGCGTAGTTATGGCAAAGAAAATAGCTAAGATATAGAATACACTCATATTTTTAAGCATATATTTTAAATCATATTTTAATAATTTAGTTAACATTTGAATTGCCTCCTGAAGATTTCATCAATTGATGCTTTTTCTTTATTTCTTAATTTATCAGCATCACTTTGTAAAACAATCTTTCCTTTATCGATAAAGATAACCTCATCTAGGATTCTTTCAATATCAGATATTAAATGGGTTGAAATAATAACGCTGGCATTTTCATTAAAATTAGATAAAATGGTATCTAAAATATAATCTCTAGTAGCTGGATCAACACCACCTAACGGTTCATCTAAAATATATAAATCAGCTTTTCTTGACATGACTAATACTAAACTAACCTTCTCTTGCATACCTTTACTCATCTTTGATAAGTTTTGTTCGATATCTAAATCTAAGTCTTTAAGCAACTTTTTAGCTTTTTTCGTATCAAAGTTATCATAAAAATCTTCAAAATAAGCAATAACTTCAGATACTTTCATTTGTTGATTTAAATAACTTTTCTCTGGTAGATATGAAATGTTCTTTTTCGTTTCAACGCCTATTTTTTCTCCTTTAATTAAAATCTCACCAGCGGTAGGTGTAAGTAAATCATTCATCAATTTAATTAAAGTAGTTTTACCAGCTCCATTCTTACCTAATAAGCCAACAATCTTACCACCAGATATGTTTAAGTTAACATCTTTAAGAGCTGTTTTATGATCATAACATTTTGTTAAATTTTTAATTTCAACAAGATTCATTTTAACCATCTATCCTTTCTAAATACTTAATCGAATCAGCCTTTCCTAAACCAATCTTTTGCATTCCAATAAAATAACTTTTAGCTAGTGTCATAGCGTATTCATCTTTTAATTTGGCAATTTGTTTTTCATCATTAGTAACATATTTACCATTGGTTCTTTCTGTATAAATTAATTTCATACTTTCAAGTTCAGCTAAAGCTTTTTGCATCGTATTAGGATTTACTTTAAATGTCGTAGCAAAATCTCTTACGGATGGTAATTTTTCACCACATTTAAAAGTGCCCGAAATAAGATAAATTTTTAAATATTCCAACAATTGAATATAAATTGGAATATTATTATCAAATGTAAATTCCATTTTTCACCTCACTGTATTACTTGATTAATACAATAACATTATATGCCTATCTAAATAACTTGTCAATAGAAAAACTCATTATTTTTTTAATAATGAGTTTTATCTTTAAATATCACTTTTATGATATACGAATATTTTCATCTGATCAGTCTTTTTACGATACTTACTTTCAATTATATAATAGTCTTCCTTATAGGTATCTAAACTGATTTTATCTTCTTTTTTGACATTTTCTTGTTCTAGTAATGTATCATCTAAATTATAATGATAAATCGTCAAATCCTTGATACGATTTGGTAGATACATAGCCACATTTACTTTATCATAATTATCATCTACCAGTAGATAATATTCTTTTATTTCTTTATTATAAAAGATTTGATAATCGTTCGATTTTAATATTTTGGTATTGATACCAACTGTTAGCAAGAAGTATAAACCAATTCCTAAGACAATAAGTAAACTAGCTATTTTAAAGACAATGTTACCGGTAATTATATTTAATGTGACAATATCTTTAATCTCTTTTAGTTTATCTATTTTGCCATAGATAGTTTTATTATAAGCAATTTCTTTTTCTTTATCGGTAAATTTTTCACCACATTTTTGACAATATGATGCTTTCACAATATTTTCATACTTACATTTATGACATTTCATCTTATCACCTCTAACTCTCATAGTCGCAGCCAACCATTGGTATAAATAATTCAGTTGATTTTTTAATTGGCTTATCTTTATCTATGGCTTCTAAATCATCAGGAATTAGATTATAACTTAACTCATCAATTTCCATATTCCAATTATAATATTCTTCATCATCCTCAAGACTATTAGTTTTTGTCCAAGTGGCATACGCTAAGATTTTTTCACGATATGTTTTAGCATCTTTTTCAATGCTTTTGTCATATAATGATACTGGTTCAACACAAATTAATTCGCTTTCATGACCACTTTGACAATATTCGTTAATGGTTGTTCCTTTTTTTATGGTTATTTCTTGCATTGTTCGTCTTAAGCCACTAATAGTTCCACCAAAGGCAAATGGGACACCAGCTAAGAAAGGATCATAATCGGAAGCACAACTATCATCATAGGTATAAACTTTGATTGTCACTTCATTACGATTACTACTCATCTTACGATTAATTTCTTCAAAACTAGCAACTGTTTTATATGGTTTCAAGGCACTTGTAACAACTATGGCCGTAGTAAAAACAACTGAAACCGTCATTACTGTACCATATAGATTACTGATAATAAAATTCTTTAAGTAAGAAAATATATTATCCTCAACCTTTCCTTTTAAATCATCTTTAATATGATCATATAAAAAGTCTTTAAACAAATGATTTTTAGGATGTAAAGTTTTTTTACATTTAGTACAATTATCAAATGTCTCTTCATTCTTAGTACCACAAAACGTACAATAAATATATTCTTCTTTCTTTTTAGGCATATTTAATCACCAAAGTTATCTTAACATATTTTAATTAAATAGTAAATAAAAAAGTTCTTGCATAACAAGAACTTAATAACTACTTGACATAGTATATATAATCTTCTTTTCTCGGATGAGCAGGTTGCTTTTCACCATCACGGTATCCTAAGGCGCAATGACCGATACCTTCATATTCACCTTCGATGCCTAATTCTTTTAAAAGATTTTTACCAAAGTCAGATTCAAATTCTTCTTTAGCACGGTGAATCCAAATACTACCTAAGCCTAAGCTTTCAGCGGCATTAAGTAAATTACCCATAACTAGACTACCGTCGTAGATATAAGTACCAATTTCTTTGTTGGCTAATACGATAAGAATGACGGGAGCACCATAAAAAGGATCAAATTCTTCTTGTCTTCCAGTTAACTTTCTATTTTCTTGAGAAAGTTTATCACGCATTTCTTTATTGGTAATAGCAATAATAATTGGTGATTGTTTACCCATCCCAGTTGGAGCATAAGTTCCAGCCTTAAGAACGCTATTTAATTCTTCTTCGGTTATCATATCCGGTTTAAACTTACGGCAACTTCGCCTTGTTTCTAAAGTCTTTAAAGTTTCGTTCATACGATCATTCCTCTCAATTATTTCTTGTCATGACAGCCACAGGTGCAATCTTCATCACAATGACATTCTTCATCACAACCACACTTGCATTTTTCATCCTGACAAGTACATTCTTTTCCTTCTTGACATCCGCATGTACAATCAGGTGAACAATTACATTTTTTCTTTTCCATAATTTCACTCCTTTATATATTTAATTATGTTTTGCTTCGACTGTTTCATAAACTATACAAACATTATCTTTAGGTCTAGCGTTCGCCATTTCACAAACGAAGCCATCAATTTTATCAATCTTTTTATTTTTATCGATACATCGATCATTATCCACTTTGGTATAACCACTTGGGCATACTTTTTCATGATTAGCTTTTTCAGAAAGCATTTTTTTACATTTATTACCATCTAAAGTATAAGTATCAGGGCATTTATATTCAGTTACCGTTGGTTCTAAATATTTAATTGAATGTTCACAATATTCATCTTTGCTTGAATATTGTTTACCGTCGCGGTATCCGGCACAGATATAAATATTGGTAGCATCATCCCAGCATTCGCCACCTACCTGAATTTTGCCAGGGCATCCTTCGGCAATGACAGGGGCTCTATGCCAATAACATCTACCGCCTGCTGACATGCGTTCTGTAGGGTCACTTGCTGGCAATTCACAAGGAGTTACCGGATGTGTGGCATTCGAATAGTCGACGCAAATAATTTCATTAGCATCGCCATCATTAGCGGAACTTAGTCCTAATTCTAATCTTGTTTTTGGGCTGCCGGCAGAACATTTATATTTAACTATTTCAGCTTCGATGATATCTTCCCTTTGACAATTCGTACCATCTAATTTATACTCATCGCGGCACACTAGTTTATCTGTTTCGATGGCAGCTTCTTCAGCATAGCATTCGCTTTGATACTCATAATAGCCAACCGGACATACTTTTCCATTGCTTGCAGCAACCTGTTTTTTCTCTCTAATGCAAAAATCTCCTTCCAGCATATAACCTTCATCACAATAGTTACCAGTTGCTTTCGTGTCATTTAATTCTCTTACTGATTTATCGACCAAATACTTAGGATCGATATTTGTTTGTTCTTCCGTTACCATATTAATATATGCAGCTTTAGCAGCACTAATATCATACTTTTTAGCTAAGGTACTATCTGCTTTGGTAACCTTCTCAATAACAATTATATTGGCATTAACATGATTGTTTGCAAAATTATTAGTTAGTTTAGTACTAATATCCTCATTTTTAATATTTCCTTTGGTATATACCAAGACATTAGCTTGATCAGCATCAGTATATCCTTTTTCCACTACCAGTTTTGTTATTTCACTTAATGTATCATCCAAAGTTTTTCCCGATAATGAATTACTTACAATCTCTTTAGCGTCTTCATTTAGGGCAATTACTCTTTTTACTTTGCCATTATCCTTTAAATTAATTTGAATACTTGGATTTATTTCTAAGGTAACAATAGAGACTGTTCTATTTTTCCACAAGACAAAACCAATCACAAGAATAAAGACAATAACAATGGGAATAAATATTCTCTTTTTATTCATAGACTCCTCCTAGTACAATTGTAGCATATTACAAAATAAAAAGATAGATTTTTTCTATCTTATTATATTAATTGTTTTGCCATCTTTTTAAAGTTGGGAATAGTTTTTCGCAATATGATTTCATTTCTTCATTAGTCATACCTGCTTGACTACCATACCTAGAACACATTTCAATATACTCTTCCATCGTAACTTTATCTATGAATTCTCCATTGGTATAGCAATATTTACAATAGTCATGATTAATACTACCATCTTTATTAGTTCCTAAAAGACTACTATCAGTAATAGGCATTCCACAACTTTGACATATTTTATTATCCATTATTTCCTCCTTATAATATGTTATATATTATTGGCTAAATAAGTTATAGCAATCATTATCGTAATAATTACGGTAATTAACGTAAAGACAATAATGTGCTTTTTTCTTTCTGAATAAAGAGTGCCAATAAATTCTCTAATAAAAGCATTGATCCAAAAATATGCTTTCGTCTTACTACCAATACCTTCTAATTTTAATCCTTGCATCGATGCAATTAAGCCTGCTCTTAAGACATGATAATTTGTAGTTGAAAATGCAATCTTAGCATTTTTGTCTTTGATTAGGCGATTAGAAAATTTTATATTCTCTTCGGTATTTCTAGATTTATCTTCAATTATGATATGATTTTCTTTTATGCCACTTGCTAATAAATATTTTTTCATAGCAAGCGATTCAGATATTATTTCATCTTTTCCTTGGCCACCTGATGGAATAAATGTTAGATCTTTTTTAGTTTCTTTTAATTGTTCATTTCTAAATTCAAGGGCTTTATCTACTCTACCTTTAAGAAGCGGTGTCAAAGAACCATCTTTTTTGATTTGACAACCTAAAATAATTAAATAATCTTTATCATATTTTGGCTTTTTTCTAACCGATTTAATAGCAATAATAATGGTACCAATAAGAATACATTCTAGATAAGAAATTGTCAAATAAATTAAGGCTTCAAAAAAATTATATAAATATGGGCCAATACTATTTAAATTAAAGATATCTACTTTACCTGATCTTAGCAATAAGCCATAAATAAAATCTGGTAATAATGTCGATACGCAAATAAAGATTCCTAAAAATAAACCTAAAAGGTTTCTCAAAGATAAGCCTTCTTTACGAATTAAATTAATATTACTAATTGTTACTAACAAAAAAGTAATGAAAGCAACTGGTAATAGAATAAATGATACGAATGATACCGAACTAATGACATCATTAATCGTAGCAAATAACCCCTGATAATTAAAAATTGAAAGAAAATTATTAACCAAGAAGAAAGATAAGAAAATAATAATTCCTAGGTAAGCAATATTCTTATATTGATAAAGATTTTCTTTTTTGAAATAACGATATCTTTTAATTAATAAAAATATGCCATAGATTAAAATTATCGTTAGCGAGATAGGAATTATTTGAGATGCTGTTGTTTTACCAAAATAATTATCCTCACTAATAATCATACTTTTATGAACATAAGCATTTTTTCTCTCGGAGTAATCATCTTTAACAAATGATAAATATACTTTCCCTGGTTTTTGAGCTTTAATTTTTACATAATAATAATTATCTTTTTGATATTCTTTTAATACTTTTACTTCACCGATCTCATTTTCAACGATAAATTTACTATCCGGGCGGTAATTATATTTAATGGTATAAGTTTTACCAAAAAGAAATACTACCGCTAATGAAATAATGGTTAAAATTAATGATAATAAACAAAATTTAAAAATATCTTTTTTCATTTAATCACCTTTATGAAATATTTCTATTGTTTTCATCACGCCATCTTTGATATTCTTCGATATCATCTTTAGCCCCAGCTTTTAAGCATATTAATAAGACAGTAGCATCATCCAAGTAACCAGCTCCAGGAATGGCATCTGGTACTAAATCAATTGGTGATAAGATATATATCAAAGCACTAATAATTCCCAAAATAGAGCCCAGTGGAATTTCAGTATATTCTTTTTTGATATAACTTCTTACTAAAGATATCATGGCTGGTACAATCGAAAATGTTTCACCCACGTAAGGAATTACTTTTAATTTTCGTTCTACTTTTTGCAGTAGTATTTCTAATTTATCCGGATCTTTTAGTAATTTTTTAGCTTCTTTGCGTCCTTCTTCATAAGCTTCTTTAGCTTCATTTTTCGTTATTTTATTTTCTACCAAATCATTATAGGTATCAATAACGATATCTCTTAATAGTTCACGATTTTCGGTATCCGTAACAAAATACATTGGCTTAGCATTCTCATATGGGATAGCTTCTTCAAGATTATATTTTTGATTGCCAAGAACTTTTTTTACAAGTAACCTGTCATCATAAATGCCACCAAATAAGACATCATTATAATATAGGAGATACTCTCCCATCATCGGTTTATAAGTAATACCATCTAATAAACTTAAATTATCAATAATAAAATCACGATATTCTTTAGTAGTTGCCATTTTTTCACACTCCTTATACATTAAAAATGATTGCTATAGAACTTTTTGATTTAAATTACTTCCTTTTGTTTCCAGAACATTTTATTATCTTTAAATTCAAAAGTTATTTTATCATTATCATATAGATATGACAAATACGAACGAATCGTACTACCAATTAAAACATATTGGTTAGGATTCATTACTAAATTATAATCATCAAAGATACTTTTTAAGATATCTTCGAATGTTTTTTCAGTATTTAATAAATCATATATCTTGCTAGCTATTTCATTTATCTTATTTCGATTTAATGCGATTAAACTAGATATATCTTTGGTAGCTTCACAGTGAGATGGAACAAATAATTTGCCATTTAAAGTTGATAAGTAATCTAAGGTATTAAGATATTCCTTGACATCGTAGATAAAGAATAAATGATACTTAGTAATAGTCTCTTTACTAAATAGTGAATCAGCTAAGAAATACACGTCATCAGCAGTTTTAATTCCAATCATATCAAAGAAGTGGCCTTTTAAATTAAAATATTCTAATCCATCTGGTAAATTATTATCAATATTAGTAACAAGTGATTCTTTAGCTAATAAGAATTTATTCCTTAAATCTTTGAATGGATATCCACCATATAAGAAAGATGTTTCTAAAATTGGTGATTCGGTAAAGCTTTTTTCAATACCATAAGCATAGACCTTGCAATTTGTTCTTTCTTGAATAACTTTAGCACCGCCAATATGATCAGCATTAGAATGAGTAATAATTACTCCCGCTACTTGCCATCCATTTTCGTTTACAATTTTAAGGATTTTCTTGCCAGCATCTTTATCATTACCAGTATCGATAATATAAACATGACTATCATCTACTTTATAAATACCAATATTAGTAGGATTTTTAAGATAATATGTCTTTGCACCAATTTGTTCTAATTCCATAGTATCACTCACTTTCAAAATTATTATATCATAGTTTTTATCTTCTTATCTTGATAATATCATCAGATTGTAATGATCCAATTAAGAGTAATGAATTAGGGTCATGGTTATGATAATTATCATTTACTTTTGCTTCATCAAAATTAGCATAGCAATATTTACAAAAATGTTTACACGAATTATAGACACCAATATCGACCATTTCAACGCATTTACAAACGGCATCTTTTCTGGCTTTCCATAATTTTTTATATACTTTGCCTGTCAGTTTAAAAGCTAATTCTCTTGACATACAGTCTTCTTTAATAAAACCATATTCTGTTAAATTATTTTTTTCATTACAGGTATGAACAACCATATGATGATCTTTAGCACTTTCAGAAAAAGAAGTGCCAATTATTTTATAATCATCATCCGTAAAATCCCGATAATTTAGTGAGCGGTAATTATTTCTGACATTTTTATAGTCATCAATAAAACTAACTAATATTTTATTGGTATAACCATCTAATAGTTCACATACTTTTTTGAAAGCTTTAATATGATATGCTAAATCATATTTATCGTTAAGAAAGATGGGATCATAGCGAATAACGACATTTTCTTTGCCAATTAACTGAGATAATTTTTTAATCGCTTCGATAATATTTTTCTTAGGAGGTAAATTAGGTTCGATATCTTTTTTATATGGTGTTAAGGTAACATGAAAATATACCTGTTTTTTAATATCGTTTAATTTATCCAAGATAGGAATAGGATTTTTAGTACAAAAGAATAATAAATCGACATCATCAATAAAGATTCTACTTACCGCCTTGGGATTAAAGGGATTTCTAACATCTACATATCCTTCCTCTAGCCTATTCATTAACCAATCACTATAGAATGCGACAATATCTGTTCTACCACTTACCATTAAGATCATATTTATCACATCCTTTATATCAATATTATAGCATATTAAAAGCAGATTTTTTAATCTGCTTTTACCTATATTTATCTATGTCTTCGACCAGAAGAATAGTTTTCTTCTTCAGATAGTTCATCATTATTGGTTTCATACATTGATGGTGTATCTCCAAAAATAGAATCCAAATATTTTCTCGTAGATTCTGTTTGTTTTTGAGATTCATATACCATTCGTTCGGCATTAGCTAGCAATTCTTCAGGACTTAAAGCAAATTGTAAGTCATCTTTTTCATCCATTCTAGCAGCCTCTTGATCTATTCCAAAAACTGATTCACGATTCATTTCTCTTTTTTCATTTTCTTCAAAATTAATACCCAATGCTTCAAGTTCTCTTTGAATTCTTTCACTTTCTGACAACATATCTTCACTAAAATCTGTTTCAGACATTCGGCCTAATTCACTATTACGTTTATTAAATCCTTCTAATTTCATTTTATCTCCTCCACTATGATTATTTTTAGATTAACTCCTTAATCTTTTCTTCCATATCTCCTGGTTTATAAGTTGGTGAATATCTGGCTACGACATTACCTTCTCTATCAACTAAGAACTTTGTAAAATTCCATTTGATATCTTTTTTATCTTTGGCGGTTTTACTAATTTTTTCAATTGCTTTCATTGCCATTTTATTTTTCATACCCGTAATAACATCATCTTGAATAGCATCCTTTAACAACGTATATAATGAAATTTCATTTTCGCCGTTAACATCAATTTTCATAAATTGATCAAATGATGTATTGTATTTTAAAGCGCAAAATTCATGGATTTCATCATCGGTGCCAGGGGCTTGATTGCCAAATTGATTACATGGAAAATCTAAGATTTCTAATCCTTTATCATGATATTTTTGATATAGTTTTTCTAATCCTTCATATTGAGGAGTAAAGCCACAGCCAGTAGCAGTGTTGACAACAATTAATACTTTACCTTTGTATTCTTTTAGTGAAATATCTTCACCTTTTCTATTTTTTACTTTACACTCATAAATTGTCATATTATGCTCCTTGCCTATGCAATCCATGTTTTATATTCATCTGTTGATTCATTACCGGTAAATCTTTTGCCACTTACAAAGTTTAAGTTAGGATAATTATTCTTGATACTTTTATAAGTTGAATCGACACTTGATGAACCGCTAGTAACAAAGACATAAATCTTTTTACCAGTCATATCATTTTCATCTAAAAACTTATCGATAATAGTGGGTTCTTTATACCACCAAATGGGAAATCCTAAAATAACGGTATCATAATCCGCTAAATTAGATACTTTCTCCAATACTTCAGGTTTTACATTTTCACGCATTTCAACTGATGATCTACTTTCTTTATTCATCCAGTTTAAATCTTCATCCGTGTACTTAACAGCTGGAGTTATTTCAAATAAATCCCCATCAACACTGCTTGCTACTTTTTTGGCAACATTTTTAGTTGTACCAGTAGCTGAAAAATAACTTACTAATATTTTCATCACAAATTCCTCCTTAATTATGATTTTTCTATATATTATAACTTATTCAAATTTTACTGAAATACTTGCACTACCTAAATCTTTCAAATTATCAATGTGACCTATTTTGGTATAACTATATGATGTATCAAATGATTTATAAAAGATGACTAGGCAATTATCTCCAAATAACATTACATCGCCAGCATTAATTCTACCTGGATTAACTGGATTATTAGGTAAACTATTATCTAAATAGACATATTTTTCGTTACCATTTAGTTCACTCATACTTACTGTTTGAGGTAACATTTTAACAAAACTTTTAGCTGTTTCATTATTTTCTAATAAGATGGTATATTCATGTCCATTTATTATTGCTTTCACTTGATCAGTCACCTCACTCATTTTATTATCATTTATAATGGCTTCTTCTTTAGGTTTACAACCTATAATAATAAATAATAAGAGAATTACAAATAAAAGTTTAATATTTTTCATGTTTCCTCCAATAGAATTACAATTTATTTAAATAAACTAAATATTCCTAGAATATTTTTAAATGGTCTAGAAAGATTCTTATTTGGATTACTACTAAATGATTGATGGGCACTTGGAAAATATAATCCCCATTCATTAAACTTATTAACGGCTTCATTAATTATTCTTGTACTTTCTTCTTCACTCATATTATCATGAAGCAACAATTCTTTTTCTGTCAATTTGAAATTTTTAAATCCCATTTCTTTTAATACTTCTTCCAATGATTTATTTTGTTCAATAGAATGCTTTACACAACTAAATTGAAACCAACCATAATCATTAAAATTAAAGAAATCATCATCAAAGCTACTGTGATTAGAATGCTTTTTAGCATTTTCCATATAGTCAATACCGTTTTTATAATTATCACCAATATGTTCTACAGCATAAGTAACAATGTCATAAAGTTCAGCCACTTTTTTGGGATCACCATAATAATTCCAATAAGCAACAGCAAAATCATTAACCAATTGTTCTTCTTCGGCAATTGGGACATCCACTCCTTTATTATAAATAATTAATCCATGTCCCATTTCATGCAAAACATTATAATATTGAAAATATAATCTGAATCTTTCTTCCGTATTTTGCTTTCCCATGGCAGTTACTACATTTTTATTATCTTGCTCATTCCAATTAGTCCACTTAGCGGTTGTAATCCAGTACATATTCGGTGAAAGTATAATAACTAATACGATTAATATAACTATACCAATAATAATGGGATCCCTTTTCTTATCAAATAAAATTTGGATGTTTTCTTTTTTCTTCTTACTCACTTTATCACCTACATTTTAATTATATCATAGATTTAAGTTTAAATATAAATATCGTTTTAAATTGACATAAAAAGTAGGATTTCTCCTACTTCTTAAATACTATCAAAGTAATAAACATTTTCAGGTAATTTTAGTGTTTCAAATATTCTTTGTTTTATAAACTCTCCACCAAGATGTTTATAGAATTCATTTGTTGGATTTCCATCCAAACAGCCAATAATCATTTTGTCAAAATTCATCTTTTTTAATTCTTTTATTCCGGTATCAATTAATTCTTTACCGAAGCCATATCCCTTATAACCGTTGATAATATATATTGCATAAATTTCACCACAGTTTTTATAATCAGTTTCATTACTTGAACCAACACTTACAAAGCCAACAACTTTATTATCTACTTCTAAAACATATTGATGATTTTCCTCTTCATTAAAATTATTATAAGCATTCTTAGCTCTCTCTTCTTCATTAGCATATAGGTTATCTAAAAAATCATCAGGTACGATACCTCGATATGTCTCGTTCCAAGCAACTGTTACAATATGTGCCACATCGGCACAATCTTTTCTTTCTTTTTTTCTTATTTTATAATCCATATTATCACACCTAATTCTCCGATTTCAAAAATTAATATACTATTTTTTTAATGTATTCTGTTTAGGTTTTATCATTTGATAATGGGACTCTGTTTCTCCATTTGGAACAAATCCTAATTTGGTATATAATGATCCAACTGGATTTTGTTTGAAATATTGAATTTCGATATCTCTATCTTTATTCTCAGCTATTTTTTCTTGTAATATTTTTGTCCCAATACCTTTTCCTTGATATTCAGGAGTAATACAAATATTGCCAATTTCATAATTACCATTTTCTAGAATCTCGCCATTATAAAATCCAATTTTCTTATAGCCATTCATAATTATAAATGCATTATCTTTTACAGTAGTTATAAATTTTTCAAAATATTTTCTTTGATCTTCTTCATTCCAAGTACCCCAGCACCATTCAACATACTTTTTATAGGCATTCTTTTTTACTTCATAAACAAATTCATAATCAATATCAGTGTATGGGGTCAAATAAATATTTGTTGCCACATAAGGTTCATAAATATCTTTATAAGTTTCTATTGACTTTTTCACATCAATATTATAATCGACAAACTCACATTGATCCTCTTCATTATAATATTGTTTAACCCTTTCGCCACCTAAAGCTTCCATAGTTTTCCAAGATGCTGGGTTATTTAAAGCAGCATCCATAAATACTTTATCTATTCCATATTCATTACATACTTTCAAGCCTAAATATAAATTAATCTTATTATATCCTTTTCCTCTTTCTGAAGGCCTAATTCCGTAGCCAATATGTCCACCAGATTTACTCAATTGTTCATTTAGTGCTGTACGAATATTTATCATTCCAATTATTCTATCATCATTTTCTCTAATCAAAAAATATGTTCTGGCAGGAACTCTTTCTTCACTTGGAATCATATTATAATCTTTTTCTAACTTTTCTAACCATCCTTCATAATTATCAAGATATCTATGTAATCCCCCAGTCCCATTTAGGCTAGAATTATTTTTGTAGTTTTCTTCAATATATTCAATAGCTTCTTTTTTCCTTTTCATTGAAGGAATTTCAAAATAAAATTTTTCCATATCATCAACTCCTATATCAATTATACCATAGATTGTCCACTGCCACATGGCGTCCATTTAAAACAACCATGTAATTTTTTGCTTGAAAATTGGGCTTTCTTATTCAATTATTTTAATATTTTACTCCTAAATTATAAGAAAGTGATGTCTAATTCTCTGACAATGCAGTTTAAACTTATCTAAAATAATTGATTTAACATATCACAATATCTTAATATTGCGATTGTTCGTAAAAGAATAAATTTTCCAATCACTCATTTTTAGA
>JAEEGL013151975.1_pt1 | contig 17087 bp, 14 predicted proteins | sample 9134231 | NCBI WGS metagenome assembly JAEEGL01 (sample SAMN16246548, study PRJNA631951) | gut metagenome | biome: gut microbiome; feature: rumen; material: fiber-attached | host: Bos | place: Iran: Karaj | collected 2018-10
AAGCAATGTCGGATGTTGGAATTAATGAAATGCTTGATATGCAAAGAGCATTACAGGAGAGATACAAAGACAAGTGGGAAGGGATATCTCCTGAGGATGGGAAGAATAAGCTATTGTGGATGATTGGTGAAGTTGGGGAAGTAATTGATATAGTGAAGAAGCATGGTCCTGAAGCTTCTAATGCAGATAACCCTGAGCGTGAGCATCTGATAGAAGAGCTTGCAGATGTCTTAATGTACTATAACGATGTGCTTCTTTGCTATGGAATAACTGCAGAGGAACTAAAAGAGACATACACAAACAAGTTTCAAAAGAACATGAAGCGTTGGTGATTGGAAAGGACTAAATTATGATCAAAAGTAAAACGAAATATGAAGCTTCACTTGAAGAAATAAGGGAACTTTTTTCTTTTCATAAACTTGGGAATGTTACAGATATTTCACCACTTGGCAATGGAGAGTTTAATTCTGCGTATAAGGTGGTACTTGATGATGGTCAAAAATATGCACTTAAGATAGCACCTCCAGAGGGAGCTACGGTCCTTACATATGAGAAAAACATGATGGAATCAGAAGTTTTCTGGTATAAGATGATGCATGAGAACACAGATATTCTTTGCCCGGAAGTATACGTGTCAGACTTCTCGCAGAATATTATTAAAAGCAACTGCTTTATCATGCAGATGATGGAGGGAGAGCCCTTGTGGGCTGTAAAGTTTTCTGATCGTGAATATGAAAATGTTCAAGAGCAGAAAATAGAAATGCTCACCAAGATACATAGGATCAAAAATGACAAGTTTGGTTACAGACAGTCCGGACTTCATGATACATGGTATGATGCGCTAAAGTCCATGGCAGGTAACCTCATTAAGGATTGCAAGTCACTTGGATACGAGACACCTGATGGGGAGAAGTTTATTTCATATATTGATAAACAAGCTAAGCTCCTCCGGAGTGTGCCTTGCCGAATGGTGAACTTTGACCTATGGGACAGCAATGTCTTATATAACGATGGCAAGATTTGCTGGATTGATCCTGAGCGCGGATTTTGGGGTGACCCTGTGGCTGACTTCATTACTCTTGGTACAGGGCAAAAAGCACCGCTGTCAACAAAACAGAAAGAGCTGGATATTTATAATGAAACAGCAACAGAGAAGATAGTTCTTTCTAAAGAGACTGAAGTTAGATATGCGTTAGCAGTCTGTTACCTGGCTCTTATTGAGGAAGTTGAAAAATATGTCAGATATGAGCCTGATGAACCTAATTACATAAGAAATACCAATGATGCAAGAGAAATGTATGACATGGCTTTTGCAATACTATAACAGGCTATATTAAAGGTGAGTCAAAAAAGATTTCATATGGAAAATAATAAGAAAATATGCTTAATACTGTCAGTTTTGCTGGCGATTCTTAGTTTTGTGACAATAGTATTTATCAGGCTCAAGCTTGGCGAGACACATTTGCGCAAGCTATATGAGGGCTATAACAGCATGGGGTTATACCTGATAGTCATATGGCAGATTGTTATAGTTGCCGGATGTGCGCTGTTCTGGATAAGGGGAAGCAAACACATAGAGGGACCATTACAATATGTAGGGCGAGGCGTAAGTCTCGTCCTATCTTTCGTGCTGATAATTTTCCTGGCAGGAAGGTGGCTGCATCTTATATTTGATTATAATTATGGTCATGTTGCCCATGAAAAAGACAATCTGATGCTCATAAGGCAGACCAGCAAACTGGAGGATGACAGCTATTCCATATGGTCCAGAGATGGACTGTTTTATAGAAGACTGGAAAGAATAATAGGTTCTTCAGCAGACTCTGTTGCTGAGGGCATTTTCTATGCCTATGTCAATGGCTTTGAGGATAATCTTGGAGCTACCCCTAGTGATTCCGCCGAAGATATGACAGATGAAAAGAGTGAGCAGAAAAGGCGCGAGTATGAGCTTTTAAATAAGTACATTGAGATAACAGAAAATACATTTCCCGAGAAGTTTCAGAGAGGCTTGTATTGGGAGGAAAAAGAGTGCAGTGAAAATGCTATAGGAACAGTACAGGTTGCGATTCTTGAAGAAGGCGGAATGCAGGATATGTCCTGGTTTTGTGAGAATTTTTGCGACTGGCTGGAAGAGTGCCTTCAGGAGGTTCCTTATGATGAGGCACCTTGGATATATAAAGCCGTTGGGGTAATAATGCCTTCAGTAACAGGAGAATTTGATCCATCGCCTTATATCGAGGAAAACTATAACAGAGATGCTCTTTATGAAGGAATATATGACTTTATAGATAACATGCTGACTTCAGAGGATTACCCTGAGCAGAATTTAAACAATGGAATGCTCGAGTTTGTGGATAACGGGAGCAATGATTATTTAAAAGATATAGAGCCCGACTGTACCTATACAACTAACGATGGCGTTACCTATGGCATGTATCCTGTTGACAGGGCAGCAGGCAGCAGCTACTACATTCTTGCAGCATACAAAAAGGCAGGAGATACACCTGAAGTTATAAATGAGGATCCCTTTGGCGGAAGCGGAGGGCAGGCAACATGGATTACCTTTATTGATGATACAAACCTTGGCTTTGCATGCCTTACCTACAACGGAGGAGACAACGCATATCTTTATAGAACTGAGGATGGAGGCAGGTCTTTTACCCAGATAAATTATCCATCAGCCAAAGTCAAACTTGCTGATGGAACAATCTACAATCCATTCCTGATTCCTGAAAAAGTATGGGCTGATAACGGAGATATATACCTTCTAGCCGGTCAGAGTCAGTGGTCAGGGGATTATTACAGTGAGGAGCTTGGAAAACACCCCTCAGGACTCTATGTCTCACATAATAAGGGACTGAGTTTTGAATATGTTGGGGAGAAGTAAATATTTTTTCTAATTATTATGTCCAGTTTATGTTTCATGAATCGTATTACTAATAGAAGGCCTTCTAAAAGAAACAGAAAGTGAGAATATTCGCACATGGATGAACAGGAAGTCAGACGCGTTGTAGATACCTACTCTGACATGATAAAGAGAATAAGTTACAACTACCTTCAGCAGACCTACGACTGTGAAGATATTTGCCAGACAGTTTTCTTAAAGTATCTAACAAGCACCATACCCTTTGAAGACAGAGAGCATGAAAAGGCTTGGATGATACGAACTACGATAAATGCCTGCCATGATCTTAGGAAGAATGCATTTTTCAGGAAAACTGTACCACTGGATGAAGCACTTGAAAAAGAAATCCAGCAGGAACAAGGCTCTGAGGTACTTGAAGAAATCTCGAAACTTCCGGTGAATTACAGGACCGCCATTTATCTGTATTATTTCGAGGGATATAATACGGAGGAAATTGCAGATATCATGGGTAAAAGAAAGACAGCAGTTTCCAAATATCTATCAAGAGGCAGGAAGATTCTAAAGGATACATTATCAGAGGAATACATAAGCGTATATAAGGTAGGTGAACAGGCCCTATGAAGAGAGAAAAAATAGAAAAATATATAGAGTCCATGGAGAATATCAAATTTTCTGATCATGAAAAAGAGCGTATGGTTCGCCGGATAATGAACGGCGGAAATGCGAATGGAGGTCGTATGAAGGGAAAACTTGATATTAGAAAACTGGGAATAGCTGTTGCAGAATGTCTGACGCTATTTAGTGCAACTGCCTTTGCGGCAGGAGAAGCAGTGGGAATAGTCAGCTGGAACAGAATAGATACCAGAACCGGTAACTTTGAAGATCTGTCCAGAATTGAAGAAAAAGCTGATCTTGATATAGCAGCTATTGAATCATTTAGTAACGGATATAAATTTGATTATATGGAGGTTGAAGAGGCCAAGACCCAGGATGAAGATGGCAATGACCTCAGGCATTTCAAAGGGATCGATATAAACTATGTAAAAGAGGGATGCCCTTGGATCAGTGTCAATGCTGATCCTGCAGAAATGTATGATGATCCGCATGAGGAAGACACAGCTGTCAGGGAAATTGAGGGAATAACCGTATACTATAACTACACAGAGTGCTTAAATCTTCCCGTTGATGAAGAACCTAGTGAGGAAGAACTTGAAAGAGAAGAAAAAGATAGGCATTTTTCTATTAGCGTTGGAAGTGATGAGCGATATACCGATTATCTTAGCTCGATAGACTTTGAAATGGATGGTATTTCATACGTTTTGATAGGATTTGACCTTGATATGACTCAGGATGAGCTATTTGATATGGCAAAAGAAATAATTCTTGCAAGGTGAGGCTCAGAAAAACAAGTTGCTCAGTAGGAGATGACCAGATTCAAAATCTGTGGTATTATTTATTTTCCTGAAAAGGAATGATAAAAATAATGAAAAGGATATATCAGGAAGTACTATGAATATTTACATTGATTTTGATGATTGTCTCTGCGAGACAGCAAGGTATTTTACAGGTCTTGTTGAGAATTTATATGGTAAAAAAGTGCCCTACGAGGATGTTAAATTCTTTGACCTTCAAAGGTCCTTTGATCTTACAAAAGAAGAGTACGAGCATATGATGATCGAGGCTCATACTCCGGAAGCACTTCTTTCTTTTGAAGAAACTAAGGGAGCATCCAGAGTAGTTAATAACTGGATTGATAGCGGTGCGAATGTGTCAATAATTACTGGCCGCCCCAGCAGTGCCTACGAACCATCACGTTTGTGGCTTGATCAGCATGGACTTGAGAGAGTTAAACTTTTTTGCCTTAATAAGTACGGGCGCGACAGCTTTATCAAGAATAGTGAGTTCACACTTGAGCTTGAAGACTATTACAAAATGCACTTTGATTATGCTGTAGAAGATTCACCTGCAGCTTTCAAATTCTTTGACCACATGCCAGACCTTAAGGTAATGGTATTTAACCGTCCTTGGAATCAGGAAGTCCAGTTCCCGAATTCCGGATATACAAGATGCCCTGATTGGGAATTTATAGAAAAAAGCGTTGCTCTGGGATGATCTCAGAGCAACGCTCGATTTTTATGATATAGGAAATTTCTCCGAAATTCCTATATCATAAAAATCGCTCCGCTATGGATGCGCACCTCGCGGAGATGAAGTTTATTGCTTCGCAATACCGCTCGGGCGCCAAAGAGTCGCGAGCGACTCTTTGTTCTTTAGGCAACCTTTTTGTGAGCAAAAACTCTTACGGAGTCAGCCAGATGCTGGTGATGAACGCTTGTAGCATCAAACTTAACTGAGGAAAATGCCAGTTGCATTATTGGTCCTGTGGCGAAAGCACAAATAAGTGTGCCTATACCTACAGGGCCTCCGAGGAGCCATCCAATCAGTGTTGCAAGGCTCAATAGAGTTATGCTGACAGCGCCGATAGGAACCTTTCTGGCGCGCTTGGTAAGTGCCACCAGCAGAGTATCTCTTGGACCGCAGCCAAGAGAAGCACTCATATATGTGTACTGGGTATATGCTATGATCACAAGCCCTATCAGCATCACGGGTATTCCACTGGAAAGTGACTCACATTTAGGGACTACATTTAATCTGTTAAAAAAGTCTACTGATTTTCCAACGACAAACGCATCTATGAACATTGCAATACCAATCGGCTCTCTCAAGGCTATATCTATACCAAGGATCGCGTAAGATACTGCTACAGAGGCTGTTCCATACAATATTCCAAGACTCTTTGCAAGCCCAAGATTTAAGACATCCCAGGGACCTGCACCGATATTGGCCTGAATGGTCATATATACTCCAAAACCATTAACAAATAAGCTGACAGCCGCAAGTATCATATTTGCAAAGATCGCACTAACTGTGCGGTTTTCTCTTAAACTTCTAAATCTACTGATCATACCAAAACTCTTCTTATAAATCTTATTCTTTATAAAATACATTTCCACTATTATGACTTCTTGAACGATAAGATGAAAATGCGTTCAAGAATCCTGCATTCTATGCATCGGGACTACCCGCCCACAGAATTATACATAAACAAAATCAAATTGTACATAAAAAAATATATAAGTGCACATTCTTCATAAATGCTCATAATAGTTCACTGTTATATCTTTAAAGTCATTTTTTCCCTAAAAAACGGGTATACTTCAGTTATGTCATAATCATATGAAGCAGGCAGAAATGTGCAGTTCTCGGACGAGGAGATAATTCATGAGATGAGAATGTAAGAACCTGATGACTGTTTTGAACAACGCTGAAAGGAGGCAGGTTCTTACAGTCGAATCTCAATGAATTACGACGCAGACGAAAACAAACATTTCTGACTGTTCATATTATGTACACCTGAAAAAATGACACCTAAATATAAAAGGTGTCATTTTTTTATGTCCTCCCCAAAACTAAAATAAGCTCATAACAAACAACCAATGAAGCCAATTGTAATTGGAGGGAGGAATAGTTATGAGATTTAAAAGAGTAATGGCAAGCGTTCTTGCCGGAGCTATGGCAATGTCACTTGTAGCTTGCGGAAGCGAAAGCGCAGCAACTACTGATTCAGGATCACAGGCAGCAGAAGAGACAGCTGCAGCTCCTGAAAACACAAATACAGAGTCTGTAGGAACAAGCGGAGAGAAGCTTGTTATCTGGACTTTGGCAAAAGACCTTCAGACTTTCGCTGAGAAGTATGTAGAAGATCATGATGTACAGATTGAGACAGTTGTTATTGAGCCTGCTGACTATGTAACAAAGGTTCAGACAGCACTTAATGGTGGACAGACAACACCTGATATCATCGTAGGCGAGCCTCAGATGCTTGAAGATTTCTACGAGGCAGGATATTTCGAGGACCTTAACCAGGCTCCATACAATGCGCAGGATTACGCAGATCAGATCGTTGATTATGTATGGGAAGTTGGACAGGATGCAGATGGCATTCAGAGAGCAATTTCTTATCAGATCACTCCTGCAGGTATCTACTACAGAAGAGATATTGCAGAAACTGTATTCGGCACAGATGATCCGGAAGAAGTAGGTAAGCTCTTTGCAGATTACCCAACAATCCTTGATACAGCACAGAAACTTAAAGACAATGGCTATCGTATCTTTGCTTCAGATGCAGAGATGGGATACTTCTCAGGAGACACAGCTTGGGTAGTTGATGGCAAGCTTAACCTTGACCAGGCACGTCTTGACTATATGGATCTTGTTGTAGATCTTTATCAGAACGACCTTACAGCTTATGCTAACCAGTGGTCAACACCTTGGTATCAGGCTATGGCTGGCGAGGTACCTATCCTTACAGCAGCTGTTCAGAGTTATGCTGATGATTCAGTAAACGTATGGGATGCTGAGGCATTCGCAGAAGCTACTAAGGATCTTGACACAACACAGGTATTTGCATTTGGACTTCCAAGCTGGGGCGTACTTACTCTGAGAGACAATGTTGGTGAAACATCAGGCAAATGGGGCGTATGTTCAGGACCAGCTTATGGTTTTGGAGGGGGTACTTTCATCGGCATTTCAGCAATGTCAGAGCACAAAGACCTGGCTTGGGACTTCCTTAAATGGGTAACACTTGATGAGAACACAGCTGAGTGGTGGATTGAGAAATCAGAAGGTGACACAGTTTCACTTGTATCTGTTCTTGAGAAGCACAAAGATGATGCTAATGAAGTTTATGGCGGACAGCATCTATACAGCTTCTGGCAGGAGCAGGCTGCAGGAATTGACTACTCTAAGGTAACTCGTTACGACAAGATCGTTAACGATGCTTGGGGACAGGCTTGCACAGCAGTTAAGACAGGCGAGGCTGACAAGGAAACAGCTATAAATGAGTTCTACGATGTAGTTGAGTCTACATATCCGGAAATCCAGATAGAGCGCTGATCCTTAAACTTAATCTATATAAATTCGGGGCACTGCTACGAAAGCGGCAGCGCCCCGAAAAATATCTATGGACGAGCGTGCAACTGGTAATCAATTTGGGAGGAAAATATGGCAGCAGCAAGAACTAAAAAAAAGAACAGGAACAACGCAGCATATCTGTTTGTGCTCCCATTCATCATAGTTTTCCTGATCTTTAGTGTTTATCCTGTTTTCAGGACTTTATATCTTAGCTTTACTACCTACAAAGGTTACGGTGAGCCTGAATTTACCGGCCTTGCCAATTATATAAGAGTGGTAAAAGACAAGTTTTTCTGGCGTTCACTGTTTAATACAGTAAAAATGTGGTCTCTTAATATTGTACTGCAGCTTGGATTGGCATTTCTTTTGACCATAGTATTTAGTGACATCAAATATAAGATTCGCGGACTTGCAATTTTCCGTGCAGTTTATTATCTTCCAAACTTAATTGCAGCAACTTCTGTTGCATTCCTGTTTAAGACACTTCTTGACTGGAAGTATGGAACAGTTAATCAGATCCTTCTTGCGAGCGGACTTGTTTCTGAGCAGATCAACTGGCTTGGACAAAGAACCACTGCATGGGGAGTAATTTCTGTAATACAGGCCTGGATGTGGTTTGGTAACTCATTCATTATCCTTATGGCCGGAGTACAGGGGATTCCTAATGACTACTTTGAGGCAGCAGCTATCGACGGAGCAGGCAGATGGAAAGTATTCGGAAGCATTACACTTCCACTTCTTCGTCCGATTCTTTTATATGTAGCTGTAACATCACTTATTGGAGGTCTTCAGTTATTTGACCTGCCATTCCTTATGAATGGAGCAGGTGGCCCATCTACATCAGGTGATCCGGGCGGAACCCTTCAGACTGTAGTAATGTACCTCTATAAATTTGGATTTGAAACTCGTCAGGTTGGCTTTGCTTCAGCAATAGCGTACACCCTGTTCTTTATAATCTTGTTTATTTCTGTAATGGAATTTAAGTTCATTGGCGGAAAGGAGGATTAACAAGTGGCTAATAAGATTAAAAAGTTTATATTATATGTTCTCTTGATAGGACTTGCCCTGATGTGTATTCTTCCATTCTGGCTCATGATAGTGAACGCAACCAGATCAGGTGTTGAAATAACACATTCATTTTCCTTCCTGCCGGGCAAGAGCCTTAAGGACAACTGGGTAGTGTTATTTGATTATGTAAATCTTTTCAGAGGACTCTTTAACAGTGTTAAAGTGGCTCTCCCGGCAACTCTCCTTACAGCTTATTTTTCAGCCATAACAGCATTTGGAATGGCTATGTATGAGTGGAAGGGCAACAATCTTTTATTCAGAATAATAGTAATATTCATGATGATTCCCGGACAGTTGTCTCTCATTGGTTTCTATAACCTTTGTCAGAAACTGCACCTTATCGATTCATATATACCACTTATTATTCCGGCTATGGCATCACCGGGAATAGTGTTCTTCCTGCGTCAGTATGTTAAGGCGACACTTTCCAAGGCGCTTATGGAGGCGGCAAGAATTGACGGAGCATCTGAAATCCACATCTTCCATAGAATTGTGCTTCCTATCATGGCACCTGGTATTGCAACAATGTCAATCGGAGCATTTATTGGAAACTGGAATTCATACCTTGTTCCTTTGATCCTGTTAAATACACCTAAAAAGATGACTCTTCCCGTAATGATCTCTACTCTTAATGCAGCTACGGATCTTCAGAAGAATCAGGGAGCTATTTACCTTGGAGTTGCTATTTCCGTAATACCGATCATCATCGTATTCAGCTTTTGCTCCAAGTACATTATCAGCAGTATTTCCGCAGGTAGTGTAAAAGAATAATCTTAAGTAATAAAAAAATAATCTAAGATAGGTTTTTTACATAAAGAGCCTATCTTAGATTTTTCGTTTTCTTTTTCATTTTACAGTTTATTACTTTATCAGAATGACTTTCTATTATTGACGTAAAATGGTAATATTGATGAATTGGAAGTTTCAAATTTAATAGTATACAACAAGAGGTTATTTGATGAATAAACTGTTTCATAAGAGCCTGTTGCTCATAGGAGCCTTAGCTCTATCTCTCAGTGGATGCGGCGCTATGGAAAATGATGAGCAGGCTTCTGAGAACGCTGAAATTAATAATACAAGCAAGCAGGGTGATGAAGTTACGCTTGACTGGTATATCAACTTCTCCTGGTTTAACACCAAGTGGGGTGATAATGCTGTGTCCAAAGAAATAACGAATAAGACAGGCGTCAATATAAACTTCATAACGCCACTTGGCAATGAAGAGGAAAAGCTAAATTCGCTGATTGCTTCAGGAACGCTTCCTGATCTGATTACTCTGGGCTGGTGGGAGCCTCAGGTCAATGAGATGATACAGGGAGATATGGTTTATGCTCTGAATGTACTGGCTGATGAGTATGATCCTTATTTTTATGAGGTTACAGATCCACAGGCAATTTCCTGGTATACCCAGCCGGATGGCAATGTTTATGGCTATCCATGTTCGTCTGTAACACCTGATGACGTGGCAAATAATGACAACATCGGCTCTAATCAGACCTTTCTTGTAAGAAAAGACATATATGAGGCCATAGGAAGCCCTGATATGACTACCACAGAAGGGTTTGAAGCTGCAGTTAAAAAAGCTTACGAGATGTTTCCTGAAATAGATGGTAAGCCCCTTATACCTGTTGGCGCGCATATTTTTGACGATACGGGAAATGTTTCTTTTGATGCCTATCTTCAGAACTTCCTTGCTATTCCTTATGAGAAGGATGGAAGGCTATATGACAGGGACACTGATCCTGAGTACATTAAATGGCTCAAGATGTTCAGAAGACTTGGAGAGCAGGGATATCTTTCTACAGATCTTTTCATAGACCAGAGGGTTCAGATGGAGGAGAAGATCGCAGAGGGAAGGTATTTCTGCATGCTGTATCAGTATATCGATATGTCAGCCCAGCAGAAAGCTCTTTATGCCAAGGACCCGGACAGCATATATATAGCAGTGGATGGCCCCAGAAACAGAAATGGTGCTGATTATGTGCTCCCAACCAACACGGTAAGCGGATGGACTATAACCATGGTCAGTAAGAACTGTAAGAATCCTGACAGGGCAATAGAATTTATAGACTATATGCTCTCAGAGGAAGGACAGAAGACGATATATCTTGGTGTTGAGGGCATTACATACGATGTTATAGACGGAAAAGAAGTGGTGAAACCGGAAGTTCAAAAGCTCCTTGATACAGACAGAGGCCAGTACGATGCTTTGTATGGGGCAGATGATGCCTATTGGATGTTTCAGGATAATGTAATGCAGTTAAAGTGGAAGCAGGAAACTAAGGGACCAATAGACCAGCTTGAAAAATGGACTTATCCTTATGCTACATATACAGGAGTATATGACATTATTCTTCCTGCTGATACAGAGGATGCCTACACTAACGCAAGAATTCAGAAATTATGGAGCGAGACACTTCAAAACCTCCTCCTGGCCAAAAGTGAAAAAGAGTTTGATGAAATCCTTGAAAAATATGTAACAGACAGAAATGCTATGGGATTTTCGCAGTTACAGGAAAAGAGATACAAGTATGTCGAAAGCGCAAAAGAAAAGCTTGGCATTGAGTAAAGGCCTAAAACTAAATACCAGACTGACCGGCGTTGTCCTTATTTTTGTAATGCTGCCGATAGCTATCCTTGGAGGTATTGTCTTTTACAATATGGAACAGTCCTCTATAAGGGAAAATGTCAGCTTCATGCAGGCAACTATGGAGAGACGAAGAGATAGCATCTCTAATAACATTGATTCTATCAACATGACAACACAGTTCTTTCTGACCAATGACACCATGAACAATGTGCTAATATGCGCCGCGCAGAACGGACAGTTCAGTACAAGACAGCTGATTGACATATACAGAAATGACGTGGCTGCTCTTGAGAGACTTATCAATAACAACCCTGTTCTTCACGGAGTGCGATACTATGCCATCAATGATAATGTTCAGGAGATGATGCCGGTTTTATTTGGTCATAGCCGCATGAACAGGCAGAAATGGGCTGGAATAGCCTCAATTGGCGGATGGTTCTTTAACTATCAGGACAATCTTTTTGCAGGTTATGAAGATTCTCCAATGATTGGCCTTATAACTCCTGTGACTGACAGACAGCACGGAAAAATAGGTGTGATAGAGGCCAACATGACTATGCGCACTATGTTTCCCTCTATGTATGAGGACATGAAGGGGGAAAGCAGCTGCTTTGTCACAGATGAGGGCAGGATTATCTATGGAAGCAATGAAGATGACAGCATTGCCGAGATTGCAATTGAGGTTGCCAATACTCTTCGCTCTGCTCAGGATACAGGTGAAACATCAAGGATTGCAACTAACTATAAAAAAGAAAAGAAGAGCGTCATATCAGGTATGTATATCCCTGAGCTTAAAGGAACGCTTGTATCTGTAGATGACATTTCAGAGAGCCTTAATGATGTCTATAAGCTAAGGACCAACTACATCATCGGAATGCTGATCATATTGGCGGGAATGGCTTTCGTGATAGATGTTGTAGTCAATCATGTGCTCAAGAAGTTTTACGAGGTACTTGCAACCATCAGAAAGGTTAGAAGAGGAGACCTTGATGTCAGAACTATAGAAAGCGGAAGAGATGATGAGATGGGAGAACTTGCCCATCAGGTCAACAGGATGCTTGATAATATCCAGGAACTCATGAAGGAGAACATCAGCAGAGAGGTTCTGGTCAAAGATTCTCAGATCAGGGCGCTTCAGAATCAGATAAATGCACATTTTATTTACAATGTTTTGGAATCCATCAAGATGATGGCTGAGATCAAAGAGGATTACGATATTTCAGATGCTATAACAAGCCTTGGTAAACTTCTTAGATACAGTATGAAATGGACGTCTGATACAGTTATGGTCTCAGAGGAAATTGAGTATATCAAAAACTACATGGCACTTATTAACTTAAGGTTTGACTACGAGATATATCTTTCTCTGAATGTGCCTGATGAGATCATGAAGCAGAGGATCCCCAAGATGTCTCTGCAGCCGATAATAGAAAATGCCATTATCCACGGCATTGAAGAACTTGCAGATGACACAACGATCTATATGAAGGGAATACCAGAAGGTGACTTCTGTACTATAGAAATAACTGATAACGGGCGCGGAATGAATGATGAGGAACTGGATATACTCAGGAAAAAGATATCCGGAGAGATCAAGACTGAGGGCGGTTCAGGAAACGGAATCGGACTTAAGAATGTGCAGGACAGAATCCGCATGGAATATGGAGATAAATGCGGAATAGATGTAGCAACAATGGAAGGCTGCTACACCAAGGTTTACGTGAAAATACCGATGAAAAGAGGTTAAATACATGCAGACAGTACTGGTAGTTGAAGATGAAAAGTTGATAAGACAGGGAATATCCACCATGATAAAAAGATGCGGAGTCCCTGTTGATGAAGTAATAGAATGTGCCAACGGGCTTAAGGCCATGGAGGTTTTAAGGGACAAGCATGTAGATGTCATGTTTACCGATATCAGGATGCCCAAAATGAACGGAATAGAGCTTGTTAAGGAAATGCAGAGCCTTGAGTACACTCCAATCACAATCGCAGTAAGTGGTTATGATGACTTTTCCTATGCTGTAGAAATGATGAGGCAGGGCGTAAGAGAATATATTCTTAAGCCGGTCGAGAGAGATAAGTTAAGAGAAGTAATGGAGAAACTGGAAAAAGAGATCAGCCAGAAGAATGACGTTGCCCAGAAAAACGAAAAGCTTGGGAAAAGATTTCTTAAGTATATATTGACTGATGGAAACGAGGACCATGAAGACCTTGATATTATTGGCAGGAGGATAAGGGCTGATATTGGAGAGGAATATCACATACTTGTCGCTATCAGAAATGACGACATTCAAAAAGATCTGGCTGAGCTTACTCCTATCGCAGAGATAGATGGAACCGATGTCTTTATTATAGGTAACAGTAAAATGGCTGAAATCAAAAACAGGTTATCTGATGAAACTGAAGGAATTGTTTCAGCAGCCGGAATAAGTGATGAATATAATGACCCTAAAGACCTCAAAAAAGCCTATCTTCAGGCCAAAGAGAGAAGGGAAAAAGCTTTCTTTTCCGAGGAGATAGTTCTGTCAGATGAGGACATTAAGGTTCCGGAGCCTTTATATGAAAATGGCAAAAAACTGTGTGATAAAACTGCAGTCAGTGCCAGGGTTCAGCTTACAGGTACAGAAAGAGCCGAAGCACTTGAAAAAGAGTGGAATGCCTTTTTTACAGCGGCCAGGAGACGACAGATAAAACCGGAAGATTTTGACAGTGCTATGAGTCTTTTTGTGCAGGAATACTCGAATGTGTATAAAAAAGATATCGGGGAAAAGGTAGGAAGACCATATATTTACGGGACTCTGTCTGAGTATAAAGAGATTCTCTTTGAAACTGTTTTTGAGGAAAACAGCAGGCTCCTGGAGAGAGCAGGGGAGGGCCAGACTGAGAAGAAGATGCAAAAGGCAGTTGAATATATCAGGAATAATTACAACACAGACATAAATATGGCCGTGGTATCTAATTATGTATCGATGAACTATTCACTGTTTTCCACAGCATTCAAGAATTATACAGGAATAAACTTTGTCTCTTATATCAGGGAACTCAGAATTGACGAGGCAAAACGCCTTCTCAAGGAAACAGATATGAGAGTTAATGAGATTGGACAGAAGGTTGGATACGACAATGACAAACACTTTATGAAGAACTTTAAGGAATTTGTTGGAGTATCACCTACTGAGTACCGCAGAAATACAGCAAATAATACATGATTATCGTGCAATACTCACATATTGCCAAGGGATAATACCATCTCGGCTGCTTCCACCAAGTTGCAGCCGGATTCCATGGAGCATTTCTGAAGATACTTATGAGCTTCAGGCTCTGTCATATGGTGCTTATCCATTAGAATTTCCTTGGCTTTATTTATGACCTGTTTATCAGCATCGCTTCTACTTAAGCGGTGCTGTTTTGCTTTCTGACGGGCTCTGGAAACTCCCTCCATCATCATACTGAGGGTGGAATAGAGATTTTCTTTGGTCACAGGTGTCGGAAGATAAATGAGGCGCGAATTATCGTTGCCTGCAGGAGATTTGTCAGCAGAAGCAATCATGAGCATTTGAAAGTATCCGGGCAAATCTTCGACAAGGTCGGAATAGAGCATGTCACTTAAGCGGTAGCCACATACAATGACACCGCTTCCAAGGTCCTCCATGGCGGAAAGCGCCTGCATGCCGGAAGTGACAGCTGTAATGTTGTCAAATCCGCCACGGAGCAATATGCTTTTGAATTTATGGGCATCTTCTGCCTTGGCAAAAGCAACGATAATATTCACAAATCCAACCTCAACAATCCTTGTTTTATATAAATAGTATTAGCCGGTACGGTTTCCTGATCAGAAATTATTGAGGTATTTATCAAGTTCCCACTTTGTCACGCAGGTGCGGAACTCTTTCCACTCAGCTTTCTTGGCTTCTATAATCTTGCGATAAACAGACTCGCTCAGAATCTCTTTGCCAAACTCATCAGCTTTAAAGGCTGTTATAGCTTCACCAAGAGTCATAGGAAGAACATCCACATTTGCTGAACTTGTCTGGTCAAAAGAGATACTTCTGATATTCTCAGTCAGCTCAGCAGGAGGTGTGAGCTTTTTTTCAATGCCTTCAAGGCCGGCTGCAAGGATAAGAGCAATAGCAAGATATGGGTTGCAGGTTGCATCAGGGTTACGAACTTCAATTCTTGTAGCAGAGCTTTTTCTTGAAGGAATACGAATAAGAGCGCTTCTGCCGTTTGATGACTGGGACCAGGAGATATTAACAGGAGCATCATAGCCGGGAACCAGTCTCTTATAGGAGTTAACAATAGGGTTTGTGATAAGAGTCATTCCTCTTGCATGAGAGAGTACTCCGGCGATGAAACTTCCGGCAGTCTCAGAAAGCTGCCCGTCTTTATCAACAAAAATATTCTCACCATCTGAATTTTCAGCAAGAAAACTCATATGCATTCCGGATCCGCTGATCCCTTCTACGGGCTTGGGCATAAAGGTGGCATAAAGACCGTGCTTTTTGGCAATCGTCTTAACTGCCATACGGAATGTCATGATCATGTCAGCAGCCCTTAGAGCATCTTCCTCTTCAAACTGGATTTCATGCTGGGCAGGGGCAATCTCGTGATGGGATGAAGAGATGTTAAAGCCCATTTCTTCTAAGTTCAGAATGATCTCTCTTCTGACATTTTCGCCCTGATCAAGCGGAGCTACATCAAAATAGCCGGCTCTTTCCTTGGTGGTAGCAGTTGGATTTCCATTGTCATCGTAGTCGAATAAAAAGAACTCAAGACGCGGGTTGACTTTAAAAGAGATACCCATATCTGCAGCCCTTTTTATGACATTGCCAAGGATTGATCTGGGGTCACCTGAAAAAGGTTTATTGTCTGAAGTGTAGACATTACAGAACATGCGGGCAACCTTACCTGCCTGAGGTCTCCAGGGATAAATCTCAAAGCTGTCAAGGTCAGGGTAGAGGTACATATCGCTCTCATCATCTCTGGTAAAACCATCAATTGAGATTCCGTCAAACATGCACTCATTACTCAGAGCTTTTTCAAGCTGGCTTGATGGAATGGCGATGTTCTTGGGAACACCAAACAGATCGCAGAACTGTAGTCTGATAAATGCAACATCTTCTTCCTCTACAATTCGGAAAATGTCTTCTCTTGTGTATTTGCTCATGATTTCCTCCTGTTTGTATGAATGAAAAAAGGTACACAAAACAGTGGACAACACTGTTGTCGCTGCTTTGGCACCCTTGCCTTCTAAAACTATAATTAAACTTGCTACAAACAATGTTAATTTTTTTGCCTGCCTGTGTCAATTAAAAAATGTTGAAAAAGTGTTATCCTTCACAGCGCAGACACTCCGCGCGTGCCGCCTGCAGAGACGTAAGCGATTCGCAAAGAGGCATTTTTGCGCCTTTGTGAGTGCCGGGTTATTTCATGAGCCTCACAAATTCAGCCGGATATTCTTGCCTATGGCTCAACTGTCTGAGCATCCGACGGCCCTTTTATCCACGCAGTGTTATTGCCTGCTCGTCACTGACAAAGGCAGATTTTCTTAGATGTTTCCGCATTTTTTCTTTTATTGATGCATGC